>Ga0257119_1002465_pt1 | contig 11030 bp, 7 predicted proteins | sample SI112_200mmetaG_FD_190179 | JGI IMG/M metagenome (GOLD analysis project Ga0257119, IMG submission 190179) | Marine microbial communities from Saanich Inlet, British Columbia, Canada - SI112_200m | ecosystem: Environmental > Aquatic > Marine > Inlet | place: Canada: British Columbia | collected... | reverse complement strand
CTATTCTTGCAAACAGTTTTTTCCCGATTTCATCTTCAAGTCTCTTGATCTGCATACTAACGGCGGATTGTGATCTGTTGACCTGGATCCCGGCCTTGGTGAACCCCTTTGTCTCTGTCAAAGCAATAAAAGTTCTTAAATAATCTATCTGTAGATTCATAATGGTAACAATCAATGAATTATTAATTAAATAGCCCCAATGATTTAATTGGGGCTATTTCCATTTAACACAAGAGAAATTCAAAACAACCCTTTAAATATCAAGGTTTTTAATCTTCTTATAATCTCCATGAATGCGTGAAGTGCCCCAAAATTTTGTTTGTTTGCTTTGCCCGGACTAATGTAGCTGTTTTATTGAATTTATTTTTTCTAAAAACACCAAGGATAACTTTTCTGATATTCTTTTATTCTTAAAAATTCGATATCCATTCTTCTCGTATATGTACAGATTTCTTTTGCTCTTTTGCCCTGTGAATAGTTCATATCGTTCTGCATCCGGGAATTGCTTTTCAGCTGCATGCAAGAGTTTTTTACCAATACCTGTATTCTGGTTTTTAGGATGCACGATCAATTTTCCGATATAGCATGTTTTCCCTTCCAGGAAGGTTCTGACCGAACCGATAATTACATCATCGAGTTCAACTTTTAAAAAGGTCTGATTCCTAAACTCAGATTGAATTTCTTCTATAGTCTGATGTAAAGGCGGTATCGTGAAGTCATCGATTATTTTGGCTTCACTTACATATGCAATTTTTTGGAGAGAAAGGATCTCTTCGGCGTTTTCTATTAAAGCTTTTCCGATGATAATTTCATTCATATGTACCCTTGAAAATACAACTTAGTTTTTCTGGACGACAAAACTCTCAGAAACAATTATCACGATAACTTTAACCATACAGATAAAGAAAAGAACAGCAGGTACAAATTGAGCAATAACTATAAGAGAACAATACCCAAAGAACATAAACACACATACGTCGGTGTTATTCTCCATTAAACCCGTAGCGGCAAATACTGATACGGGAGCTGATACTCCTGTTAAAATAGCTATTATTTTCATAATATCCTCCATACGGGAAAACGTAAATCAAATAAATGAAGCTCCCATTAAATTTTTTGCATCAAAAACATCACGGCATTGTAAATACTATTGCAAAATAAATATTCCGAAACTAATTCAAATATAAAGGATATGATATCAACAAATCAAGGCCCCTTTACTATTTGTTCATTAAAAATGTATAGGGAACTCACTATGATAATTTGAAGCATTTTTCAGAACCAGAGTCAAGCAATTTATAATTAACATTTAAAAATAAAGTCCTTGTCATCGGACTTTTCAAAATTTATATATAGGCCCTATGTCAGAGAAAAAAATCAGGCTTTTCCGCCAACTGAAAAGAAATTCTACGGCTGGTGGATTGTATTTGCCGGATCCATGATCCTTTTTGTTTCTTCCGGTATTGGTTTTTATAGTCACAGTGTTATCCTTGATCCCCTGCGAAATCTACATGCCTGGTCAAAGGGAACTATTTCTGCTGCGATTACCCTTTTCTTTTTTACAAACGGAATTACAGGACTCATACTTGGACGATGGATAGACCGGTATGGCCCAAAATGGTTTCTCGTTTTTGGCTCAATTGTTTTTGGCGCCTGTCTCTACTCTCTGAGATGGGTTGATACAATCCCTCAGCTTTTTGCGATTTACCTGATCATGTCTTTAGGTTTCTGTTCAACAGCTTTAATACCGGTCAATACACTTATAACCAACTGGTTTATCCACAAGCGTGGTCTTGCCATGAGTATTGCCAATACGGGCCTTAGTGCCGGTGGAGTGATTCTTGTTCCCTTAACCAGTTTTTTAATCATTCAGCAGGGATTAGATAAAGCGCTTCTCATTCTGGGGAGTATTTATGTTCTGATCATCACGCCTGTTTCCCTGGTTTTTATTAAGCACAGGCCATCGGACATCAACCAGTATCCTGATGGATTAAGACAGCCACATGAGCAAACAATCAAAAATACAGAGAAAATAAAAAGCCAGATGAATGTGTGGACACGAAGCCAGGCCATGAAAACAATGGCTTTCTGGTCTATTGCGCTGGCATTCATGCTTGCACTTGCGGGTCAGATAGCCTACCTCGTGCATCAGGTTTCATTCCTTTCACAATACCTGGGCCCACAAAAAGCCGCCGCCACAGTCAGTATAACAGCGGGTGCCAGTATCTTGGGAAGACTCGTACTGGGATTGTTCGTTGACCGTTGGGACAATAGGCATGTAATCATGTGCTGTGTTTTGTTCCAGGGCATGGCCGTTATAACTCTGGCCTTTTACGATAATATTATCATTCTGTATATGTGCACTTTGGTTTTTGGTTTGACCATGGGACCATTGCTGATGATGCAGTCACTGATTACAGGAGAGTGTTTTGGTATTCCATCTTTTGCTTCAGTTGCAGGTTCCATTGGTTTAATTACCATGCCCGGTGCTGCTTTTGGCCCGGTTATCGCAGGCATAATATTTGATATGACTCAAAGCTACCAATGGTCATTTATCCTGTTTGCATCGGCCAGTTTTCTTTCAGCGGGCATTATATATTTTGCCAGACCGCCTGTCTTCCCCGGGAAATGATCTCATTTTTTAAAACCCATGTTTTTTTATGATTATAGTGTTTCCAGGCCTGTTTTATTTTGATCACAGATATTCACAAGGATCATTTATAGCGGTTGCCAAAAAGATTTTCTGAATGAAGCAAAAAAAGTCCTAGACTTTTATCTTTGGATAATGTAAAAGTGCACCAAATAAATTGGTGCACTTTTTATTGAAATAGAGGATCATGTCCCACAAATTTTTAAATCCTGCAAACCAGCTTCCTCTATAAAATACCTATTGATTTCTTTATGAACCCGCTAGGCAACGATCTTTCTTGCGAATTCAACAGCTTTTTTCTGAACTGAATCCCCTAAGACGTCCGGTGTTGTGCAGGATCCAATAAACAGTTCTCCTGCATTAATCGCTTTGTGGTATTTTTGCATACGTCCAAAAGCGTTAACCATGCCTTCTGCATTATCATCATAAGGTCCGGCGCCTGTCGCAATAAGGGCCTGCCGCTGGCCATCGATAAGAGACGCGTGATCCGGTAAATTCGCATTGGTATAAAGGCTGTATGTTCTGTCAATTACCGCCTTTATCTGGGCAGAAAATCCCCAGAAATATAATGGCGAACTAAAGATAACCAATTGTGAATCGATCATTTTTTCCAGAACTTCAGGTACATCATCTTTTTGAACACACCCGATGGTATCTGTTTTTTCCTTGCACTTGCCACATCCCATACACCCCTTTAAATTTTTAGGATGCAGGTAAATTTTATCCACTTTATGACCAAGATTTAAAAGTTCTTCTTCAACCCAGGTTAAAACTCTGGCAGTATTTCCTTTTTTTCTGGCACTTCCCTGTAATATGGTTACGTTCATCGCTCCTCCTTTATTAAATGTTTATTTTTCGTTCAAGATATTATCTATTTTATGTGGAATGGTTTATATCATTCTACAATTGATTATTCCAGCCATGGAAGCAAATTTATCATTTGTATCTACCCACTTGCAAATTAAAGTTTGCAACCATATTCGACCCTGATGAGTTAACCTTCATGTTAAAATGAAAGAAAATCAACAATCCTTACATCTTTTTAGGGACAATTTATATCTGAAAAAATTATTTGTCCAATGAATAGTTTTGATACAGATAATCAAAAAATCTAATCATTAAGCAAGGGATGAACCGATTATTTTGATTTAGTGCCGGCGGGCAACGTAAACAGTACCTTCAGAAGAACCACGGGTTAAAGGATTATCAAACTCAATGGTGTGTGAGTCAGCATTTTTAAAGACCATTCCCAAAAGCTTGGTAAAAGAGTCTTCAGGGAAACCATCTGCCCAGAGGCCAAACACGCCAAGGCTAAGCTTGGAAAGCTGGACTTCAGCCTCATGAAACAAGCTGGTCATTAAAAAATACTCACCAAGCTTCACCTCATAAATATCAAGACCCCCGAGTTGAATTAAACGGCGCCGTCTCAACATCAGGTCTCCTAAAGGTGTCGGCCGAGAATCTAATTCTTCGTACATCAAACTCATTTTAAAACCTTTTCCATGACATACCTCTTTGTAAATTTATGCATCCATCCTACCACACTTAATAATATACGGCCATCACCTTACTTTGATCACCCAGGGCTATCGCATATAAACAATATTTTGCTCTGCTATCCGCTACAATAATTGTAATTGTCTGTTCAGCAACTAGTTCAGGTCAGTTTGCCTTGGATGAGCATTGTGGGACCTGTCAATTATTCCCATCCAGCGAAGGAAAGGTAAACTGACCTGAACGGGTATGGAATAATCATAAAAAAATTACATGCGATTACCCTGTTTGAGCACCAGTCTGCTTTTTTGAATCACATGATGTTTTTTCCCATACAAATCTTGATTGATTAAAGAAATCGGTCCTCAAAATTTGACAAAGGGAAATAATTTTTATTTAGCCTTATAATATATATCCAGATATTTTTTCAGGATATCGCTGACAATTCCCCTGGCGGGAAGTGTTGCAGCCATCCCATAAACAGGTGCCATTCCTTTTTTGGTATCCCGTGTCATTTTTACTTTTTCAACAGCCTGTTTCAGGTCATCTATAAACCTTTGACAAACCCCTTCTCTTGTATGCAGAAGGGTAATGGCAATATGAACACAGGAGGGCTTGTGAAGGCCGTTGAGACTCCATCCTTTTTGACTCATTTCGTCAAGTACCCTGTAAATGTTAAGTTTTTTTGAAGCAAAAGCAATTACCCACAAGGGTTTTCCAAGGATATATAATTCCGGGATATCACAAATTCCCTGTTTGATTTTATTTGCCGTATCCATTATTTTTTGGGTGGCGGTAAGATATCCTTTTTCACCAATGGATAAAAGGGATGCCCAGCAGGCAGCACTCAATGCTCCTGGTCTGCTTCCGGCAAATGTGGGGGAAAAATAAAGACCACCGGGCCAGTCAGTGGCCGTGTAGTACTGGAAATGCCGAAGTTCCTCGCCGCGATACATGATAACTGAAGTGCCTTTGGCAGCATATCCATATTTATGGGTATCTGCTGACATGGAGGTAACACCTTTAAGCCTGAAATCAAAAACAGGGACATCAAACCCTAATTTTTCAGCAAAGGGCAGTACAAAGCCGCCAAGACATGCATCCGTGTGAAAACCGATATTATGTTCCAGGGCAATGGCTGACATCTCTTCTATGGGATCAATAGTGCCATGGGGAAAGGATGGTGCAGAACCCACAATAGCAATGGTATTTTTATTGACAGCTTTTTTTACCCGGCTGATATCGGCCTGAAAATATTCATTGACACGAATATGCTGCATTTTGATATTAAAATACTGGCAGGCTTTGTCAAAGGCGGCATGGGCAGTTACCGGGACAATGAGTTCCGGTTTTTTTATATTTTTTTTAGCCCGGGCAAAATCCCTATAGGTTTTCATGGCAAGAAGTATACTTTCTGTTCCGCCCGAGGTTACAGTGCCGCATATGGGGTCATCTGTTTTTTTTGACGACAGCATGGTGGCTGTCATTGCAATGATTTCCGCTTCAAATTTGGAGGCACTGGGCCAGAGATCGGAATGCAGCGGATTCATTTGAGATGTGGCAGCATAGACCTGGTTTAAAAATTCAATATGTTCCTGGTTGCCATGGTAAACAGCTCCAGAGGCATAGCCCTTTTTCCATTTATCTTCTTCCCTTGTATTCATTTCTAGGATCTGGTTAAGGATATCATCTTTTTCAAGTGGTGTTTTGGGAAGACAGGTGTTTGATTGAAAAGTGTCTTTATAGGGTTTTAAAGAGGTCTCAAGATCCTTCATAACTCCATCAATCTCTTTGTTTACCTTATTTTGCACATAGGGTATTTTTTTTAAATGTTTTTCAACAAAACAGGCAAGTTTTTGGGGAATGATATTAATTATTTTTTCAATCATTTTTATTTGTTTAACCTTTTATATATTTTCTTATTCTGTTTATAAATGGACTGGTATTGTTTGAATAATTTTTTATAGATTTTACGATTTTTTTGGCTGGGTTTGAAAATTGAGTCATATTCCGTTCTTTTGGGTATTTCATCAAATTTAATGTATCCAAGGGCAACAGAGCCAATGAGCCCGGCTCCCCTTGCATTTGCCTGGATGGGATCTTTGACCCTTCTAATTGTCCGGTTCAAAATATCGGCGTGGATCTGGCACCAGAGATCAGATTGCGCTCCGCCGCCGATAATGTTGATATTTTCCATTTTCTTTTTAATCATTTTTTCAACATATTTAAGCAGCCATTTGGCGTTAAAGGCCACGCCTTCAAAAACTGCTCTGACCATGTGGGATCGTGTCGTATATAAAGACATGTTGTAAAACCCCGATCGGGTATCAGAGTCGTCAACGGGGGATCTTTCTCCATTCAGCCAGGGGGTGAAGATCAGGTTGTCACACCCGGGAGGAATTTTCGCCGCCATTATGTTAAATGCTTTGTGTACATCTTTAACTCTTTTAGAAGGTGCCAGTTCATCTTCCGGATAAATGATATTGTCCCTTAAAAAGTTCAGGGCCTCCCCTGCAATGTCCTGCTCATTGACCAGAAGGTATTTCCCGGGGATAGCAGACGGCAGAGCCCCCATATTATGGAAGAGATCTGTTTTTTTATAGGGCAGGTGACACAAAAGCCACCCCGACGTACCCACGTAAAGATGACCTGCAAAATCATCAATGGCACCGGAACCAATGGCCGCTGAATGAATATCAGGTGTTCCCATGACAACCCGGGTGGATTCACTAAGACCAAGTTCCCTTGCAATCTCTTTTTTAACGGGACCTATGATATCCGTGGATCGTTTCAAATCCGGCAATTTTTCCCTTGAAATACCAGCCATTTTGATCAGGTCGTCGTGATAATGGATATTGTGAATATCCCTGTTGTCCGTGACCCAGTGCAGGGTAATGGATTCATTGGAGGCAAAAAATTTTCCTGTAAGCTTCAGGTTTAAATAATCCTTTGGTTCTAAAAATTTATAGGTATTTTTATAGATATCGGGAAATATGTTTTTAATAAAAAGAATGTGGGCAATGGGATCTTTGCCGGATCGTAAGGGGATGCCGCCCGTCAGTTTCAACCACTTATAAAGCTTTGAAATACCATACCCTTCGATTTTAATCACACCATCCGTGATTTTATTCACATGGGAAACCCCCCTTGCATCCATCCAGGTGATCGCATTCATAAGGTGATTCCCGCTCTTATCCACGGCCACAGTGCCAGACCACTGGCTTGTGCAGCAGATGGCCAGAATATCACAGACAGGGACAAGATTTTTAGACAAAAGCCTTTTGGCTGCTTTGACAATGGCTTGCCACCAGTCATCCGGATTTTCCTCAACCCCGCCATTGGGTAGAAAAATGGTGTCTGTCTTTTCAAATTCATGATCAAGAACATTGCCAAGCATAGAGACGATAGCAACTTTTGGGCCAGAAGTACCCAGGTCAATGGCAAGAACGTACTTAGTTTCTGAAGACATTATCCCCCTGTTTACATATTTTGAATATCAGTATGTAACAATGACCGCAAAAAACAACTATATAGATTTCAATATCACTATAAAAATATGGAGGCAACAACCTCTTTTAGAAAACACTTGTTCAGAACAAAAATTTTTTTAGAAAGAGTATAATTTTATCTAAATATTTAAAATCCATAAAGATCATTGAAAATACCACTCAAAATGGTAAAATAGCAACTTCTGATTATACAATTTGCAAATAGAGAAAGGACACTTTGTGAAATCCACAGCCCTTGAGGTAAATTTATCCGATACAAAAGTAGACATTATCATTGACTCAAAATATCAGATTTTTCTGGATATTTTTTCATCATATTTTGGAATCTTAAACAGGATGAATATTTTTTTAAAAGAATTATCCCATCCTTACAAAAACTGGGAATTTATTGTCAGCGAGGCCAGGCATCTTGGTATTCATTATTTTTATATGTACAAACCGCATCTAAATGGAAACAGAGCACTGGAACTATTCGTAGATATTTTTATAGAGTCTTTTGAATCAGATTCAAATTTGAAAATAAAAACAAATGCGGCTGATAATTTAATGCTGTTTTTACAAGTAATTGTCAAAGAATCCGGACAAGAGTTAGACAGGTTTTTACCTGTTCTTGAAAAGGCCGTAAAAAAAATTGAATCCTATGAAGACAAAGATTTTTATTTTTTTGTCAGATCATATTATCAGCCGGATAAAATTGCAGAAAGCTTGTTAATCTGTATTAAGAGTAATGAAACAATTTTTAAATCCTTAAACCCATTTTTGGTGAAATTTTATGATTCTTCATTTGATTACTGGTTGAGACAAGAAGACCCAATCTCCTGGATTGGTAAGAGTATTGATGTAAAACTAATTGATGACAGGGTATCGCATATATTAGAAGATGTTTCACATAAAAATATATTGAAATGGCGAAAAATGCTTGAGTCCATAATTCAAACCCTGGATAAGGAGCCTCGCCATGCAACAAAACAATTAACATGCCTTGTAAGCTACCAGGGTTTTGTCAACCGGATTTGGGAAATACCTCAAAAAATAATTATGCAAACCGGTGATGATATCGAAGGCTTTCATCTGAAACTGACCCTGCTTTTTTATATTATTCATATTCCTGGACTTTATACTATCCATGTTCAGGCTTTGCGGGATATTAACACAACCCTTAGCCATTTGATCGGTGATAGGGATTTTAAAAAAGATATCAATATCATTAATCAAACATTTTCACTGCTCAAAGAGCATAAGGGCAAATACCCTGAAACCGTTCTGGACTGCATCCATAAAATTGGGGAAGCGGTTTACAAAACCTCTAAAACTGAGCTTATCAACCATTTTATTGACAGGGTTGTTGATCATGGGTTTCAGTTCCCGATGATTGAGGGGACAGGTGATGACTGGCAGATAAAAAGTAATACGGCCCATGTTAAAAATATCCGTGCGTTCCTGGACCTGATCGGTCAACATCCCAAAAAGTCAAAAAGGCTATTATCTGCTTTGATCATCTCTTTGTCTATAGGTGGTGTCTTTATTAAAGATACAGATTTATTCCCAAGGGATATTACAAAGTTTTTGAACTCGGATATTGCACCAATTTTTAATATGGTAAAACAGATGTCCAGGTTATTACCCGCCTTTTTCAATGAAATAGGTGCAGAGGGACAACTAAGGGATATTTCAACCCAGCTGGATGAATCCTGCCTGCGGAAGGATACTTTAATCCATTTTTTAAGGAAGCAATGCCATGTTGAAAGCTCAAGCCGAATCGTAGATTTTATAAAAGAAGTGATTTTATTCTGGAAGACGGGGAATAAAAAACGGCTTTTGCCGTACGTCCCTCCATCCATTTATCTTGAGATTGAAACTTTCGGGCCATTTATTGACGGACCCCAAAATATTCTCGCTTCAATTGAATCAAAGGGCATATCGCTTCCCAAAGAATATCTTATCCATACTGAAGAGGCCATTAAAAATTTAATTGACAGCGTAGAGGGAGTAGCGGATCTGGACCGGTCAAGGATGAAAATGATCTTTGAATTCTACAGACTCTTAAACCAAAAATACCGAATTGATAATCTGGAATTGAAAAAATACCTGTCTTTATTTAATTGTGAAAACCTGCCGGATACGGAGAAACTTCTTTGCGCACTTGAAGAAAAAAACCTGGAAAATAAAATCCTCTCCCTTCTTGCCTACATGAAAGAGCTTAAAAAAATTATTCTTTCCGACAAAATTTATGAAGCCAATGAAGCAATTTATTATAAACGGCATTTTGCCGTTGATATTCCCTCAATGTACGGAAGTTATAATGAAGCAAAATTTGATGCCCTGGGCTTAACCCTTAGAGTTGAAAGTATTCTTAATGTATTGTTTGAAGAATTGATAAACAGCATTGATCTTCAGATGATAACCAAGTCTACGTTTAAAAGGATTTACAGCATCCTGGACCTGTTCAGGATGGCTTTGAATCTGGATGGAATTTCATCCAGCCAGCTGGATGTACAGATGGATTTTTTAAAATTTTCCATGGACATCAGAACCTGTACCTTTACCCAGTACCTGGATATTTTTAAGGGGTTTATAAGGGCGGTTGCAGATATCATTAATGATCATTTCAATAATATCCATTCTGGCAATTTATCCCAGATAGAAGCCAGGATAGGAAAAGAAAGTATCCTTAAAAAATATCTGCCCAATGGATCTAAAAAAAAGCAATCCAAACTGGATAAGAGGGTTGCTGAAATATTTTTCATGGACAGGATTGCAACTTCCCTTGGACTTCAACAGATGGATGTCTTTATAAATAGAATCCTGCAAACCCTTTTTCAACAATCTGAAAAGCTGTCACAAATACATTTAAGCCGGCTTTTAAATTATGATCCTAAATGCTCTGTAATTGAAGTCGGCAGTTCAGATCCTATCGGCAATAATATTATGTTCTTAGGTAATAAAGGATTAAACCTGATCAAATTAAAAAGATTAGGAGCTGCAGTCCCGGAAGGATTTATTATCACCACGGAAGTTTTTAAATGTCGTGAAATCATAAACAATTACAAACCGGCAAATCTCAATTTCAAACAGCATGTAGCAAAAATGGTGGCCAAACTGGAAAAAAGAGTCCAAAAAAACTTTGGGGATCCTAAAAATCCTTTGCTGTTGTCGGTCAGGAGCGGTTCTTCCATTTCACAACCAGGGATGCTCGATTCATTCTTAAATGTAGGAATTAACGAGGAAATAGCGGCAAATATAGCAAAGGCAAGCAATAATCCATGGTTTGCCTGGGACAGCTATAGGAGATTTATTCAAGGATATGGGATGGGTTTTGGAATTAAAAGGGATGAGTTTGATCATATTATTTATTCAGAGAAAAAAAAGAAAGGGCT
>Ga0257119_1002456_pt1 | contig 11047 bp, 10 predicted proteins | sample SI112_200mmetaG_FD_190179 | JGI IMG/M metagenome (GOLD analysis project Ga0257119, IMG submission 190179) | Marine microbial communities from Saanich Inlet, British Columbia, Canada - SI112_200m | ecosystem: Environmental > Aquatic > Marine > Inlet | place: Canada: British Columbia | collected... | reverse complement strand
ATCAATTTCAAGCTGTTGCAAGACTAGACGGAAAACTTAAGAAATTAAAACCTAGTCCTACGTTCCAGTCTGATCTACAAAAGATTAAAGACGAATTCGACCAGATAAAAGAGAAAGCTAACATAGACAGCGCTAGTTTATTTGGCGACGGACTGATTATCGGACCTATGGGCGGAGCTTCAGAACAAGCTTTCGCTTCAATGATGAAGTTAATCGAAAAGGCTGATGAGTTTAAACTTAAGATTGGTGAAATCACTGAATATGGTGTGGCATTTGGAGATAAATGGGCCGAAATGGCAGAGCAGTTTGGAACGCCTATGCAAAGAATAGGTGAACAAGTTGCAGAAATATTTGGACCAGGTGGCACGTTCTCTAAAGGTGTTGGAGATGCAGTAGCTAGTTCGATCTTACAGATGAATTCATTTAAAGACTCGATTAAAGCTGTTGGTAGAGCTATTATCCACGAGGTTATATCTAACTTAGTTCAAATAGGCGTTCAAATGGCTATGAACTACGCTAAACAACAAATACTAGGTACAGCGACTGTTGCAGCTACTACAGCAGCAGGAGTAGCAGGCGCAGCAGCTAGTGCAGCAGCTTGGGCACCTGCAGCAGCTATGGCTTCATTAGCGTCATTTGGAGCTAACGCAGCGCCAGCAATGACAGGCATTTCAACGACAGTTGGTTTAGCTAAAGCACTTTCACTCCCTATGGCTGAAAAGGGCGGACCAATATCTGGTCCAACACTTGTAGGTGAAGCAGGACCTGAAATATTCGTCCCTAAGGGCGCTGGAACGGTTATACCTAATGATAAATTAGGTGGCGGTGGAGACACGGTAAATGTTTCTTTTAACATTAATGCAAATGACTCTAGAGGATTTGACCAGTTACTACAAACAAGACGTGGTATGATAGTAAACATGGTTAATCAAGCTATGAATGATAGAGGCAGAACAGGGGTTACATCATGACAACATTAACATGGCCTCAACAACCATCTAATCCTGAATTTAACTCTATAAATATTAAGACGAACATACCCACAGTTAAATCTGAGTCGCTAAGTGGTAGAGTACAAGTAAGACAACTAGGTTCGCAGAAGTGGAGTATGACGCTGTCTTACCCACCTATGACTAGATCAGAGTTTGTACCGATTATGACGACTATAATGCAATTGAGAGGGTCATATGGTAAATTCACAGTTAAGTTACCTATACTTAGTACGTCACAAAGCTCAGCAGGCGGTAGTTGGAAAGCAGATGGCACGTATGCAAGCGGAATTAGTTCTATAACATGTACAGGCGGCTCAGGTGATTTAGCAGCAGGCGACTTCGTTAAGTTTTCCAACCATAGTAAAGTATACATGGTAGTTGGTTGGGTAAACACTACGAATGTCATGACTATTGAACCGCCATTAGTAGAAAGTGTAACGGGTACGTCTACGCTAACGTATAACGATGTACCTTTTACAGCTAGTTTGAATTCAGATCAGCAAGAGTTTCCAGTGGGTACAGAAGGTTTATTTAGATACGAAGTGGATATTGTAGAGGTACTATGAGAAATATACCTGCATCCATAGTCGCTGAGTTATCTAAGGACAGATTTAAATCTGGTCATATAGTAGACATAACGTTTACAAATGGATCAGCAACAAATACATATTACTTATCTGATCTATCTCAATCAATTACGTATAACGCACAGAATTACTCACCATCAGGTAATTTACTAGGTATAGGATCTCCTAGTGAATCTTCTGACGTCAGAGTAGGTGAGATTTCTATCACATTGTCAGCCGTTAATCAAGCATTTTTAACGATGTTTTTAAACGCTAACCAAATAGGTCAACCTGTTGTTATTAGTAGAGTGTATATAGATGATAACGGAGTATTAATCGGCGGATTTCCGATTTACTCAGGTAATATATCTACATATGCTTTAAGTGAATCAGATAATAGGTCTGTAGTACAAGTTAGCGTATCAAGTCATTGGGCTGACTTTGAAAGAGTTGCAGGGCGAAGGACTAATAATAATGATCAACACAGACATTTTCCTAGCGACGATGGATTTGAGTTTGCTAGTTCAACAGTTAAAGACATTAAATGGGGCCGTGAATAATGGGATTTTTTAGTTTTATTGGAGATATATTTGAAGACATTGGTGACGCAATTGGTGATATCTTTGAAGGTATTGGAGACGTACTAGAAGATATCGTATCTTGGTTTGCACCAGATATTCCAGATTTAGAGAGTCAGTACGGCGGAACGTTAGTTAATAAATCTAGTAATATAGCTCAAATACCTGTGATTTATGGGACAAGAAAAATAGGTGGCACTAGAGCTTTTGTTGAGACGTCAACTGGAGGAACACACGAGTTCTTATATATAGCGTTAGTTTTATGTGAAGGAGAAGTTGACTCTATACAAGAAGTTTACATCGATGATGAGTTAGCTATGAACGCTAGTGGCGCTATAACAACTTTGTTTGCTAGTAACTTATGGATTAATAAGTATACAGGCACGACGACCCAAACGTCAGATTCGCTATTGAGTGAAGCACCTAGTTGGGGATCAACTCATACCTTAAACGGAGTAACTTATCTAGCATGCAAATTAAAATGGAATAAAGATGTTTACTCTTCTTTACCTACAATTACGGCTATCGTTAAAGGTCGTAAGGTTTACCAACCTGAGTTAGACTCGACTAAAGGTGGGTCAGGACCTCATAGAGAGAGCACACCGTCGACTTGGACTTGGTCACAAAACCCGTCTTACTGTTTGTTAGACTATCTTCGTAATGATAGATTTGGTAAGGGTTTACCAACAACTGCGTTTGACTCTAATTACCAGTCTTGGCAAGATGCAGCCGCTAAATGTGACGATACAACAGGTAATACAATACCTGGAGGCACAATACCTAGGTTTTGGTGTAACGCTAACTTAGATACGAATGCAAAGTTAATTGACAACGTTAAAACGTTACTATCAGGTATGCGAGGTTTATTACCTTGGGTTGATGGCCAATATAAATTAATCGTTGAGGATTTACAGACAAGTGCAGAAGTCGCGACAAATTTAGAGTTTGGCTTAGACCAAATCATTGGTGGTATAACTATTAACGGTATGTCTAAACGAGACAGGTATAACAAAGTTGTAGCAACATTCCCAAACCCTGATACAAACTGGCAATTAGATACAGTTGAATTTCCAGAAGAGTCTAGTTCTTTATACACAGATTGGTTAGCTGAAGATCAAGGCTTTAAGTTAGAAAAACGAGTTAGTTTAAATACGATTACTAATTACTATCAAGCCAAAGATATTGCGGAGTTATTTGCGCGTAAATCTAGAGAAGCTTTGAGGTGCTCTTTTAGAGCGTCTTCTGAAGCTATTCAAGTACAGGTCGGTGACGTTATTGAAGTGACGCACCCGACACCAGGTTGGGCTAATAAACCTTTTAGGGTTATGAATTTAACTTTAAATCTAGACGGAACGGTTAATTTAACTTGTTTAGAGCACCAAGATAATATATACCCTTGGTCGACTAAACCTACAGCGCCTTCATATTCAGATACTAATTTACCTAATCCGTATTTTGTAGGTCCGCCACTGTCTTTAGTTGTAACAGAGAACTTATCGTTACCTACAGCTGCTTTAGATGTATCTTGGTCGGCTTCAACGGACTCTTTCGTTACTAAATACACAGTTGAATACTTATACTTAAGCCCTGGGGCGACTGTATACACATCAGCAGGTTCATTAGATAGGTTATTTATGACCGTGACAGACTTAATACCTGGTAACTATCGAGTTAGAGTTAAAGCAGAGAATGTTATCGGTTCTACGTCGGCCTATGTAACTTCTGCAATTGTAGCGGTTACAGGTTCACCTGTTATGCCTGACGTCACCAATTTAGTCGTTGTGGACGCTTCAACAACGGTTGCGAATGAGTTTACAGGTAGAGACGCAAAGTTTAACTGGAGCGATTTTAACGCTACGCTTCAAGATCCTCTATTATTTTCAGATTATGTCGTTGAAATTAGAAAAGTAGATAATACATTAGTTAGATCTGAAGCTGTGCATGACTCTGAGTATGTGTACACATACGAAAAAAATGTAGAGGACAATGCAGGCTCACCGTTAAGGCAACTAAGAATTAATGTTAAACAAAGAGGAAATAGAGGTCAATTAAGTATAAACTCAGCTAAGATTGGCACATCAGTTAGTGGCGCAAATCCTTACCCTAATAACCCTGCACCAGCTGTGCCGTCAGGTAATGTCAATTCTACATTTAACACGATGTATATGTTCTTTAGCGCCCCAACGGACACAGATTTCACAGGTTACAAAGTTTGGGCTTCAAAGGCGGCTGGAGTAGTTACAACTAGCGATACTGAGTTAGTTTATAAAGGTAATGATAATTTAATAATTATTAACGAAGTTGACAAAGGTACTCACACAGGCACTATGGAAGCTATAACAGGTAATGAAACTATTTACTTTGTTTATGCAGCTTATGATGCCTTTGGCGAATCCGGTTTAAATAAATCTACAGAAGGTTCTACTACAACAAGTTTAGCACCAACTGGTGGTATTCAAACTTACTACGAACCTTTGGCGAACGTAACTTGTAACTCTTCTACAGACGGTGCACTGTTGTTTGACACTACAGCAACCACAGGTAACAACAAGCCTTACAGGTGTAATGGAACTTCATGGAAAAGTGTTAACGACTTAGCTATATCAAACTCTCAAATTGTAGCTAACACAATCACAGCAGCTTCAATAGCTTCAGGTACAATAACAGGAAATAAGATTGATGCAAATAATATATCCGCGCACCACGTTAACGTAGGCTCATCAGCAACAACTGGTGCTAGAATGAACATTACTAGTACAACAATAAAGATTTATGACGCGACAAATACTACACCTAGAATCATCATTGGAGATTTGAGTTAATGGCGTATGGATTCAAGATCGTTGACGATAAACACACTAGGACAGAGACAGATATAGGTTACACTTTAATCGGTACAGACACTTTTATAGGTACAGGTACCTATGAGTTTACATTTCCGTTAGAAAATCCGCCTGATTACATTATGACTTGGCAATATCAAATTACAGACGCCCCTACAAGCGACACGACAGAACCCGTATATCATTTAAACGTTGTACCAGATATTACAGTGACTTTTGAAGGTTCTGTTACTAACACTAGCGGAGTTTGCATAGTAAATGGCGACTATGATTCGTCTATTACTTCAGCGAGTACTTGCAACGGTACAGCAGGTGGTGTATGGAATACGACTACGCCTTACTTTGCTTACTTTAAAGGGACTGTTGACTATACTTTGATAGGTAAAGATGATACAGATAGCTGTTTCTCAGGTACTAACACGTTCACAAATTTAAAAGACGATACAGAAATTACAATGTATTTTCTAGCTGTAGGAGGTACATAATGCCTTACGGTATAGCACTAGATAATTCTAATGGTAAACGAGTCATAGGGTCAGATACAGTGTTACCTAGATTCATAGGAAAATATACTGAATCAGCATTAGGGGTTACCAGTAACTATGGAGATTTTTTAAAGTTTTCTGTTATTTGTGATGGAAAGCCAATGTGTTTTTTACACGTACCTATTGGTTATGCAGCATCTATTAATAGAATTGTCACTACATCTACTAATCATTACGATGTGTACGTATATATACCAGATAGTAGTAGCGCTATGACGTTTAGCGATATCGTGTTATACTTATTTAGTGATGGTCAAACAACGTCAACTACAAGTGGCTATGGCATCAATATTAAGAAAGCAGACGACGAAGTAGCATACGACACTGGTTATGGTCATGCAAAGATTCAAGGTTATTTTTTACAGAAGAGATTCCTTTGGGTATGGGTAAGTAATAACGAAGCACTTAATTTTACAGTTGGTGACACTATATATAATAAAACTAAAGGCACTAACGCGGTTTACATGCAACAGACATATACAAACATATTGTCCGTAGCCGGAGATAGCGCAGCAATAAATTGGGCCGCAGGTGATTTATTATCAGATAGCGCTAGTGGCGCCACTTTAGCAACTATTGGAACGAACGCTATTACGTCTTCTTATAACACTATACAGCAACCGGCGGTATTAGCAGGCGGCGCTACCTGGAGTTCTTTAGGAATATCTAAGCCAGCTATATTTTATCAACCTGAAGGCAAAGGTTTTTGGGGTTATAAGACATTTGGAAGTTGGCCTTATTATAGTTTTTTTCACTTGTATGCTCACAATACTGTAACTACAGCATCAGACGGTTTTGTGTGGGGGTTTAAAACTTCTAGTTATCCTACGGGGACTACTAGAGCGGATTGGGCCGCAACAGCGCCTATGTCAGTAGGTTTTGGTACTGACGTAACACATAGTATATTTGATACGTGTGCTTTGAACGCGTCATATACACCTTCACAGTTATTCAGCGATTACTATGGTTATAACTCACACATAAACTGGAGTTCTATGGACGCACAATTTTTTGCTTATATCATTGACGGGGCGGATTATGATTGAATCAATGTTAAGACCTATGTTTTCTTTTGTAGACGATCAAGGTAATAAAGTTATAGCTGTTGACACTATAGAAGATGTAGTGTATAACCCAAACTTGTTGTGCAGTGATTTTAATGTTAGTCGAGATAAGATGACAGCTGTAAAGGTAATACCTGAGGAAGCAGAACAAAACCCGCAAATCTCAAAAGAAGACAATTAGAAGACAGTGACAATTAATTAATTTTATAGGTAGAATACAACCATGGCATATTACAACACAATTAAATTAGTATCAGGTGACGACCTACCTGAGTTAGATATTACCTTGCGAGATAGCAACCTAGCAGCATCAGGAACTACGCTAGATATTACTGACCCATCAACATGGAATCCGATTGACTTGACTCATGTTACAGCGGTTAGATTAAAGTTTAGAGAGGTAGGCTCAACCACACTTAAAGCAACGATTGGGTGTACTAGGGTAGCTCCTTACACAGAAGGTCATGTTATTATGAATTGGGGCTTAACAGACCTAGACTCAATTAGTGGTGATTATGAAGGCGAGATTGAATTAGAATACACAAGTGGCAAGTTCATGAGCGTACCTGACCTATTGAAGTTTGACGTAAGAGCAGGATTCTAAAGTGGCTATCAGAGCGACAATTACAGTTGTTCGGGCATCAGCAGATACAAAGCACGTAAGTCTTTCTGCTAAGACGACTAACGTCACCGCAGAGGCGATAGCATTCGTCAACCCTGATAGTAAGAATCAGTGGTTTTATGAGACAGCTACCCTAAGCGATGTACAGTTCAGTCTTGTAGAGAAAAACCTATCAGAAACAGTAACGCTTGATGAGGTAGTAGGCTGGTCATACGCTAAGAACGCACCTGAAACATTGGCATTGGTTGAGAGTTTCGCAAAGGTTGTAACATTCAATAGAGCATTCAATGATGCATTCACTTTAGATGATCTGAGCCAAATCGACAAAGACTTCTATGGTAATAAAGGTAATATATTTGCTTTTACAGATATTATAGGATTAACCCACGAGAAGAGTCTAGTAGACGATTACACTGTTGGTGATATAGTAGAAAACCTAGTAAGCAAATTCTTTGTAGACGTTTACACTTTCGATGATGAGCACTACGCAGAGGTAATAAAAGGCTTAGCAGACGACACAGTACTTGCAGACTTTAGGGTTACTAAACTAGAGAAAGCGTTAGTAGACAGTGTAAATATACCTGATGAATACACAGCAGCCTTTAGTTTACCTAAGGCAGAAACTCTCACATTAGCTGAGAACTTTGCTAAAGTGGTGTCTTACAGTAGGGCGTTTACAGACGCTTTCACCCTAGACGACCTAAGTCAGATTGACAAAGACTTCTACGGTAACAAAGGTAATGTCGCATTTGTGCTTGATATTATCGGGCTAGACCAAACCAAGGTACTGACAGATAGTTACACTGTATCTGATGTAGTTAATCTGGCTGTTGCTTTCGTAAGAGATTTTACTGATAGCGCTACACTAGATGACGAACACAACTTTAACTTAGATAAGACTGATGCTGATTCGTTTAGTTTTTCTGATGTAGCTTCTAAAGGATTTGAAAGACCTGCCGATGATTTATTTAACATGGGAGACGCTCAATCTATTGAGGCGCAACCTAATAAGTCAGACTCATTTACTTTTACTGGTGTTTATTCTAAGGCGTTATCGAAGTATTTAGTAGATGCGTTCACATTAGATGACTCAGCTTTAATAGATAAAGACTTTTACGGTAACAAAGGAAATATTGTTGCGTTTACAGAGGTCATATCTCAAGGTATAGCAAAGAACTTAACAGATGCGACCACTTTATTAGATGTACAGAAAACATCGCTTAATAAGCCGTTTACAGAGTCCGTCTCATTCACTGAAACACTTGCCTCTAATATCACTAAAACAGTAATAGATGCGTTCACTTTAGATGATAGTGCATTAATTGATAAAGATTACTTTGGAAACAAGGGAGATGTTATTGGGTTGACTGAGATTGTCACACAAGGCATGACTAAGGTCGAAGATGATATTGTTACAATTTCAGATAGCATAGGGCTTGGATATAGCAAGCCTGAGACAGAAACAATATCGGTAAATGATGTAAGCCTATTATCGTATAACTTAGGAAGAGATGAAACACTGACATTATCTGAGACTTACATAAGAGATATAGCTAAGAATATCGCAGACGCATTTACACTTGATGACACGGCGCTTATTGATAAAGACGCTGAGATGAACAAGAGTAATATTATCGGATTCTCTGAAGTGTTTGCTAGAGTGGTTTCTTATGATAGAGATGTAGCTGAAACGCTAACCTTATCTGAAGTTATTGCTGTAGGGCTTCTTTTTAGTCGTACATTATCAGATTCATTTACGTTTAGTGATGTTAGAGACGTACATTTAAATAAAACGGTTGCCGATGAGGTTAGGGTTTGGGATATTAAGCCAAATAGCAGTCCATTAGGCTCAAACTTATTCAATAACAATCAGATTAATTACACATCTCCACCTAACACTGAGGATGTTAATATCACGTTTGATGGTGGTAGACCTGAAACTCTAAGTTTATCAGAGGTTATGGCTAGAAGTAATAGTAAAACTTTGGCTGAAAGTCTTACATTTAATGATGTTTATAGTTTACAATTAGTAAAAACTTTATCTGATAATTTTACACTTGATGATTCAGCCTTAATTGACAAAGATTATATAGGTAATAAGGGTAATGTTTTTGGTGTTAGTGATGTATTTACTAGAAGTGTAGACTACAGTAGAGGCTTTACAGATAGTTTATCATTTAGTGAAGTATCGTATTTTAACAACACCAAAGGTTTAACTGATAGCGTAGGTTTTAGTGAGGCGTTTGAAAGGCAACTAACATACGTTAGAAGCTACTCAGATAGCACAGGTTTGACAGATACATCAGTTAGAGGTTTGGGTAAGGGTGTAGGTGATTCAACAAGTATTACAGATTTTGTTGATTTAACAGTTAGTAAAGAATTAAGTGATGGTGTTACGTTTTTAGATGGTAACACCTTGCAAATAGTAAAAGCTATCTCTGATGGCATTGGTTTAGATGACGCTGCTCTAGTCAACAAAAACTACTTTGGCAACAAGGGTAATACAGTAGGGGTTTCAGATTTAATTAACATTACGATAACTCAAAGTAATGTAATAGGTAGGAAGCCTCTAAATATAATGTCTTTTAATTAGGAGAACGAAAATGATTAACGATAACTTTGCACTAACAGGTGCTTTAACAATTGCAGTAAACAATGAAGTAGTACAGAAGACACGTAACCTTGTAGTTACTTCAGGTAAAGAATGGGTAGCTAAACGTATGGCTGGTCAAGATTCAAACATGACACACATGGCTATCGGTACAGGTACTACTGCAGCAGCACCAGCACAAACAGCTTTAGTTACTGAGTTAGAGCGTAATGCTATGACTGTATCTGGCGGTACTGTTTCGACTAATACTATTGAGTATGCAGCAACGTATGCAGCAGGCGATGGTACTGGTGCTATTACTGAAGCGGGTATCTTTGATACTATTGGTTCTAAAGTAGATGACATTACAGTATCAGCGGGTGGTACAGGTTACACTTCAGCTCCTACAGTTACTTTCACAGGTGGTGGTGGTACAGGCGCTACAGCTACAGCAACAGTTTCAGGCGGAGTAGTAACAGCAGTAACAGTAACAGGTGTAGGTTCTGGTTACACATCAGTTCCAACTATCGGCTTTACTGGTGGTGCGGGTTCTGGCGCAACAGCTACAGCTACACTAAAGGAAGGTGGCGACATGCTTGCTCGTACTAAGTTTGATGTAGTAAACAAAGGCGCATCTGACTCTATGACTATCACTTGGACTATTACTGTTTCGTAAAAACACTATGCAAAAAGTGAACGATTATATAAATAGTAATTAATTCAGGAGGACAGCGTATGTCAGTTAAGTTTAGTAACAATGCGGTCACTACACTGTCCGCTAGTATCTCAGCAGGTGCTACTTCCTTTTCTGTGGTATCGGCCTCAACATTTCCTACACTTGCTGTAGGCGATTGGACTTATGTATCTCTAACAGATGAAGTTGTTAAAGTAACTGCTATCAGTGGAACTGCCTTTACGTGTATAGCTACATCAGGCGCTCATTCTAGCGGTGCTACCGTTGAACTAAGAATGACAGCAGAATTATTAAATGATTTCGCAGAAGATACTGAAGCAGACCCTGTTGGTTCAGCAGTCGCGATGGCAATCGCATTAGGATAGGAAAACATTATGGCAAATACATTCAAACTAAAAACAAAGACCACGATAGGCACATCGCTTGTAGCAGTCTACACAGTACCTGCAAGCACAACTACAGTAATCATCGGATTAACAGTGGCTAATATCTTAGGTTCTTCAGTTAACGCTAGTGCTCAAATTGTGAGTACTACTGTTGATGTTGAAACTAA
>Ga0257119_1002450_pt1 | contig 11072 bp, 9 predicted proteins | sample SI112_200mmetaG_FD_190179 | JGI IMG/M metagenome (GOLD analysis project Ga0257119, IMG submission 190179) | Marine microbial communities from Saanich Inlet, British Columbia, Canada - SI112_200m | ecosystem: Environmental > Aquatic > Marine > Inlet | place: Canada: British Columbia | collected... | reverse complement strand
GAAAATCATGTTTAGTCAATCTTTCTTCTAGTTCAATTACTCTTGGATGTTCTGATAATAAGTAAGTTTGATCATTTTCTAACTTATTTAAAATTTTATTAAGATTTATTCTTTCTACAATTCCTATAGTTCCATCAATTTCTTTTAATAATATAAAAGGATTTCCTTCATACTCATCTACAAGTATTGCAGATTCTACAATATCTTTTTTTGATAAAATTTCTATAGCATTGATTTCATTTTGGATATGTTTTAATCCAATATTATTTAAAGGAAATTTTAAATACCCAATTATCTTTGCATTTTTATCTTGTAGTTGCAATACAACTTTATCTTTTAACGTGGCAAAATAAATTGATACTATTAGTTTAGTATTTAACTTTTTTTCTAAATAATCAATAAATTCAGATTGATTTCTTTTCTCAGATAAAATAAACTTAGTAAAAAAATTAAATTTAGTATATAAAATATTCATTACTTTTTTAAATAAAATCGCCTTTTTAGAAAATGGATTATAAAGCTTAAATGCATTCTTCGATATTGTAGAATTATCAATAGATAAAACTACTTTAAGGTTCTTTTTTGTTGGTAAATAGATATAAGTATTTGATGAATAAAAATTATTTATTTCCATTATTTATACCTATTAGCCATATTCGAAATAATCAGATTAAAACACTCCAATGAACTTTCATCAATACTACAGCCTGTATCTATCCAAAAAGTATTCTTTGTTTTTGAACTAAATTCTTTTAATTTACTAACTTGTTTTTCAACTTCTTCTAATGTTAATTCAGGTTTTCTTTCATGAATTTTTTTTGCATCAGTTCCTAAACAAATTATTAAATCAGGTTTCGGAATTATAAATGATATCATTTTTATAATTGACTCTGGTAATTTTATTCTTGCTCTTCTTTGATCTATTAAATAATCATAGAAATACCTATCAAAAATCCAAATTGAAGATTTCTTTACATTCATTTTATAAACTTTTAAAAAATAACCGAAAGTATAATCAACAGTATAGTAAGAAAGTCTAATTAATGATCCAATCGTTCCTGATGGTTTTGATTTATGAGGATTTGTTACAGGAATTGTCTCTTTCTTTTTACCAAAAAGTTGAGCTATATTTGGAATCAAATTTGGCCGCATATGTTCATAATACATTGAATTATGCATAGATTCATTAAGTGGTTCCCAAATATTATCAATTATAGTTGATTTTCCTGCTCCATCTGTACCTAAAATAGCTATAGTAAATCCTGGTGTCTTAAAAAACCTATTAATTCTTTCTGTATTTGAAAGTAAAACTTTTATTTTTTTTGAAAAACTATTTACGATAGATTTTCTTCCTAATTCTGATAACTTATTTATTTTTTGAATATCAAAATCTTTACAAAATATTTCTTCAATTAAGAAAATGAATTTTTCAGTATAAATTTTTGATAGTTCATTTTTATAAATACTATTTTTATTCCATGATTTTTTAGCTTCTTTAAAATATTTTTCTTTACATATACCATTATTTAAAATTTCTTTTAAAAAGGCTAAAATTGAAGCATCATCATCATTAGCTACTTTAATCTCATTATGAATTTTAGATCTAGTTATTAAAAAATCAATAGGAAACATTTCATATATTTTGTAAGGTAATATACCTTCATGAACATCAAATTGTACACCAAAATATTCATTGTTATAAAATCCACTTACACAGACTCTTGGAGTTAATTTACCATATTTAGTAATTATTTTACCATTTGTATCTAGTAAAACTTTATCTAATAATTCATAAAAAGATTTTGTTTCGTGTTTTGAAATTAATATATCTAAATCACTACCATTTAATGATGCTGGAAGCCCTTCATAATTACGTAATACAGAATATTCAATATTATTTTTATTTAATACGTTAAAAAAAAGTTCAAGAAAGCTCATTATCAATCCTAGATTTAATAAATTTAGCAGGAATTCCACCTATGATACTATATTCAGGGAATGACTTTGTTACAACAGCACCTGAGCCAACAATTGAATGTGCACCTATTTTTACACCTGGCATAACTATTACCCTAGTTCCTAACCAAACATCATCTTCTATAATTATCTCTTTTTCTTCTTTTGCACCCTGTTGATTGATAGGTATCTTTATATCTTTATATTCATGAGATACTGCCATCATTATAATATCTGGTGCCATTATAACATCATTCCCCAACGTTATTTTCCCACCCATTCTAGCATTATGTCCTAATAATGTTCTATCACCAATTTTTAATCTATTCCCATCACCAAAATAACAATTAGCATTTATTCTAACATTTTTACCACATTTAAGAATAATTCTACTTACAAAAAAATACCTTATTTTCTCAAATAACCTCCATCCTGGCATTGGTTGCATTGGTAAGTTTTTCACTACTAAATAATAAAAAAGTAAATACAATTTTTTCATCTTAATCCTCCTACATATTTGATATAGTGTTTATAAGATTACTATTACACTTATCTATATTAAATTCTTTTGATTTCTCTAATGATTTTCTTTTAAATACTTCAATCATATTAGGATTTAATATAATTTTTTCTAGTGTATTTTTAAATTTTTCAATATCCAAAGGATCTATAATAAATCCATTTATTCCTTCTTCTACAACCTCAAATCTTGCACCATCATAAATACTATCTATTATGGCACATCCAAAAAACAATGCTTCAAATCCTACTAGTGCTCTATAATCATGTAAGGTTGGTAAAACAAAATAATCTGCATTAATATAATAACTACTGAGTTCTTCAAATGGAATTTTACCTGTAAAGTTTACAAAACTTAAATTGTTTTTCTTAATAAATATTTCTAGATCATCTTTTAAATCACCATCACCAATTATCGTAACTTCAATTCTTTCCTTCAATTTTTTTTCTAATAATATTAAAGACTCTAAAAAATAATTAATTCCCTTTCTTTGTATAATTTGACCAACAAAAAGAAAATTAATTTTTTTTGTTAATTTTATAGGAATACCTGAATTAAATTCAGGCATTGACATCAAATATGGTTTTGTAATAATTTTATTAACTAAAATGTCTAAATGATCTATAAGGTAATTTTTACCTAATTCATTATTTGTTTGAATTAAGTCAACATTATTCGCAATAAATTTTCTATAATAGTAACGAATAGAATTCTTCTTAAATTTATTTATACCTAATCCAGGATCACTTTCAACTAATAATAAAAATTTTGTATTTTTATATAAAAATCTAAAAATTAAGGTATAAAAATTTGCAAGATTAAATTCATTAAGAACTATTACATCAGGTTTATATTTAACAATATCTTTTATAAAAAATGGTAAAGGAAAGAAATATAGCTTGCCATCTTTATGTGTTGGATTTTTATGATATTTTAGATGAGTAATTTTATTTTCAGTCATTATCGAATTGTCGTTTGTTGTTTGAACGTCATTTGCAGTAAATACTTTTAAATTAAACTTTTTTCCTAATGAAGTTAATATACTATCCCAATATAATAATGAATCATATCCTAATCTATAAGATAATAATAATACTTTTTTCATTTATATTCCTTTTAATGTTTTCTTCATAAATTGATAATATTTTGAAGAAACATAATTTATATCAATTTTAGATGCATCTAAATGTTCTTTATATTTATTAATATTTGAACTCATTTTCAACATTGCTTTAACAATTAAGTTTATGTCTACTTTAGGAGGAATATTTAAATTTACAAATGAATAATCATATTCAGGATCCGTATTTACAACTATTCCAGAATTTGTTAACTCTACAATTTCTTTAGTTCCACCTATATTTGTACAAATAACAGGCAATCCACAAGAAATAGCTTCTACAACAGAATTTGGACAAGGATCCACCCAACCTAAAAACAAATAAATATCTGCAGTTCTTAAGTACTTAGGAAGTTCACTATTTTCAATATGTGGTATATAAATAATGTTTTCAGAATCTGTGTTTTCATATCCAATTACTATTAAGTACGTATCTTTATTGTATTCATTTCTAAATCTTTTAAATGAATCTATTGTATCTTCTAATCTTTTTCTAGGCCTCCACTTTGCTGATGTGACAAAAACTAATGAATTTTCAGGAATATCTAAATCACTTCTTAGGTTATCACCTTCATTATTAAATATATCCTGGTTTGTGCCATTGATTATAATAGTACTATTCTTTGGTTTGTATCCAAGTGTTTTTTCTGCTAACTTTTTAGAAAACTCAGATTGATAAATAACACCTTTAGAATTTTTAATTCCATTTAACAAAGTTTCATTTAATTTTTTTGTTTCTTCATCAGTCTTACTCGTATCAAATCCTACTCCATCAACTCTAAAAAAATATGGCTTATTCCAAGGATTTCTTATTTGATTTGCATATATATTACATGATGTAAAAGGATTTATAAAAAAAGAAGTTTTAGATATATTTTTTATTTCTAAAGAACTTTTTAAATTATTCATAAAGTTTGATGGTCCAGCATTAGCTCTATTAAAACTAAACCCTATATTTAATTTTTTATTTTTCATTTATATGTTTTCCTGTTTTTAAATTATTAATAGTAAAAGATAAGGATAAAAAAATCCATAAATAAAAATCCATATTCCATTTATTGTTATGAGTTAATGTATATAAAAAGTAAAAAGCTATTATAGAAAATAAGATTTTCTTATTAAATTCAGTTTTATTTTTACTCAATGCATTATAAATTATACTAATTAATAAAAATAAGTATAAAAATAAACCAATAAAACCATAATGTCTAAAATAGTAAAAAAACTGATTATGATATGTAACTTCATCTATAAATCTATATCCTACAAAAAGTCCTATTTGATTAAATCCGTAAGTCATACTATTTAATGCATTATCAAATGATACTCCAATTAATGGGGACATATAAAATGTTCCTATGGCACCATATATATTTGCTTGTATTCGATGTACTAATGAGCCATCTTCATCTACTGATAAAAATAATCTTGGAAGAACTTCTTCTAATAAAGGTAAAGATAAGTAGATTAAAATTATAAAAATAATTGTTCCTAATCCAGTTATAAATAAACCTTTTATTTTGTTATCACTAACAATTAAACCTGAAAGAATTATTACTAAAGGTAAAGAAAAAATTAAAGATCTAGTCTGAGTCATAACAATAAGTATTAATATTAATAATAAATATATTTTTCTTTCTTTAAATTTAAGTAAGTAATCATTATTTTTATAATAATAAAATATTATAAAAATAATTCCTATTATACAGGCTAAACTAATTGTACTAGATCCTGCACCACTAATCCTAAGTCCTTGATTACCATAACCAACAAATCCTCTATCTGTACCTAATAATGCTAGTTTTGATAATATTTCATTAGATGTAATATGTATTCCTATTAACTGTAAAAAGGAAAATAAAGTATTGTATATTAGATAAAATTTTGCAAAGTAAAAAACGATTTCATTACTTCTTTCATATTTAAAGAATAGATATACAATAAAAGGAATTGGTAATGATGCAAGAAAAGTACCGAAAGTACTTTGAATATTATTCTGATATAAATTTACAATTAAAATATAAAATATAAATATTGTTAAAATATATATAATTTTTTTTTCACTTTTTAATAAATAGTAATTATAGCCTTTGTGTAATAAAACGGTAAATACTATTAAATAGTTTAGAACAGTAATCATCTGTATCCAGGGAAATATAAAATATACTTCTGTAAATATTACCATCATTACTATATAAAATTTTAATATATTATGTATTGAAATCATATTCTATCTATATCCTTAATTATTTGTTGTGCTCGATCATATTCTGAATGCAATCCATCTTTTAATTTAGAGTGGACATTAAAAGTACTCTTAAAAATTTCATCTTTATTCTCTAAAAGTATTTTTACTTTATTTAATAACTCTTCATCGTTTTTAAAAAGAATTATTTCTTTATCTTCTTTGAAAATTTTGCACAATTCATCTGAATATTCACTTACACATAATGACCCAGCTGCAGGTATTTCGAAGTTTCTTCTCGTATATACATCTTCATTTATTCTAGATAAAAAACATAAAGAAAGAAAACTTTTGTTTATTGTCTTTTTATAATCTTCTCCATAGACAGGTTCTGAAATAACATCATTATCCCAGTTATATTCGTCAATTGCAATATTCCATTGATTTTTAGACCCAAAGATTTTCACCTTTATTTCATTTTTTATTAAATAATTTAAAGTTTTACTGCGATTAGGTTCATAATGACCAATAAATACGATATCAATTGATTTTTTTTCAAACTCAATCTCTTTAACTAAATCATTTTTAGTATAGTAATGAGGGTATAGAAGCTTTGGATTAAGTGCTCTGCTATTTTTTAGATCTGTCAAGTTATTAGGTCTATATGCATATGCAATATCACTATATTTAATAGCATTGATAAATAAAAAATATTTGATTCTAGTTTTGATATTTACAAATGGATTATCATTATGATAAATCAAAATCTTTAAATTTGGATTGATATTCTTTAAAGCTTTTAGAGTTGAACCGAAAATTTCATTACATCTATAGATAAATAGTACATTAATATTATTTTCATAAACAGCTTTTTCTAAATTTTTGTTATATTTTCTTAGTAATAAAAATTTAAATATTTTGTTTTTAAAACTAAAAGTAGGAAATATATACTTGAATGTATCAACATTATTTAATCTAAATCCATTTATTAATGCTTCTTCATAAATATCCCATTTATAATTACCTACAACAAGAATTTTTTTCATTTTTTATAAACCTTAGTATATATTTTGTAATTGTGTCTTTCTCTATCTTTTTTAGAAGTATTATATATACTATAAGAAAGTATACGAATGTAAATAATATTGAACCTAGAATAAACATTAAAAAACCATCAAATCTTATATTATAACTAATTCCCACATATATAGAAAAGGGAATATAAAATATTATAAATAAAACTATTCTAAGCTCCTTCTTAAGGATTTCTTTAAAACTTAATTTGATAAATTTATTTATTGTAAATTCATAATAAATCATTTGAAATATTTTTGAACATAAAAACCCAATTGCTACACCTAATAATGAAAAATAATATGAGAAAAACAATGAACTCATTATCCCAATTATTACAGAAATAAATAAGACTCTAGTTTTTTTAGAATAAAGCTCAAATGAATTTAAAAAAATATCATTGGTCATAGTGAATAATATAGTCATTCCTGTTAAGCAAAAAACTAAGTTAATTAAATTTCCAATAAAATTTTCTTCGCCCACCCATAAAGATATAAATGCTCCATTAAATATGAAGAAATATGAAAAAATTAATAGGCTAAGTAAAAGGTTTATTTTAATTAACAACATTCGTATTTTTTTTAAAGAGTCAAAATTCTCATCTCCTACAAGTTTTCCAACACTTGCTGTTATTCCTGAAACTACAGTGGTAACTGATTCTGATACTCTAACTAAAATAGCTCTACTCAAAGTATAAATTGTAACCTGTTTAAGTCCATACATATATCCAATTAAAATTAATTCATATGAATTATAAATTTGCTGATTAAATGAAGACCCCATATACCAAGTACTTGATTTAAAAAAAGACTTTAATTTTTCAAACTTTGGAACTACTGGTAAATATCCTGGACAGTAGTATAGTTGCAAAATAAATTTTAATAAAAAATCAACCATTGCAGCTATAATTATAGAATAAATTACTCCAAGTAATCCATAATTTAGTTGAAGTAAATAATATACAAGTAACATGTAAATGATAACTCTTACTGGATCAATCCAAAATAACTTATATTCTAAGTTATTTCCACGAACGATTGATTCAGGTATAGCTAAAAAAGTTTTCATAGCTATAAATATTGAAAAAATAAATATTGAATACTGAACAATTTCAATATATTGTTTCTCAACATCAAAAATTTTATGAAAATATAAACTAAATATATATCCTAAAAATATCATAACAGGTACTGAAATCAAAGATATTAAAAGTGTAGCTCCTACTAATGACTTCTTTTCATTATTAGCATTAATATTTGTATCTTGTAATTTTGATAGTTTAAATCTTAAAATAGCACTAGGTCTTAAATCAGCAAGCGATAGATAACCCTGTATCCTATTTATTAAAGAATAAACACCAAATAACTGCTGACCTAAACCATTTAAAATAATAGGTGTTAGTATAATTTGAACTAAAAAACTTAGTAATATATTTAATGCTTTTGTTAAACTTGTGTATACTGATTTTTTAACTAAAGACATTATTTCATCTTTTTATATAAAAATTTAAATAAGTTTTTATTGGATAACTTTTGTATTAAGAACTCATTTGATTTAAATAATTTCTTAAAAAAAGTTATACTAGGCTTCTCAATAAAATAAGTTATTAAAGTAGCTATAAGTATAACTAAAAACAACGTTATAGAAAACGAAATTAAAGGTTGTAAATTTAAGAGATATAAATTATTTAAAATTATATATCCAATATTTTGATGGATTAAGTATAAAGAATATGAAATTGTTCCTAAATATATGAAAAACTTATTTGATAACCAATTTAATTTTCTAAAGCTAAAAAATAAGAATAATAAATATATTAATGTTAATGAAATTAAGCCATTATTATAATGATTAGTTAAATGACAATAAAGAAAACATAAAAATAAAGTTAAATATACAAATTTATCTCTTTTATAAAAATAAATTTGATAAAATAAAATCCCACTTAAAAAATATGGAAGAGTATCAAATATAAATAATTTATATAAAATATTTATAAAAAAGCTATCATATTCAGTAAAGTGAACTATAAATGCAATTATTATGTAAGTTAAAATTATAATATTTATGTTTTTTAATTGACCAATTGAAAAAATAACAAATATCCAAAAATAAAATTTCAATTCATATAACAAAGTCCAGTATACTCCATCTACATAAGGTGTGTTAAAAACACTTGGTATCATTGTCAAATTTATTATCATTTCAGTTATTGTTCTTTCTCTTCCTTCTAAGCCTAAAAGAAATACAATTGTAAAGGTTAACAACATACAAAACCAAAATACTGGATAAAGACGTGCAAATCTACTCATTATAAAATCGATAGGTCTTTCCACTCTATTTAATGTCATAAAGATAACAAAACCACTTATAATAAAAAATGCTTGTACTCCATATTTCCCTTCATAAAATGAAAATATTAGTTTTGTCTCTTGGGGGTATATATAATAATATCTATATGTAAAGTGATAAATTACTACAACAAGAGCAGCAAGTCCTCTCAAACTATCAAGTACTTCTAAACGATTATTCATAAATTGTTATAAAACTCTCTATACCACTTAATAAACTCGCCAATCCCATCAGCTAAATCAGTATCAGGTTTATAATCAAAATCTTTTATTAAGTCATTAGTATCTGCATAAGTAGATACTACATCACCATCTTGCATATCCATGAAGTTTTTCTTAGCTTCTGTCCCAATAGAGGTTTCTATAGTCTTTATAAAATCTAAAAGAGATACTGGTGCATTATTCCCAATATTATATATTTTATAAGGTGCTGATGATATTGAAGGGTTTGGATTTTCTGCTTTAAAGTCTTTTGATAATTTTGCTGGATTATCAATCACTTTTATAATACCATCTACTATATCACCTACATAAGTAAAGTCTCTAGACATATTACCATGGTTAAATACTTTTATAGCTCTATCATTTAGTATTGCATCTGCAAATAACATTGGAGCCATATCAGGTCGTCCCCAAGGTCCATAAACAGTAAAGAATCTCAATCCTGTAGTAGAGATGTTGTATAGATGACTATATGTATGTGCCATCATTTCATTTGATTTCTTTGTAGCTGCATAAAGTGAAACTGGATGATCAGTATGGTCTCCTGTTTTAAATGGTTGTGATTTATTTAATCCATATACAGAAGAACTAGATGCGTAAGAAAGATTTTTAACATCATTATGTCTACAAGCTTCTAGTATATTCATAAAACCTTTTACATTTGAGTCTATATATGCATGAGGGTTTTCTATTGAGTATCTAACTCCTGCTTGAGCTGCTAGATTACATACTGCATCAAATTTCTCAGTTTCAAAAAGTTTGTAAATACTATCAGTATCAGATAAATCCATTTTGATAAATTTATGTTTTTTATACTTACTACTTCCTACAGGTAAAGTTTCAGCTATTATTAAATCTTTATTAATTCCTAGTTCATTTAGTCTAGCAAATTTTAAGTTTACATCATAGTAATCATTGATATTATCAATTCCTACTACTTCATCACCACGTTCTAAAAGTTTTTGTGCAAGATGAAAACCGATAAATCCAGCTGTTCCTGTTACTAATATTTTCATAAATAAGTCCTAATCATCAGAGTTAAAGATATCACGAGTATAAACTTTATCTTTAACATCATTTAAAGTAGTTTCCATTCTATTTGCTACTATAACATCAGAGTATCTTTTAAACTCTTCAAAGTCTTTTATAACTTTTGAGCTAAAAAACTCATCATCATCTAAGTTTGGTTCATAGATAACTACTTCTATACCTTTTGCTTTGATTCTTTTCATAATACCTTGTATTGCACTTGATCTAAAATTATCTGAACCTGATTTCATTACAAGTCTATATATTCCCACTATTTTGCACCCCTCTTTCGCTTTAGCGACGGGGGTATCGGCATTTCCACCCAGGTGGTCTCTCTCTTGAGTTTCACTCAATTCACCTTGAAGTGCCAGAGATTCTAATTTGGCAATAATACTGTCAGCTATAAAATCTTTTCTCGTAGAATTTGATTCTACTATAGCACCTATGATATTACTAGGTACATCTGCGTAGTTAGCTCTTAGTTGTTTTGTATCTTTTGGTAAACAATATCCACCATATCCAAAGCTTGGATTATTATAATGTGTTCCAATTCTTGGATCTAGTCCAACACCTTCTATAATATCTTTTGAATTAAGACCATGTATTTGAGCATAA
>Ga0257119_1002446_pt1 | contig 11083 bp, 9 predicted proteins | sample SI112_200mmetaG_FD_190179 | JGI IMG/M metagenome (GOLD analysis project Ga0257119, IMG submission 190179) | Marine microbial communities from Saanich Inlet, British Columbia, Canada - SI112_200m | ecosystem: Environmental > Aquatic > Marine > Inlet | place: Canada: British Columbia | collected... | reverse complement strand
TGAAGAAAAAGGTAACCTTTCGGCTGCGTATCTTAAATCATTAGACACCTTAAATAACAAACACGTAAACGAGCTAGATATATGGTATAATAAGTTTGATAACACTTTCCGTGAAAGAGGGGGAGCGTTAGTTACAGGGTTAGAGGAAGGTCAGAAAGCTGATGTTGTTTCTAAAGATAACTTAGCAGAAGTTTATAAAATAAATAATTCTACATTAGGTAGTACTCTTAATAGTTGGGGGATGTCTGCTGAAGGAGTATTTAATGTTGGAGCTGCTTCGTTAGCACAAGGCATAGGTATGGCACTTAAAACGGGTACTTTTGATTTTAAACAAATCTTAGCTAATTTCACTCTATCTATGGCTAATACTTTAATAGATTCTCTAGCGCAATCAGCGGCTAACTCTTTAATGTCCAGTATGTTTGGGGAGGCTACAGAGGGTTTAATAGTAGACCAAGCAAAGAATGCCGCAGATATAGCAACCGCAACAACTGTAGTAGGTATCAAAACAGTAGCTACAACCACAAACACAGCTTTAGAAGTTGGTGCAGCAACAACCTCTGCCGGTATTATCACAACAGCCGCTAATTTCTTTGCTAGTAGTATGGTAGCAGCAGCAACAGCTGCTGCCGGTATTATCACAGCAGCAAATGCTACTAGTAGTATAGGTAGTACAATGTTATTCGCCGCGAATGGTGGCGTTCTAGAAGGGGGTTTCAGAGCTTTCGCCAATGGAGGTACCGTAACCAAACCTACTTTAGGTCTGGTAGGTGAGGGTAGATATAATGAAGCTGTAGTTCCTTTACCAGACGGTAGATCTATTCCTGTAATAGGTAACACAGGTGGGGGCAATATTAATAATATTGTTATTAATGTTAATGTAGATGACAAAGGTAATGCATCTACTCAGACTGAAAATTCCGGAGGACTTGATGATAGTACCGGAGAGGAGCTAGGATACCTAATATCTCAAGCAGTACAAACTGAAATAGTAGAACAACAAAGACCTGGAGGACTGTTAAGTAGTTATTAATTATGGCAAACTTTACAAACTTTATTACAGATGTTAATATAAACCCTGACCGAGGTCTAAAAACCTCTTACAAACCCCGAGTTCTATCCGCTAAGTATGGGGACGGATATGAACAGAGGGTCTCTGATGGTATAAATACTCTAACCGAAGAGTGGAGTCTAACTTGGAAGAATCGATCTAGATTAGAAACTAGTAAGATTATTTTATTTTTTGAAGTATTAAAAGGGTTAACTTCTTTTGATTGGTATCCTACAGGCTTAAGCACTTCTGGGATTACAACCTCTATACTTCCAAACCACTTAGTAGATTCTAGTCAAAGTTTTACTAGTAGATACTTAAATACTACCGTCTCCAATAACACAGATAGTACACAAGCCACCGTTTTAGAAGTAGTCAGTAATACTTCTCTAAGGCTGTCCAATGATATAATGGCTTTAGAAGAGAATTACACGATTAACCCGTATAAAAAGTATATTTGTAAAGAGTGGGATAACGTAGAGACTTTTCAAGGTTATAATACTATTACAGCAAAATTCACTCAAGTAAATGAACCCTAAGTAAGGAGAAGTAAGTATGTCCACAAACGCTTTAGTACAAGACTCAAATATATTAGAATCAGGAGCAGTAGTTACACTGTTTGAACTAGACTTAAGGACGGGTGTTGCTTCAGTGCCTACTGATACTGAAGTATTTAGATGGCACTCAGGAGTTAATGATAGTATGGAAGAGGTAGTTTGGCAAGGGTACAATTATTCACCTTTCCCAGTTGAGGCTTCAGGATTTGAGATGTCTGGCAATGCTCAGATTCCCAGACCTAAGTTGTTGGTAAGTAATATCACCTCCATACTTACATCCTTAATTAATACATACGAGGATTTAGTAGGGGCTAAAGTAACCAGAAAAAAGACTTTTGAAAGGTTTCTAGATTCTTATTGTGTAATAGAAGGCTCTAGTTCCGGGGTGTACACCTCTAATACTTGTAGTACTGCTGGAGGTACTTGGTATGAAAACCCTGAAGCAGACCCTACAGCACATTTCGCAGATGAGATATGGTATATAGATAGGAAGTCCTTAGAGACAGGTACTCATGTAGAATTTGAGTTAACTGCCGCTTATGACGTACAGGGGGTAAAGCTGCCGGCAAGGCATGTGATATCCGATACATGTTTATGGGTATATAAGGAGGGAGCCTGTGACTACACAGGTAGTAGTTACTGGGATATAAATAACATCTCAGTAACTAACGTATCCGAGGATGTCTGTGGTAAAACGTTTGGTTCCTGCGAATTAAGATTCCCCGATAACTCTAGCACTTCGAACCCTTTTGGGGGTTTTCCCGGTGCTGGTAAAGGTATGGAATAATGGATATAGAGATATTAACAGCTTTTACAAGTCATGCGGAAGAAGGGTACCCAAAAGAGGTTTGTGGTTTAATAGTTAATAAAAGGTATATACCTTGTCGTAATATATCTGATAATCCGGAGGATAATTTCATACTAGATCCTGAGGACTACGCCCTTGCAGAGGATAAAGGTGTGATAGAAGGGATCTGTCATTCCCACCCCAATAGCCTAAGTAATCCCTCCGAGGCTGATATCTCTTTATGTAATAGTACAAATAAAGTTTGGTATATATTGAGTCTTCCAGGCAGGGATTTAAAGAGTATTAACCCTGAGAAAGATTTATTAGGTAGAACCTTTGAGTATGGAGTAATAGACTGTTGTTCCTTAATTAAGGACTATTATGCTAAAAATTACAGATTATTTTTTGAGTGTACTGCTGGAGAAGATGAGTGGTGGTTAAGAGGAGAAAATAGGTATTTAGATAATTACTCTAAGCAAGGTTTTGTAAGTCTTGAAGATACCCAACCTATTGAAGGAGATGTTTTTTTAATTAAATTATTATCCCCCGTTCCTAATCATGCAGCTATTTATATAGGGGATAATAATATCCTTCATCACATACATGGAAGACTATCCAACCGAGAGAATTATTCTGGTTACTGGAGTAATTTTACTACACATCATTTGAGGCACAAATCATTATGTTAAAAAAAGTTAAATTATATGGAGAATTAGGAGAGCGTTTTGGTAAGGAATGGAACTTAGACGTAAATACCCCTGCGGAAGCTATAAGAGCCTTAACAATAAATAAAAAAGACTTTAGAAAATACTTAGAGGATGCCGAGAGTAACGGGATGGGCTTCCATATTAAAATAGGTAAAAGCTATTTACTAGATGGAAGAGACACTCTAGTTCCTTCAGGAGTTGCCGATATACAAATTATCCCTGTAGTTATTGGCTCCAAAAAAGGGGGTTTAATGAAGATTATAATAGGGGCGTTTTTACTATATTTTGCTTTTCAGTTTGGAGTACCCCTTACAGAAGGGATGACGTTAGCTGAAGGCTCTGTAGTACTAGGAGGTAAGGTGTTTTCTGGTATGGCCCTCACAGGTATGAAGTTGGGGGCCGCCCTTGTATTATCCGGAGTAGCAGAGCTTCTAGCACCTGCTCCAGAACCTCCAAAAGAGGAACAAACCGAATATGCATTTAGAGGGCCTCTAAATACCACTAAACAAGGGGTTCCAATACCTCTATGTTACGGTCAGTTAATAGTAGGTAGCGCTGTCGTTAGTGCCAGTATCATACCAGAAGATTATAACCCTTAATGCTTGGGAGCATACTATGTATATGAGAGTACGAGATGAAATTAGTGAACTATTACAAGAGTGGTTAAAAGGAGATGAACCTGCTATAGAGTTCTGTAAGTTAATATTAGAGGTAGTAGGTACTTGGGATGATTTAATCGACAAAGATAAGTATACTCCCACAGGTATGGATATATCAAACGCGTTTTCATTACTACTAATTAAGTTGCCTAACAATCCTTTTTATACTAAGCATAAAGACGATTTACAACCTTTTCTGGAACAGATGGTATATGATTGGTTAGCCGCTAACGAGTTAGAAAGACAAAAAGTATTGTTAACTTCTTACTCCTTAAGGCTATCCTACGCTCCAGTATTAGCTAGAGCAGTTTATTTAATAGGAGGTTTTGAATGGGCCATTTTAGGTGTTCAAGTATTATATAATACTATAACGGGTATAGAAGATTTTAATAAATACACTAAAGAACATAGTTCTGAAGAGATAAAAAAAGGGGAAGTATAATGTGTTGCGGCGGCGGTGGTGGTTCAGCAGTAGAAGCAGATAATACACTATTCTCGGCTTCAAAAGCAAAAATAATAGATCTAGTATCTGAGGGAGAAATTCAAGGTTTAGTAAACGGTAATAAATCTATATATATAGACAAAGTACCTCTACAAGCTGCAGATGAATCTTTTAACTTCGAAGGAGTATCTGTAGAGTATAGAACAGGTGTACTAGATCAGTCTTATATAAAAGGATTTGAAGGTTCTGCCTCGGAGGTTACTACTAGTTTTGGTGATTTAGATGCGAATACTATGTATAACAAAAGTATTACGAGTGCTAGTAACTTAGATGCAGTTAGAATAACTATATCTGTAGATAGTTTATCTAAACAAGAAATGGATAGTGGGGACTTAAATGGTTATAAAATTGAGTTTGAGATACATATTAGTAATAGTAGTATCCCAACAAGTAGTTCTAGCACTAAAGTAGGAGGGACTAAATCCTTTTCTGGTAAGACAAACAAAAAGTACGAAAGGTCTTATAGAATAGATGTACCGGAGAATATAAAGGGCAGCCCTACTATATATGTGGGAGTAAAAAGAACTACAGCAGTTGCAGGGACAGCTAATATTAGTGACTCCCTATACTGGAGGTCTTATACAAGAATAATAGATAATAAATTTAGGTACCCGCATAGTGCCATAGTTGCTATGAAACTAGACTCAAAACAGTTCGATAATGTACCTACCAGAGGTTTTGAGGTAAAAGGTATAAAAGTAAAGGTACCTAGCAACTATACCCCTTATGACCAGGGACACTGTAGTATTCCGGAGTATAGAAGAAGAGGTACTTGTATTGATGCAGGAGGAACCTGGGAGGGAACTGTTCCTGGTAGTAACCTGTATTCGGGCTATTGGGATGGTACTTTTAAAAGTCAAAAACAGTGGACTTGCAATCCTGCATGGATTCTATATGATATATGTACTAACACAAGATATGGGTTAGGGAGATGGTTAGAGACACATAATATAGATAAGTGGTCCTTATACGAAGTAGCAAAGTATTGTGATGCGGTAGATTCAAGTGGTGATTTTATAGGGGTAGAGGACGGATGGGGCGAAGGAGGTAAAGAAGCCCGATTTACTTGTAATATGTATATTCAAGGATCCATTGAGGCATATAAATTAGTAAACGATATAGCCTCAACCTTTAGAGGTATGTTATACTGGCAACAGGGTCAAATTACCTCCGTTCAAGATGTACAGAAAGATCCTGTAATGTTGTTTAATAAAGCCAACGTAATTGATGGTCAATTTAACTACGAAGGGGTTTCAAAGAAGAAAAGACACAATGTAGCCCATGTAACCTGGAATAACCCAGAAGATTTCTATAATAAAAATGTAGAGTATGTTGAAGATGCTGAGGCTATAGCTTCCTTTAATAATCAGTTAGTAGTAAAAAGTATAAATGCAGTAGGCTGTACGTCTAAAGGACAAGCTCGCAGGGTTGGTCAGTGGCTTTTGTATACTGAAAAGTATGAGACGGAAATTGTATCATTTAAGACAGGTTTAGAGGGGTTAAGTATACGTCCTGGGGATATTATAAAAGTTGCAGACTCAACAAAGTCTGGAGTAAGATATGGTGGCAGAGTTTCAAATAATTATGATAATACTACTACGTCGGTGGGTATAGATAGTTATATAGATTTAGTTGTAAACCATACCTATAATCTATCCTTAATTAATACAGAAGAAGCTTGTATTAATAGTTCTGGAATTAAAGTAATAAACACTCCAAAGTGTATTGATACTAATGGTAATAATATTACGGAACCATATGGGGACTATAGCACTTGCACTGCTGCAGGAGGGACTTGGTTAAGTGATCCTAAAGAGCTATGTTTAACTACCTCGGACAACGATTGGAAGCCTTATATATGGGTAGAGACAAAACCTCTTAGCACTCTTAGTAACTCTTTAAGCACTAATATTATAGAGTTAGATCAAAGCTTTAGTAGTAACCCTTCTGGAGAATACTCTTGGATTTTAGAGGATACAACTAGTAATTCGGAAGTGGTTGCACAAACCTTTAGAGTATTATCTATTCGGGAGAGTGCTAAAAATGTAGTAGAAATATCAGCCTTAAAACATCACAGTGCTAAGTATAATTATATAGAACGAGGCACTAGTTTCTCTACAAAAAATGTTAGTATACTACCGAGTCCTAGTAGTTTAGTACCCGCCCCTGTAAATATTGATATAGCCGAAGAACTGTACCTTACTTCTAATAATTCCATTAGAAATAGAGGTTTTATATCTTGGTGCCCTTCCGGAGTATCTGGGAGTTCCTGTGATGTGGGCGTTATCTACAGTTATACACAAAGTTATTTTGTTAAGTATAGAAAGGACCAAGGAAACTGGGTAAATTTAGGAGAAACTTCCAGTACTGGGATAGTTATTGAGGATGCTCCTGCAGGAGACTATGAAGTTATGGTAAAGACTATATCTATTACAGGAAAACAGTCTTCCTATACTTCTTTTAGTACTTCTTTACTAGGAAAAACTGCCCCACCTACTAACGTTATTTCTAATAACATAGAGATACAAGTAATACCTTAAGGAGTTGTATAATGAGTTCATTAAATATAAGTTGGCAGGAGGTACCTGATTTAGATGTAAAGGAGTATATAGTTCAACATACTAGTACTAACGGAACTTGCTCTATAAGTCAACATACAGACCCTGTAAGCTGCATAAATGCTGGAGGAGACTGGAGTTCTCAATGGGATATTACAGGAACCGAGGTATTCAGGGGTCGAGCAACTAGTTTCAATTATATACCTGAGTCCTTAGTCTCAGGCACTCATTATTTCTTAGTAAAGGCTCTAGATGACTCAAATATGTATTCAGAGTTACCAGGGTATAAAACTATAGAAGTAGTAAGTGCTAACTGGTCTGATAGTCAGAAAGTATCCTATAAATGTAATCAGGGTTTGCTAACTTTAAGCTGGAGTATCCCCGAGACCAAACAATTTAATATATTAGGTTACAAAGTATCTTATCAGCAAGGGGTTGAGGGTATTTCGTATAATGTAGGTCAGGGTACTACAGAAGGTAAATATCTGGTAGATAGTACTATTACTTTTCCAGTAACTTGGGGGGTGGGGGAGACAGGTTCTTCCCAAAGTATAAGAACTTTTACAATCGAAGCAGTAGATACTATGGGAAATACTGCTTCAAATACACTAAGTATCTCTATAGAGGCATTAGCTCCACTAGCTCCTACAGTCACATCCCTTTTAGTAGGTGAAAATAGCATAGTCTCTTGGAATATTGAGAACGAACCTGAGTACTCGGGGGTAGGTTCTTCAGGTAGCGTAAGGGCTGGTATAGAGCATTATAAAGTAAGCTACAAAGATTGGGATAATAGTCCCCCTTCTTTTGATAATAATAATACCTTAAATACTAAAGGTAATTCCTATACCGAGAAGGTAACTTGGGGGCCTTCAATACTTAATAATAATGGTTCTATAGAATTAAATTCGGGGTCTTCTAAACCTAAACGAAGGTACTGGGTAATACCGGAGGATGCATCTGGGGCGTATGGCTTAGATGCTTCAAATGCTGCTGTATATATAGATGTTACTATAGATAGACCTAATAGCCTGAATTACTTCACACATAGTGACTTTAGTACTCCCTCCTCTAATGGAGTGGTAGATATATTCTGGGAACTGCCTAGCATATCCTCTTTACCTCTTAAGTCTATAAAGATTTATTGGGAAGAACCTATTTGGGATTCTAGTACTAGTAGTATAACGGTATTAAATGGAGGCATTTACAATTTAGTAGAACAGAAGTCTGTAGCAGGAGAAACTACTAAGTACTCCACTCCGGCAGACTGGGGCCCTACTCAAACAGACCACTCAAGTGCTACTAGGTCGTTTTGGTTCATATGTGTAGACACAGCTGGAAATATTTCAATACCTGCTCAGTATAGTAGTATACAAATAGATAACCCCCATCCTGTAGAGAATTTAGTCTCTCAAGTAATTGATAATAATGTTATTTTAAGTTGGCAGCAGCCAACTAGCTCATCTCTTCCAATATCTAGTTATGCAATTTATAGATGCCCCAGTTCTGGAACCTGTGATACTACAGACTATTTAAGTACTGCACAGTACATAGCAAACGTAGGTACTTCCAATACTTATACATTTTTCGAGACGTCTGCAGGAGAATATAAGTACTTTGTAACTGCATATGACTCAGCAGGGAATTATTCAGAACCCCTATCTAAAAGCACTTATGTTAATGAACCTCGCGACTTCGAGTTATTAGACCAAGTAACTTCTAAGTTTACAAGCTCCTCGCTAAATTCTGCTTATTGTGATATAGGTTCTGGAAGCTATATAACCGAAGTTAGTTGTGAAAATGCGGGTGGAAATTGGGTAGAAGAGTCCCAAGCTTCCTGGAATAATATATTAGCCCTAGAAGATACAACAGCTTTAGTTCCTATACCCACAGAAACTTGGTTAGAGCACGGCACTAGACACGGTATTTTAAGTTCTAATACTATACAGGATTTAATTAATAGTACTCATGAGTACTATTTAACCCCCACCACTAACGCAACCTACTGGCAGAAGTGGGATCTAGGGACCGAGGTGCCTCAATCTACCACATCTTTGATAGAGAACATAAAGGATTATAGTGGTTCAGTAGGTGCAAGTGTATACCTTTATTACTTAAGTGAATCTCTAGGAGATACTCTTTATAATACTGAGAGTTTAAGTAGTACTACAGGATGGGTCGCAGTTAATGAAGGAGATACCTCGTTTCTAGTCTCTAATATAAGGTATTTAAAGGTAAAAATTGTATATACCTCAACTAACAATAGTTTTAGAGAAATTCTAGAACAAAGTATAGATTTAAAGCTCAGAACTATTAGAGATCAGTCTATGGCAAGCTCTAGCATTTCTTGGGGGGCTAGATCTAATGGCAAGGTTATATCTTTCAATAAAACATTTCAAGATATAAATAGTATATCAGTAACACCTCAGTTCTTATCTGGGGGAAATAATAATGGTAATCAAAATACTGCAATTTATGATTTTGAAGATACTAGTAACCCAACATCTTTTACAGTATATCTATTAGATGCAGTTGATGGATCTTTTGCAGATGGATTTTTTACATGGCAAGCAACAGGAGTTTAATTAAAAATGGCGTACACAGATGCAAATTGGGATAGTAATTCCCACCCAAAAAACACTTCCACGTATACTCAGGTACTACAACTACTTAGAGATAGGGATGAAAATATAGCCAGACAGTTCTGTGATATAAGTGATAGTGATAACACTCTCGGAACTAACCACATTAATGGCACCATTAGGTGGGGAGGGACTAAGTGGTTGATTAAAAATACTAGTGGTACTTGGGAAGACTTAGTTAACCGATACTCTATAGATGTTAATACAGTAGAGGGTTGTGCTCCAAGTGATTTATCCGGGTCCAATAGTTTAGCTAGAAATAATGGAAACGTACAGGCAAATCTTAATGCAGATCAATTAGATGGGCAGCATGGTGGTTATTACCGTAATGCAGATAACTTAAATACTGGTACTATATCAGATAGCCGGCTCCCAGATACTATTTCTTCTGATATAACAGGAGTTGCTTCTAATGTTAAATGTACAGCTAATAATTCTACAGATGAAACGGTATACCCGATATTTGTTGATGGAACTACGGGAGGGCAGGGGGTTGAGACAGACACAGGATTTACCTATAATCCCAGTACTGGGACATTAAGTACTGGGACATTAAGTACGGGGGGAGCAGATATAACTAATAACACCTCCGCAAGTTCTACAAGTACCGGGGCTTTAACTGTCGTTGGGGGCATCTCAACACAAGAGAACATACATGTGGGGGGAACCTTAGTAGAGTCTTCAGCAAGGCACTTAAAAGAGAATATTAAGAAGTTACCTAAACAGTTGAGCAACATTTTAAAGCTAAACCCCGTATCCTATAATAAAAAAGCTACGGGATTAAAGGAATTAGGGCTAATAGCAGATGAAGTTCAGGAGATATACCCAGACTTAGTTACTAAAAATGCGGAAGGTATTAATTATTCAAGACTTACAGTCCTACTAGTCTCTTCAATAAAGGAATTAAAAGAAATAATAGACACACAAAATACTAAAATTAGTGATTTAGAAGCAAGGATATCTTACCCGTGAGAAAATTTAACTCTTGACTTTTTTGTTATATTTTGTTATAATTAGTACATAATTGGACAATAAAATATAACATGGGTACTTGTATTTAAGTAATATTTTTAACTTATATAATTTGTACTAAAAATTGTATATAAGATTTTTACAGAGGATATAAAATGGCAGCAGGAATCCATAATATAGCAATAGAACAGGGGTCTACGTGGGAAATGTCACTAGGTGTAGACCAGCCTGAGGGTACCCCTAGTGATTTAACAGGATATACCGTAGCTGGAAAACTAGCTAAGTCTTTCTATGATGATAGCCCTATTAGCTTTGCGGTTTACTATACAGATTTAGCTATTGGATCTTTTAAAGTGTCTTTAAGTTCTGATCAAACGGCTGAGTTAGATGGAGAGTACGTTTATGTTTATGATATAGAGTTAACGGCACCTTCTTCAGTAGTATCTAGGTTGATACAAGGACAAATTACTATTATTCAAGGTGTAACGTCATGAGTGATGTGGTAGTAACCGTAACAGAAGTTATAGCTAATAATGTAGTAGTAACTTCAGTTGAAGTTGTTAACGCTATAATAGTCTCAGAAGAGACTACTGTAGTAAATACTTCTAATCAACTAGTAGGTACTGCCTCTAATATACCTTGTGAGCCTAT
>Ga0257119_1002443_pt1 | contig 11094 bp, 6 predicted proteins | sample SI112_200mmetaG_FD_190179 | JGI IMG/M metagenome (GOLD analysis project Ga0257119, IMG submission 190179) | Marine microbial communities from Saanich Inlet, British Columbia, Canada - SI112_200m | ecosystem: Environmental > Aquatic > Marine > Inlet | place: Canada: British Columbia | collected... | reverse complement strand
GTTTTTAGAGAGTGTTTCAAATTTAGATCCTCTATCTATTCTTGGCCAAGTATTTGCTAGTCGTGTAAGAGATCACTTTAGAGCTATAGGAGCTCCTGTTACCAATTCTTAAATTGGAATGTGTATATATGTCACAAATAATTTTAATTAGAAATGAAGATTTTTTAAATATAGCATTTCCACATGTTAAAGATGCTTATCACAATTATTTGGCTTTTTTAATTAATGTAATAAGAAGCATCTTTATAAACATCATAAACCTACAAAATAGATATTTCGAATCTAAACAAATAGCACACATCGTTAATAGACAAATAGATCAAAATTTTCCATCTACCGAAAAAATAAAAAAACTAGTAAAGAATTATTTATATTCATATGACAGTATATTAAAAGGTCAATTAGGAATAGGAACAGGTAGAACTGATAGAGATAAATATTTATCAAGGGTATCTTTATCTGCACATGATTATGCCATTGAAGAAACAGATCAATTCACAAAAAAATATTCTCTTACCGAAGATCATGTTCAAAAAGGTCTTTTAGATATTTTCGAACATCTTTATAAAGAAACATCACAAACCGAAAAAAAATATGCAGAAAAACTATTAGACAAAGATGAATTAACTTTTAAAGAATTACATTTCATTAACCTTATTTTATTAGCCAGTAATGAAAACTTCCCCCTATCTCAAAGTCAAAAAAATGAACTAAGCGCTTTTATAAGTGACTCTACTGGAAATTTAAAGCTAAACTCAAGGATTAGGAAATACCTTACAACCTATAACACTAAATTATCAGAAGATCAAAAAAAAATATTAGGTCTAATAGCTACTTTTACATTTAGAACTGTTGATATACAGTCATATGTTTTTTTAGAAGAACAATTATCCATACTAATACAAAAAAGAAAAAGAAAAGAACCTATCGATCCAAAAGAAAAGCTAACTTTAAAACAAGTCGGAATATTAGACCGAACATCAACTTTACTCAACATCATGAAAAAGCTTGATAGAATAGGAATCATTCAGCACGACCCCCAATTATTAGGATTCAAAAATACTCTTAATAAAATACACAAACAATGGGATAAAGTAGAATCTGAAATAAGAAAGCTTTCAGATTATAGATCTGGAGATCTCATCATGTATGATTCTTCCAAATTTTCACATTATTTAAACAAAAAGCTTGATAGAATGGTCAGGATTCAAGCTTTTTACCTAAGATCAAAAGAATTTCATTCAGCCTTAATAGATGTTAAACCTACCAGAAGAAGCTCTTCTATCACAGTTGCCCACATCCAACCTGAAGGATATAAGAAAAACCCTATACAGACAGGCATTCTTGCTTATTCTAACATTTATCGATTTAGACCAGAGTCTCTACTATCAAAAAAAGCCAAAGAAAAAACCCAAGCTATGCTTTGCAGAACCAAAAGAGGTCATTTTTCCTGGAAAAGATATATCCAAGAAAAATATCAAAAAGCTTTATCAGAACTTTTAAGAGACAAGGAACAATTTGATGGAATCCAAAATCCAATGGCTCGTCGTTTTAAATCCGGAATACCCGGCCATCGCTCATTCCAAGCTACCGATTTTGAAAAATATGATTTTACGCAGAATGCAGAGCTAATTTGTTCTGAATTTATTGCAATCATTATAGGAAAAGCTATTTCTAGAGCCAACATGGATATACAAGTAGATATGATAGCAGCAGGTCTAGAAAAAAGTGATATTATTACAAATCCTATTAATTCTTATGAAAAATTAGATAGAGTTCATACCGAAAGGCTAACTAAAATATTATTTCCTTTTATAACTAAAATAAATCGATCTACCATCATACAAGATCTTGTTGAGTCTTAGAAACCATAAAAAAGAACATTCCTAGTTAAAACATCCAAATAATTAAATAGTTAACTATTTAAAATAAAAAGTACATTTAGTTGATGAAAACTGTTGTGCTCCATCTATTGATCAAGCACGAGAAGCTGTCGGACTTACTACTTCTTATCATTTATCTAATCTATCAGAATACTAAAAATATTAAAGACCTCTATCTATCATATCGAGGTCTTTTCTTTTAATTTTCCACCTTATCTTCTAACCTTCTTGGCAAAAATCATCACCTAGTCTAAATTGGTAAGTTGTGTTATTTAAAGAGGCTAAGCATGAAACTCGATAAAGAAGGTAAAGTATATAAAAACTTCAAAGTTACAAAATTCACTCCTATAGAAGAAATTAAATGTAATATTATTGAACTTGTCCATGAGCCTACAAATGCTAAAGTAATGCATATAGCAAATGATGATCAAGAAAACCTATTTAGCCTTTCTTTCCAAACTTTTCCATCAAGTTCTAACGGTGTAGCGCATGTATTAGAACACACTGTTCTTTGCGGATCTGACAAGTTTCCTGTAAAAGATCCTTTTTTTTCAATGAGAAGACGAAGTTTAAATACATTCATGAATGCAATGACAGGAAGTGATTTCACTTGTTATCCCGCAAGCTCTCAGGTAGAAAAAGACTTCTATAATCTTTTAGAGGTATATTTAGACGCCGTTTTTTACCCTAAATTAGACTATTTAAGTTTTTTACAAGAAGGTCATAGATTAGAATTTCAAGATCCAAACAATCCTAAAACACCTCTTCTTATCAAAGGTATCGTATACAATGAAATGAAAGGATCTATGAACTCTTACGAATCTAGACTTTGGCATGAAATGTCAAGACTTCTTTTCCCTGATCTTCCCTACGCTTTCAACTCTGGAGGAGATCCCAAAGAAATACCTTATCTAACCCATGAAGAACTTATAGAATTTCATAAAAATTTTTATCATCCTTCTAGATGTTTGTTTTTCTTTTACGGTAATCTCTTAACAACAAAACATCTAGATTTTATAGAAAAAACAGTTTTAAAAGACATCGAAGCGATATCTTCTATAGATCCACTTCCTCTTCAAAAAAGATTCACATCTCCTGTTTATGCAAAAACAAAATATCCAGTAGCAAAACAAGAATCTTTAGAAAATAAAGCTATTATATCTTTTGGATTTTTAACATCTCATATATCAGATCAAGAAGAAATTTTAGCACTAACACTACTAACAAACATATTACTAAGCAATGATGCTTCTTTATTAAAACTTGAAATATTAAAATCAAAACTTTGTGCTGAAGCAGTAACTTTTTTTGATACTGAAATAACAGAAGCTCCTTTAATTATTATTTGTAAAGGATGTAATGAAAACGATGCAGAAAAGCTAGAAAAAGTAATATTTTCTTCTTTGCAAAACATAGTTAAAGACACAATCGAAAAACATCTGATCGATGCAGCATTGCATCAACTAGAAATATCTCGCCTAGAAATAGATGGAGAAGGCTATCCTTATGGTCTTTTATTATTTTTCCGCTCAGCTCTTTTAAAACAACATGGTTGCGATGCTGAGAATGCTCTTGCCATTCATTCTCTTTTTGAAAAATTAGAAGAAAAATTAAAAGATCCTACTTACCTAACAGATCTTATCAACAAACATCTCTTAAACAACCCTCACTATGTTCAATTAACAATGACGGCAGATCCAAATTTAGAAGATAAAGAATTAAAAGAAGAAAAAGAACTGTTATCTGATATCGAAAAAGGATTAACAAAACAGCTTTGCGATAAAATCATCTTAGAATCCAAACAAATGAAAAAGCATCAAGAAAAATTAGAAGAAAAGTCAATAGAGTGCCTTCCGATGTTATCTGAAAAAGACATCCCTAAAACTGCAAAAGATTATCCTTTAAATATAGAAAAAATAATCAATTTTAACATCTATCATCACGATTGTTTCACAAACGATATTCTATATGCAGACATAGCGTTTAACCTACCTAATCTATCTTCTGAAGAATTAATATATTTAAGTCTTTTCTCTCATTTTCTAACAGAAGTTGGATCTGGAAACAGAGACTATAAAGAAAACCTAGAATTCATTCAAGCACATACAGGAGGCATTTCTGCATTTTTATCTACCAATCCACTAGTAAAAGATGCCAATCATTGTTTACCTTCCATAACTATTTCTGGAAAATCTTTATATAAAAATGCAGATAAACTATTTCAACTACTTCATGACACCCTAACTTCTTTAAATTTCAACGACCCTCAAAGAATCAAAGAACTTTTAACTCAACAATATGTGATCTTATCCACCGGTTTAAATCAAAATGCAATGAAATATGCTATAAACAATGCTCAAAGAAATCTATGTCTTTCATCTCATTTAAGCAGTCTATGGTCTGGTCTTAGCTATTTCAGATTATTAAATAATCTTATGAAAAACATAGATCAATCTGTAGAAAAAATCATAGAAACTTTCGATAACCTAAAAACCAAAGTTCTCTTACTAGAAAATGCAGACTTAGTACTATCATGTTCTAAACCTCACTACGAACATCTTAAAGAAAAAAACTTTTTTGATCTTTCTAAAGTAACACTTCAACCTTACAAACCTTTTTCTTGTATTATAGAATGTGAAGACAATGCCAACCATGCTTATGCTATAGCATCTCCTGTTGCCTTTACAGCCAGTGCATACCAAACAAACCTACATTATCAAGATCCATTATCTGCTGCAATGTTAGTATCAACACACCTAATGGAAAACAAAGTTCTTCACAGCTCTATTAGAGAAAAAGGTGGCGCATATGGTAGTGGAGCTAAATTTTCTACTACTACAGGAAACTTTTATTTTTATGCTTTTAGAGACCCTCATATAGCATCTTCAATTAACACTTTTTCTTTAGCCATAAAAGATATTGCAAATTTAGATTTTTCTTCTCAAGACCTTTTGGAAGCCAAACTTCAAAGCTTACAGTCATTTGACATGCCTGTTAGTCCGGGTCTTCGAGCTCTTATAGCTTATAACTGGCAAAGAAGTGGTAAAACAAAAAAACTTAGAAAAGATTTTAGATCAAACATATTATCTTTAACAAAATATGATATACAAGCAGCCCTTAGCAAATATCTACTATCTCAAACAGAACCGTCTATTACTACATTTGCAAGTGAAGAGCTAATAGAAAAAGAAAACATTAATTTAAAAGGAAACCCGTTAATACTTTCAAAGATTGTAAATTAAAAAATTTTGTCCTATTGAGATTTAGGATCATTTGTTATAAATTCATAATAGATGAAATAAGGAGACAATAAAAGATGAAGAGATTTTCTTTTACAATATTAAGTATAATACTGTTTACATCTTCTTTAGCATTTTCTACAGAAGATGTTTCTCAAGATATTAAAAATTTAGAAAACATATCTAAAGGATTTACCTATGTAGGTGAAAAAGCTATTCCTGCAGTTGTATTTATAAAAGCTGAATTTAACTACCAAGGACAGCAAAACTTTCAAAATTTTGACAATCCTTTCGATCCATTTGGTGGAGACGATTTCTTCAGAAAGTTCTTTGGTCAAGCTCCAAGAAGAGACCAAAGAAGAGCACCTACTACACAAATAGCCGGAGGATCCGGAGCTATCGTATCACCTGACGGTTATATTGTTACCAATAACCACATAGTTCAAGATTCTAATAAAATCACAGTTATTCTAAATAGTGGTGAAGAATATAAAGCAACAGTAATTGGAACAGATCCAAAAACAGACCTAGCTGTTTTAAAAATACAAGAAAATGATCTTCCTTATTTAGAATTTGGTAATTCTGATAACCTGCAAATAGGAGAATGGGCTATAGCAATCGGAAGCCCTTTTGAACTTCAGTCTACATTAACTGTTGGAGTTATAAGTGCAAAAGGAAGAGAGAATGTAAAGATATCTGATCTTGGAGACTTCATTCAAACAGATGCTGCTATTAACCCTGGCAATTCAGGAGGACCTTTATTAAACCTAAAAGGTCAAATCATAGGTATTAATGTAGCCATTTTAACCCAAACAGGCGGTTATATGGGCATAGGCTTTGCTATCCCTTCTAAAACAGCTAAAGTAATCATGGACCAACTTATTTCTAAAGGATCTGTAGATAGAGGCTATCTTGGTATTTACCTTCAAGAAATGGACAAGGAAATGGCCGAGGCTTTAAACCTTGACAAGACAGAAGGTGTATTAATCTCCCAGGTGCCAGAAGGAACAGCAGCTGACAAAGCTGGAATCAGACAAGGTGACGTTATTATAGCTTATAATGACAAACCTATTAAAAGCCTAAGGTCTTTTAGAAATGACATAGCTATGATGACACCTGGAGATTCCGTAAAACTAAAAGTTCTACGCAATGGTAAAACAAAAGAGATAACTGTAAAACTAGGTTCATCTGATGAAACTACTGTTAACACACAAACCTCACAAAAACTAGGCATCGATGTTAGTGAGCTTAAGGATATGGATTCTGAAACCTTGAAAAAATACGGATATACACCCGATACCCAAGGTGTTTTAATAACATCTGTTAAATCAGGTTCTATAGCTGAAAGAGTAGGCTTAAAGCCTGGTGTATTAATATTACAGATAAATCAACAACGAGTAAACAACATCGCTGATTTCAATGAAGCTTTAAAAGATGTTGATAGTAGAAAGTCAATATTATTGCTTATCAAATATGGAAATATAACTCGTTTTATTTCTCTAAAGCTTAAATAAAAAAAAGAGGCTCTTTTGAGCCTCTTTCTTTAATCTTCAATGGTATGATTTCTATTAAACCTCTAATCCCTTAGGTTTAAAAACAGGAAAACCTTTCAGAGAACTGCTTCTCACTCTTTGAGACAATTTTACAAGATTTTCTTGTTTTAAATAATAAGCAACATCACTAGAAAATTCAGTTAACTGTGATAATCGTGATAATTGTCCTTGTAATTGAGTTATAGATCGTTTTTTTGTTGCTAGCTGCCGTTCAAATGATTCTAAACCTCTTTGATATTCTTCTCCACTAGACAACTCTTCTTCCAATGTTTGTATCTCTAATTCTATTGTCCTCATTTTTCCCATACTAAATCCACAATAACCATGTAATCTTTCGATTTTAACAACTTTTTCATCTATATTCTTTCTTATCCACAACTGACTTTCTAACAAAGATAATTTCGCTTCTTTATCTTTTAGTAATACTTTGTTACCGCTTATTTCAGCCGACAACTGTTTCAAAGTAACTAAATAACGTAATTTACTTTCAGTTCTTTCTAAACTTATTTTCATTCCTTCCAAAGCTTTAAAATCACAAAATTTTCTTATTTTTTCTTGTTCTTCATCAATTATTTTTTTTGCTACTTCTTTATTCTGTTTATAACGGCTCAATTGTTCTTTTCTCGCCATTTCTATAAATTCGTCAGAAATATCTTTTTCTTTTTTGCTATATTTTTCTGCATAATATTTTCTTAAAATTCCTGCACAACGAGAAAAATCTTGATACAAATAACTCTTCTCATCCATTTCTGCAATTTTTCTATTAGCTCCACACATTATGAATGTAGCAGTTTCTTGCATATATTTTTCAGCTTCCGCTTCTTTTTTTCTCATTTCTTCTAAATCAGTCTGCATCTTATCATATAACTGTGTCATTTCTTCTATTTCATCATCTATGCCTTCTATCGGATCTGAAAATTTTATCTTTTTCGCTTCCGCTAATGCTATTGCTTCTTTAAGATCCTTTATTTCTTTTCCTAAAATAGATATTTCTTCATCTAAACCTTCTACAGTCTTACGTAAATCTATTTGTTGTTTCAACGCTACTACCTGCATATCTAAAGATCCAATACTCGAATTCGTTCCCCTAATAGAAAAATCTAATTCTTTTAAATCGTCTTTCTTATTCTGTAACTTCCTTTCTTTTGCTGCATGCCGAGTTTCATATATATATTTTTCTTGAGCAATTTTGTCATGCTCAGATTGTGCAATTTCTATTTGAGAAGATAAAACTAACTTAGCTGAATCAACTTCTTTAACAATTGAGGCCAATTCTCTATCCAAATTTTTTCTTAAACTAGAAATTTCCACTAAAGTTGCAGGTTGCAATTCTAAAGATCCATGCATCCAACTAGAAAAATCTTCATCAGCTAACTCAAACTGCGAATAATCCAAACCAAAAGCTCTTATCATTTCTCCAAGGAATATTTTTTCATTTTCTCTTCGCTTATAAGCATATAAATGTTGATACTTATGAAACTCATTCTTTGTGATTAGATGTAAAACAGTTCCTATTACATACAGGGCATGACAAAACCACTTAATAAACTCACCTTTTCTAGAACATGCTTCTTTTCCAATTTGAACGAAATCTCTGATTAATCGAATGATATTTTCATTATCTGTCTTAACCGCTCCAGACTCTAACTCAAACTCTGAAGAATAATCATAAAAAGTATCTCTAATCAAGTCAGCAACTTTTTGAAGGATTTGGAGTTGCCCTTCATATAAAATAATAGGTTTTTCAGAACCAAAAAATTCAGGAACATTTGCTAAAAATTTCCGATTATATTTATATTCAATTTCTTGTAACCTAATCCTAACACCATCTACTTTAGAACTTGTTAAGATAACTCTATCACCTATTTGAAGTTTAAGATCATCACCTTCGACTATTTTCATCTCTTGCAATGGAGCCGATAATTGTAATGTTACTCTACTATCACTCATAACCTTTCCCCTTATTATTATTTATTAGTTGGGAAACTATTTTTAATGATATTATTATAACAAAATATTTATTTTTTTTAAAGATTATATAAAGAATAATTTTAACTATATAATAATTAAAATTTTATAATTACAAAATATATAATAAAATCTTTAAAAAACTATTATTTTTTATGAATTAAGAAGCTTTTAAAGATAGGATCATTCCTTACTGGATCGAAAATGTTGTCTGTCAGCAACTTATCAACATCGCTTTCTTTAAAAGCTTGAGTAGCTGTTCTAAGCCAACCACCTGCCGGACGAGCTTTTTTCAAAAAAGCAAAGGCCTTAGCATTCCTAAGAGCTACCTCTTCAGTAGGTTGCACTTGATAACACTTAGCAGAAAGATCTGCTACCAAACGATAGTTCTCTTCTTCAAAAGCTAGTTGTTGCAAAAGACATAAAGAATCGAATTTAAGACTATCTTTTATAGAGATTAAAAGATCATAAGCCTCTTTTTTCTTACCCTCTTCAAAAAATAAAAAGGCTAAGTATTGAGTAGCAGTGACATGTAAAACACCTCTACTCGATTTACCCCTGATATCTAGAAATATCTTCTTAGCTTCTTCTTTATTTCCCGATTGCAGAGCTAGTTCTCCATCTTGCACCTCTTTAGCATTATCATCATTTCTGTCAGAAGAAGTCATATTTTTCGTTTTTCTAAAAAGATCAAAACATTGGAAGGTAAATATAAAAAATATAGCTCCAATTAAATAATAGCCTAATATAAATCCAGCTAAACTAATACCTAAAGCAACTACCATTCCTATTACAAAAGATGCCCTAAACCCTTTAAGACCAAAAGCTGCCTCTAACAAAATTCTCACAAGATGTCCTCCGTCTAAAGGAGGAACTGGAAGAAGATTAATAATAGCCCAAAATAAATTGATCATTTTAAAGATCTGAAGCATGTTCACGATATAAGGATTAGTAAATATATTTAAGCTTAATAGTAAAGAAGATAGAAAATAAAGACCTACACCAAACAAAGGACCATTTAGAGTAACTAGAAACTGTTGCCAGAATTTTAAATTTTTTCCAGGATAAGAAGTGAGCCCCCCTAACGCCACTAGTTCTATTTGAGGATTTCTTTTAAAAACAAGAGCTGTCAAAGCATGCCCTAGTTCATGTACTAATACCGATACAAGTATTATAATAACCCACATAAAAGAGCCAACAAAAGAACCGCTAGCAAAAAAACCGATCACAGCTGCTAAGAACCAAAATATGGGATAAATAGTTATAGGAATCCTTCCTGGAATACGAATCATTACTTCTCCTTTTTTATTTCTATATCTGATAGAATAACATTTCAATCAACCTAAAAATACAAAAAATATGTTTAAGTTCTTTAAATCCAAACTAAAAAAATTATCTTCAAGACTATCTTCGATAGGTTTTTCTATAGGAAATAAAATAAAAAATATTTTTTCAAAAAATAAAACAGACGATGCGTTGGAAGAGCTTGAAAAACTTCTTTACGAATCTGATCTAGGAGTTAAGGCTGCTTTAGAACTTACAGAAAAAGTGAAAGAATATATTAAAGAAAATAAAAACATATCTTCTGAAGATATAATCAATAAATTAAAAGAAGAGATCTGTTTGATACTAAAGGATCAAAACACAAAAGAAGAAGAATTTAAAACTACTCCTCACGTTATAATGGTCGTTGGAACAAACGGATCTGGGAAAACAACTTCTATAGCTAAATTAGCCAAATATTATCAAGATCTTGGAAAAAGCGTTCTTATAATAGCAGCAGACACCTATAGGGTTGCTGCTGTAGAACAACTAAATCTATGGGCTAACAAACTTAATATCAACATAGTAAAATCACAAAAAGGGTCAGATCCATCAGCTGTTGTTTATGACGGAATTAGTTCTGCTATAGCAAAAAACATCGATATAGTTTTAATAGATACAGCAGGAAGATTGCATACAAAAACAGATCTTATGAAAGAACTCGAAAAAATAAAAAGGGTAAGTTCCAAACTCTTACCAACAGCTCCACATGAGACTTTTTTAGTAATTGATGCAACTACCGGACAAAATGCTTTAGATCAAGCTAAGATATTTAACAGTTTCACTCCTATTACTAATATTATATTAACAAAATTAGACGGTAGTGCTAAAGGTGGTATTGTAATAGCTATTTATAAAGAACTTGGCCTAAAAGTTAAATGGATAGGTCTTGGAGAGGCTGCAGATGATTTAATTTCATTTGATAGCAAATCTTTTGTTGATGCTCTTTTATCAATTGAGTAAATTAAAAAAAGATAAAAGGAACTTTTTAATGTCATCGATAATTGACAAGTATAAGATTTTACTTACTGAGCTAAAAAAATATATAACAGACCAAAAAGATATTTTTTTAGAAAATGACAGTGAATATGAATTTTTCATAAATAAATGCTTAACGACAAATAAACA
>Ga0257119_1002440_pt1 | contig 11104 bp, 7 predicted proteins | sample SI112_200mmetaG_FD_190179 | JGI IMG/M metagenome (GOLD analysis project Ga0257119, IMG submission 190179) | Marine microbial communities from Saanich Inlet, British Columbia, Canada - SI112_200m | ecosystem: Environmental > Aquatic > Marine > Inlet | place: Canada: British Columbia | collected... | reverse complement strand
ATCCGGCACACCTTTACTAACTAAATATAGCTTAATCATCTCAACATCTGCAATGGTCTGTTCCCTGCCTGAAGATAAAAATATCTTATCTGCATAGCCTTCCTTGTAAAGCTCTATAGCATCTAACGCCCTATTCTGGTAACTTAGGTTTTGGTAACTGACTTCTCCATCACCACTAAATACGACAATTGCATCTGATTTTTTAGGAGAATCACTAACAATTAACTGCTCCCCCACAAACCAGAATAAAGGACTATAAAAAATTACCAACAAGCCAAATATAGTCGAAAATGCCAGTTTTCTACGCTTTGACCGAAGATTAAAATAACTGTTAAATCTCTCTTTCCAGTTAATTTCTATAGGTTGTTTTTCTAGAGAAGAAATTTCTTTTCTAAGAATCTCTGATATGCCTTTAAAGCGTGACTCCCAACTATTCTCTTTTGCAATTTGTATTCTTTTCTCTTTGCGAAGGACATCATCTTTTTCAAAAACCAATGATTTAACTGCATTTATAAATTCCTTTGTATTGTTTGCAATAATTGCAGCTTCACCATATACTTCTTTAGACTCTCGAACTTCACGTAAATTTGTTGACACTGCAGGAATTCCCATAGCTAAGTATTCATTCAACTTAGACGGATACACACCCTCTGTAAAGTCATTACAGACATATGGAACTATTCCAACATCAAATCCTTTTATATAATAAGGCAACTGATTATGAGACTTAGCGCCTAAGAATACTATATTTGATTTAGTCTCCAGCGCATCAATATTTGTATATTTTGGGCCGATGAATACAAACGTAAAATCACTGCATTGATCCGCCAAGGCACAAAGTAATTCTTGGTCAAGAACCCTCCCTAATGTGCCAATATAACCCACAATTCGACCAGATATTTTCTTAAGATCACTTGGAATGTCTTCATTACCTTTTAAAGCAATATTAAACTTATCAAAATCGATACCAGGAGGGAAATAAAAAACTTTTTCAGAAAATCTTTGGGCATATTCTTGAATGACATAAGCAGCTGTAAATACAACATCCACACTCTCAAAAAAATGATCCTCATAAGGTCTGACTTGGCTCGCAGAAATTGAAGATTCCGCCATATTATTTGCACAATAATAAACTGTTAATTTTGGGTCGATACTATTAATTGCATTTTGGATTAATGGTGTTGGAAGAAAAGAAATAATAATCGGATTACTAAAATTACTCGCTTTCGCCCACCTAGATATAGATAAATTAAATATCTTTTTATTGAAAAGTAATGACAACTTAGAATAAGGAAATGGCAGTAATACTGGAGAATATGAAGTCAAGTTGTCTCCGTCAATACTAGAAAAACCATGCAAACCCTTTCTCCAGTTGGAAATACGCTCGCTAAGTCGTCCTAAATCACCTATATTAGCTGACCTAACACCTGTATTTTCTACAAAAAGAACCTTATTTCCAGCAGAAACAAGTGATGTAGCCAGTTGATGATGTAACTGCCAATGAGTTGTCCAATCAATAGACGAAAATATAATAAAATTTTGTTTGGTTATTGTCATTTAGCAATATTGTGCAGTCTCTAAAAACAACTAATTAGTTCCAAGTTCTGATTTAGCTTGGTGTATGGTTTCTGAGATTGACATAGTGACAGTCAATGGTATGATTTTACTGTCCATTGGCTGATTTATTAAGTAGTTTGACACCTCTTCAGCCATATACTGCAATCCATTTCCTTTAATTGGAAAATAAATAGTAGTTTTTCTTCTATTCTTAAGAATATATTGACCCAATAAAGGGTAATTTACATATAAATTCTGCAATATTGGAAAACTCTTAACTTTATCTAAAATTTTACTCAAAAAAGATTTTTTATTTTTTGCACTAGCAACAGCTTCTTTGTATTTAATAATACTTACAGCTGTCGGACAATATAATGGCTGATGAATTTCAATAGCACCTTTAGTTCCATAAATTATCCCATTGTTTGCAAAACGAGTAACAATAGATGAGGATATATTCGCCTGCCTACCTTGATCATAATTCAATAGTATTGATGATGTTATATCTACATCGGTATTTCCGCTATATAAATTACTTTGAACTCTAGTTGGCGGACCAAAGAGAAATTGTGACCAAAAAATTGGATACACACCAAGGTCTAACAGAGATCCACCTCCCATAGAATTATTAAAAAGATTACTATCTTGATTAATTATTGATGGTTGTCCCAATGTGGCTTGAAAAGCTTTTATTTCACCAATTTCTCCAGAGTTTATTAACTGTTCTATTTTATTAAACGCAGGAATAAAACGTGTCCATATTGCCTCCATTAAAAATAAATTATTTTTAATGGCTAAATCAATCAATGTTTTTGTATCTTGGACATTTGTAGTAAATGGCTTTTCAATTAGAACATTTTTGCCAGAATTAAGGCAAAGCAATGCGTTTTCCTTATGGCAAGAATTAGGAGTAGCAATATATACAATATCAACTTCAGAATTATTTGCCAATTGTAAATAAGATGAAAAATTAAGAGACAAATCAAACTCTTGTGCAAATTTTTTAGCTTTTTCTTTATCTCTAGACCCTATTGCAATTAACTTTCCATGCTTAGTAATCGTCAATGCCTTAGCAAAATTATGTGCTGCCTTTCCAGTGCCAATAACCCCCCAATTAATTACTTTTTTACTCATGCAGAACGACGCAGATTTTCATAGATGCAATGGATTTTATTTGCAGTTGTTAAAATATCAAAATTATTTTTAATTGTCTTTTGTGCATTGACACCAAGTCTTTGAGCTAGCTCACTATCCTTTAAAAGATTTTCTATAATAAAAATCAAATCATCAATATCCCCATGATTGTACATCATGCCATTATATTGATGATTCACAACCCAGTCAGTGACTCCATCTAACCTTGTTGACACAACAGGTAAGGCACAAGACATTGCCTCCAGCAAAGTATTTGGTAGCCCCTCTCTTGCTGAAGAAAGTACATAAATATCTGAAGATTGATAATACTGCTCAATATTAACAGCCCTTTCAACAAAGAATACATTTTTTCCAATAAATGGTTTCGATTTAGAGCGCATGGAATTCACTATACTTTCATCTACTTCAAAATCATGACCATTCGTATTTCCAATAAACACTATCCCAGACTCAATATTAAAAGATTCTTGTAGAGTGATCCACGCATCTAAAACATGATCCATAGACTTTTCTACGGAAAAATGACCAATAACTAAAATTAACTTCATATCAATCGGAAGTCCAAGCTTAAACCTGAGCCCACTCTTCTCTTTATTACTTAGTGGCTTAAATAGATTGATATCAACTCCATTAGGTATTTGATAATATTTATTCACATTTAACGCTGATTTAAGATGCGCTCTCTTGAAGATGGGGGATACCCCTATATATATGTCAGCTAAAGAAAAAACATGGAAAAGCCACTTGCCTTTATTTTTAATAGAAACAACGTCATCATGTCCAAAAGACGTCATTTTAATAATAATTTTTTTATTAAATAATCTAGAGATCAAAACAATTATGGCTGATCTTGAAGAAAATCCATGAAGATGGACGATGTCAATTTTTTTGGTGAAAAATACTAAAAAAATCTTAATTACTTGTAAAAATTTAGAAAAATAATTTCCAGTATAGAATCGAAATATATCCACTTCATCAACAACCTTATAGTCAACAAGGTTTGAATATTTTGTTGTAGTAATAACTTTAAAATCAACTTCTCTCTTAAGTAAAGAAATTACCTTCATACACTGCAACGTAGCGCCATTAATTTCAGGAAAATAAACTCCAGTAATCATTACTACATTTGGGTTAGTCGCCCTATCACTCTGATTCAATCTAGTAAACACCCTCATGTTTTAAAATATACCATACTCTAGTAGTAATCTGACAAACTTGTGTACAAAGATAGCCTTACAATACAAACTATAATGGGGGGTCGGTAAAGAATTCCCAGTTTTTTTTACTAGGCTGTAACTAGTAAATGAATTATAACAAATAACTAACTTTTATCGACTGCCACCAGTTTTAATCTTATCAATCTCGTCATGCAAAATATTAATAAATTTAGGTATAAATTTTTTCCTTCCATTGTGTGTCATATGCATAGAATCATAAAAATCTTGTCCATAAAACATCGGATTACGCATTGAAATCATTGGAATTTCTAATAACTCAACCTCTTCATAATAATCTTTAGACAGTTTAAACAAGCTACCATTTAGATTGTTATCTACTAGCCAATTATAAACTACCATATCATCTAAATGATTTCCTGGCGCGTAAGCTGAATTACTTTCTAAAAAATTTTCATTAAATGGCATTTCCAACAGTACGACGGTCCCACCAAGGCTGTTTACATAATCCTTGACTAGCTTATAAAATTCTTTCTGACCTCCGTTTTTTGTAAGATTATTATTATCTGTCGGGCCCTCTAATTCTGACTGAAGAATCCTATCCCTAACAAATTGTTTTACAAATTTATTCGGATTTTGTAAAAATTCGTTCTCTGTATAAAACTTATCAAATCTGTAAGGTGTATCCTTTCCCTTTACGAATGCACGAATCCATTTATAAGCTATATCTGTAAAGAGACTTATGCTGGCACGAAATTTACTAAAATAACAATTAAGATCGTACTTAGAGTTAACAACATTTGAATATTTCTCATTATAAATAAGAGATAAGGGACTATCGTTACATCCGTTTACGGCATTATCGTTTAAACGATTTGGAGAAATATGAATAAAAATTAAAGTATTACTATCAATTGGTAATTGTGAAAGTAGTAGTAAACTTTGAGATATGCTTTGCAAACTAAACCCAACCTCCAAAAAATCAATTTGTTCTCCATATTTTTTTTTGTATTCGGTTATTACATCATCACGATAAGGAAAGCCTTGTAAAAATTGAGACCCGCCAAGTGCGAACACCTGATACTTCTCTTTCTGCTCATATAAAACAACCTCTTTTTGTGCATTCCAGGCTGCTCCGCCAGGCATATCTCCAGCAATATATGCAACTGCCCAAGGAGAAAATAATGGTAAAAACCAAAAAAAAATCACTACTGTTAAAAATGCAGCAATAATAGGCGATAGCGTAGGATCCAGAAAAAATCTAGTTTTCACACCATATTTTGAATCCGACTTACTCATTAAGGCCTCTATTTGATAATAGCCTATGTAATTCACTACGCCTAACCTTTCCTGATCCAGTACGTGGTATTGAGTCGCACAATATGAATTCATTAGGTATATGATTATTTGCCAAGACTTTTCTTAAACCTCTTAATATTGGCCCTTTTTCAAATATTTTATGACTTTTCATTACGCAAAAAGCTACTGGCACTGTGCCAAATATATCGGAATGTACAGAGATAACTGAAACATCTGAAAATAGTTTCAATTTCATTATAGAGTCTGAAATCAACGTAGCCGAAACTTTCTGACCATTTACTTTGAAAATATCATCTAAACGATCGGTTAAGAACAAATAACCATCATCATCTATGTAGCCAATATCTCCAGTTTTAAACTCTTTATTAGCTAGAGCAGAGTTAGTTGCCTTATCGTTACCATAATAACCTTTGGTTATCAATTCACCGGAAGCTACCACTTCTCCTTCTACATTTTTTTTGCATTCTTCACCATTATCAGTAGAGATAATTTTTACTGTCAGGCCTTCAATAGGCTTACCAACACTACCTATATGGTCCCTAATATTTTTATAGGGCAACACACAAAAACGTCCGCCCAATTCGGTTAAACCATACACAGTAAATATCTTAGTTCCAAGAGAAAATTTTAGAAAGTCTTTAATAATATCAACAGATAGTCGATCTCCAGAAGATATGATTTTCTGCAATCTTAGTTTACCCACTTTCCTAGACTTAATTGCTTCAGAAATCCAAGAAATCTGGACTGGGGCGCCACCAAATACCGCTACATTATAAGATTCAACATCTTTCACTAAGTCAAGCATAAACAATTTTTTTTCGATGCCAATAAAAGTTGAATCTGAAAAACAACAAGCTAAAAAATGACAAATTGCACTAGTAAAATTAAACGGAATATTAATATAAAGTCGTTCCTTGTTCATTCCTAATGCTTTAAGTGCGCTCAAACTATTATTAGCAAGTACATAATGAGATAACATTACCCCTTTAGGGGTTCCAGTAGAGCCTGATGTAAACAATATTGCACACAAGTCTCCTGTGTCTCCTTTATAGAGATCAATTAATTCAACGACAGGTGTTGATTTTTTATCTAAAAATAAAGCGTTCACTCCTTCAATATTCTCGTTGGCGCAAATAAAAGAAACCCCTGAATTAAGTATTATATTATTAATATAAGAGCTTCCTGATTCTGCAGAAATAGGAATAGCAACGCCTCCAATTGCCCATACAGAAACCAAATCTATAAAAAAATCAACGCCTCTCCCAGAAAAGATTAGAATGCGATCTCCAGGCCTAAATGTAGCAGAAAAATTATTACATCTATGGCGCACCAAATTAATAAATTTCTGACGAGAGATGTTGCTTGTGCTATCTTCAAATAAACTCAAATCTATATTAGATTGAAGCCTACCAATAACCAATTGAGCAATGTTACCAAATTCCATAATTAAATAAATCCTAACATTTTAAGAGGCAGAGATAAAGCAAAGTCCCAATATTTAACATAAAGAGTACTCGCAATCTCATAATTATTAAAATAAACAAATATAAAGCCCATTGACGCAAACAGTATAGTAGCGCCCACACGCAGTGGCCATAATATTAAAGCCAATCTATCACTTAGAGAAAATTTTCTTTGAAGAATAGAAACAATAATCATGCCTGTACTGTGATGAATTGCCCATGAAAACCATGACAAATTAAATGCATGCCATAAGCCTATAACTAACATAGTTACATAAATAGGAATATAGGAATTTCGCGTCTTCACCATTAATGGAAAATAAATATTCTGAAACGCCCAATTTGATAAAGACATATGCCATCGCTTCCAATATTCTCTAATATTTACTGCAAGCATTGGGAAATTAAAATTCTCTCGAATGCGGTAACCCAATAATCTAGAAAATCCAATTGCTATATCTGAATAAGCTGAAAAATCCACATATGCAAAAAGTAGGCCGAATAATCCAAATAATACAATGGGCAATATCCCACTACCACTTGGGTCAATGATTAAGCTATCTACAAGGCTGTATGAATAATCACCGCCAAACGCATTAGCATAAAAACTTTCACTTGCTATTAGTTGGTATAAAAAACTATCGGCAATAACTACTTTTTTAAAAATACCTATAAAAATACGAGAAAGCCCTTTTGCATAATCACTCTGGGTAATCATGCTTAATCGGTTTTTATGAAAGTCTTTAATATTTTCAATTGGCCCTGCAATTAACGTCCCTGGAAAAACTATAAAAAGCAAAAACTCCCTAAAATTTACATCTAGATTATGCCCTCTATACCACCTCAATTGCGTGTCAATTAGGCGAATCATAAAATACGACACCCCCAAAGGCATCAATAAATTAAATTGTCCTGGATTGGCAAAAATACTATAAATAGCCTCTTTTCCGTATTTAAATAAAAGCAAAAATCCTACAGAAAAAAACAAAAAAGAAAAAAGCTTCCATAGAGTATGTTTTCCGTTATTAATCTTACTACGCAAGAAATACATGCCATACAAAAAAAATAATAGCGTTAATGTAAATATTAGATCGTTGTAAAGCAAAAACAGGATGGCTGAACAAATTACACCCCACTGAGATAAGGATGTTCTTTTATGGGATAAAAAAGAGAATACCAATAATAGAATCAGCCCAAGCATCAATATATAAGAAGTAGAGTTGCTAGACAATACCTTGGACAAAGTTGTGTTATGTTTGTATTTAACTACATTCCAGTCAAATTTACTTACTTCTGAACCATTAGATCCGGAAGTGATTAGTATTGGTGTTTTGTATTCATAAAGCTTTGCGATGATTTTACATTGTAAATCCCCACCTTCTTCTTTACAAAAACCTGACCCTTTGCCTAATTTAAATTCATCTTTCCCAACAGATACATAAACAAAGCCTTTTAATGTAATTTTCAGTAGAAGCTTTGGCAGTACATGGCTATTCAAAAATGTAGCACCAATAGTCTCATTGGGATTTAAAACCTTAGTAAGATTATTTCCATTTTCTAGCTCAACAGGAGACGTTCTTGGGAAAAATACTAAAAGAAACAGCAAACATAGAGTAAATAAAACAACTATTGATGAATTCTTCTTATCTGTAGTTACCTTTATCATTCACCTTTTTTTATAATAAAGTCAACAATTAAGTCTACAGTATCAAACATTTCCAAAGAAGCCTCAAAAATTGGGACTGATATATTAAAGTTCTTTTCCATCAAAATAATCAATTTAAGCACATCCATAGAATCAAGAATCCCTGCTGAAAAAATAGCCGCTTCACATGAAAAATTTTCCTTCATGCCAAACTCATTTGCAAGAAGATCTTGGACGTCATTAAGTAATTTTATTTTTTCATTCATATTCTTTTCAATCTAGTGTTTCTTTCTGAAACATACAATATTCTATCTCTCTCAAGAATTTTATTCATTTTGCCTGTATCTTTATCTGTCTTATTACGTTCCTTGGAAATAATGTAGCCTAAAGGATTATATTCTGTATCAATTTCAGACGACTCTCTTAACAATCTTGCACAAGTAGTTTTAATTGCGCTATCTAAAAACACGTTAAATTGCTTCATACAATATTCATAATTAATAATTTCATTTTCATGTTTATAGGCTATGACAGGATGATGCAAAATAGTATGGTGCCTCACTAGTGAGGTAAGCATTCGTATGTGTAAATTTTGATTTGCATTAATTTCACTAATTACAAATGGTGCAGCTAAAAGTTCAGAAAATCCGTAATTGGCTCTTCGTATATAGCGTGTTCGTTCAATAAAACGCTGGTAAACGCTGTTCAGCTTACTTCGGTCGATAGGACTGTAAGACATCATTAATATTGCATCAGTGTTTACCAGTCTAGCATGATCTTTTACAAAAAAATCGTCTTTTGTGCCAATAATACATGCGTACTCATCCCTAGGTGCGTGATGGGTAGGGCATAAATCACACGCAATGCATCGTGCCACCTTCTCCTCTGTAACATCAATGATATCAAACTCGACATCATTTCTATTCGCCTCTGTAATAATTTTTTGCAGATACTCCAAGCCAGTCTTGTCTTTAGTATCCTGCATAACCCAAACCCCAACACGCAACTTTCCTTTTAACTCAGAATCTTGACTGTTGACTAGAGATTTTGCAACATTTGCAACCCTTTCTCCTGTGCCAATAGCTGTATCCAATCCATACTCATCACTCCACGCCGACCCTATATCTCCTGCTACCACTGTGCCGCCATATTGCGATGTTGTGGATGATGAGTTACCTAATGTCAGCATATTTAGATTAGACATATCAATGATCTGATAAATTAAATTAGTTTCTTGACCGCCATTACGTTTAGCGCCAACACTAATACCAGCATACACTTTCCCACGAAAATGCTCGCGCAATTCAGGGTCAGAACTTAAAAACTCGATAAATTCATGGATAGGCGAACCTCGGTCGCCAAAATATACTGGTCCAGATATTAGTAAAGCATCAGCATCTATTATTTTCTTTTTTAATTTTATTAGATTTTTGGACTTCCCACTCATAGGGAAATAAATAGACAAGCCGACATGGCCTATATCCACACCCTCATTACAAGCCCCCCAAAGCCCAGCCGCAAGTGATGCCTCAGAATTAGACAGCCCTTTATCACCTTTTGCCTTTTGAAGAACTCTATATATTTGATCAAATGGCTTACCCTCTCTCTCTCCAGCTGTAAAATAATCTTGTGCTCGAATTTTTGTTTGTTTCTTCAAATAAGACTGCAAATTATTAAAATTATTAATTTTTTTTATTTCCTCAATAAATTTATCACTTCCACGACCAAAACGTGCGTTTCGTAAAGAGCCAGATATTCCAATCACTTTAACATTTCTATCATGCATTAAATATAATCTCCAGGTTAAATTATACTATTATGCATATACGGTCAATACATAGTTGCTTTTTCTTATTTAACTTAAAGCAAACACAAATCAAAACATTTTTATTTGGCTGCTCGATAAAATGGGCAAGTACTTTTACCATTAGTCAATATATCTTCTATGAAGTGCATAGGAAAATTTGTTTAACTGGCAATACTATTCCATTACAATGTTAATATCGCGACATTATCTGAGTGAATGTAACTTGTTTCGTATCACATTCAAGACATAGATCGACTTTAGATTATTCTGTGCTTAGTGACAAAAAATGATTTTTTAATTTCTCTATAATAGAATTAGCTTGACATGAAAAAACAAAACACAATTAATTCAAAAAAAATACGATTTTTAATTCAATATTTTTTTTGGATATTGATAATATCTATTACATTAAGTGTATACATAAATCCATTAATATCTTCCACAAATATCCAAGTATTTCGGTACGCCGGATTCTAATATTTTATTTTACCATGATATAAAATAAGCCTCTTGCCATCTATCTCTTGCCATCTATCTAGCGCCACAGTCTAATCTATTACTCTTCATTTTTGCCTTGGATAAGTCTATTTAGCAATTCTGAAAGACTGCCCGTATCTCCATATTCATACATTAAATAATTTTCATTATGAACTATTTACCACCCCAAAACCTCTGACAACTTTTTAAAATTTCTTATATAGAACATCCTAAGAAGCCTTCTTCTTAATACGATTCATTTTATACTGTTTTGGCACACATCCATCGGCTGTTTATAATTTAGCGTCTAATGGAATCTTTTGTAGTTATAAAACTCAATATAGTCATCTACATCAGTGACTATCTCACTGATGGATTGGTATGCATTTAAATAGATTCTCTCAACCTTAGCGCTTCGCCAGAAGCGCTCAATGCAGATGTTATCTATTGCCCTGCCTTTTCCATCTATTGATATAGTAATACCTAGGTTTTTAAGTCTCTGGGT
>Ga0257119_1002439_pt1 | contig 11106 bp, 10 predicted proteins | sample SI112_200mmetaG_FD_190179 | JGI IMG/M metagenome (GOLD analysis project Ga0257119, IMG submission 190179) | Marine microbial communities from Saanich Inlet, British Columbia, Canada - SI112_200m | ecosystem: Environmental > Aquatic > Marine > Inlet | place: Canada: British Columbia | collected... | reverse complement strand
TGCTTTTAATAATGCCCGATAATGGAAAAATTAAATGTGCATCAATATCCATGTAAATGCCGCCAAAATGTTTTAGTGTTAGCAGGCGCCAGAGGTCCGCCTGTGCCGCGCCATCATTTAAACGTTCATAAGCTTGAATTGTGTTGGTATCGGCAGTCTCTTTAATAAAAGTAAGTCGATCTTCAGTGCTAACATAGTGGTAATCATAGCTAAGACTCATTAATCGGTTGAATAGGTAATTTAAATAAATGGGCAAGCTAACTTTATTTGAATAGTTAGTTTGCCAAATATTTTTTTGAATTTTTTGATTTTTTCCCTTAAAAAGTGCTTTACTATATACAGGGATAGTGAAGCGCTTGTTAGGTAGAAAAAAATGAAATGGGTAGCTTACAAATACTTTACTAATATTGCCAATTAGTTTTGAAATTCTATTGCATAAAAGAAGTATAAAAGACATTAGATTTTTTATAATTGAATTACAAGAAGTTTACATTAAAATATAAATTTTATCGTTATTAATACAGTGATCAAACAACAGCTAACCAGTAAAAAATACAAGCCTTTTGTTGAAGAAATTGAAAAATATTTTTCTCAAAGTGATATTGTTTTACAAGATGATAGAAATACCATTAAAGAGGTTGAGTTCAATAACAAGGTCTTTGTGGTTAAGTCATACAAAGTTCCTGGTACTATTAATAGTTTTATTTATACTTATTTAAAAAAATCTAAGGCATGGCGAGCCTATGAATATGGATTAAAAATTCCACAGTTCACCCCTAAAGTCATCGCTAGAATTGAAAATTTTAATCCGCGTTTAACTCAAAGTTACCTAATCTGTGAAAAGTTTGATGCTGATTTTAATATGCAAGCACCACTGTTTAAGCAGCATCCTGATAAGAAGGTTATCTTTGAGGAGTTTGCAAAATTTGTATTTGCATTGCATAAGAACAATGTCATTCATCATGATTTATCTCCAGGAAACATACTGATTAAAAAAAGCGACCAAGGATATATTTTTAAGATTATCGATATTAATCGTATGTCTTTTGAGGTGTTAAGTACAAAACAAAAAGCCCAAAATTTTAGTAAACTATGGGCTGACAATGAGGATTTATCAACAATACTTAAGGCTTATGCACAAGTTGCTAATTTGGATCAAAAGTTTATTAACCTTGGTTTGTTTTACAATCAAAGAAACAAAGATAGAAAAAATCGAAAACTTAAAATTAAAAAGGCACTGGGCTTATGCTAAATAATATTTCTGTTGTTATTATTGTTAAGGATGGTGGTAAGACCATCAATGCAACTTTGAGCGCCTTAAGTCAGTTCTCTGATGTTGTTGTGTATGACAACGGATCAACAGATGACACAATTGAAATTGCAAATAAATTCCACAACGTTAACCTTGTTCAAGGTGATTTTACCGGGTTTGGTCCAACCAAAAATAAAGCAACAACTTATGCAAAAAATGACTGGATATTAATCCTAGATAGCGACGAAGTGGCTGACGAGAATTTTGTCAACCATCTTAAGTCTCAACATCTAGACAATCAAAGTGTTTATATGGTTAATATGGTTTCTTACTATAGGGACATAAAAATCAAATATTCAGGCTGGAATAACGAAAAGCACGTACGCCTCTACAATCGGAAACTTACCCAATATAATAATAATTATGTGCATGAAGATATTGAGATAGAGGGTTTTGAAGTTGTATTGCTACAAGGAGATATTAAGCACTATAGCTATCATGATATTCACGACTTTATTGTTAAGCTAGATCGCTATTCAACTTTATTTGCACAGCAAAATCCAAACAAGTATTCTAGTCCACTCAAAGCGATACTCAACGCAGGCTTTTCTTTTTTTAAAACTTATGTATTAAAACGAGGATTTTTAGACGGCTATGTCGGTCTTGTTATTGCGTTTTCTCACATGGCGACCAATTTTTATAAATATATTAAGCTCTATGAGTTAAATCAAAAAAAGTGAATATTCTCATTACTCGCCATGACAAAATTGGCGATTTTATCACTTCACTGCCTTTGTTCTATGTGGTTAAAAAATCCAATCCACACGCAAAAATTTACGCCCTAGTTTCAAAAGTCAATTTAGAGTTGGCTCAACAGGCTGATTTTATTGACGAAGTTATTTTGTATGATAAAGATAATTTTTGGCTAACTTTAAAAAACATCAGGGCAGCCAATATCAGTATTAGTATCAGTGCGTTTATAGATACGAAAATAGGTTGGATGTTGCTTCTTAGTGGCATTAAAACACGCATTGCACCGGCAACCAAACTAGCGCAACTATTTTTTAACAAAACATTAAAACAAAGACGCAGTCTTGTTGAAAAAACAGAAGTTGAATACAATTTGGATCTGGCGAAATTATTAGATGGTAGTATCAATCTAACCTATCAAGTGCCTTTGCTCAAATTAGATAATAAGCAGAAATTTAGAGATAACAATCAATTAACCAATCAAAAAATCGTACTTTTCCACCCTGGTTATGGTGGTAGTAGTGATGGCAACTTAACACTGGAAGGCTACCTAAAACTTGCAAAAGTTATTAGAAATCTGCCTAACATACAAGTCGTTTGGGTGTTTGGACCGGACGACTTGGATGCAAAAGATAAAATTAAGGGGTTGATCCCAGACACAGATATTATTTACCATCCGTCAACTTTATTGGATTATTGCTTTTTGATTAGAGACAGCGAATTACTCATTAGTACCTCAACAGGCCCCATGCATTTAGCAGGCGCATTAAATATCAAAACAGTTAGTTTTTTTGGTAACAACTTATTTGCCAGCTCTAAGCGCTGGGCTACGGTGAGCGAGACTAATAAACAGCTAAATATTGAGATTGATAAAGACTACCAACAAGATTTACTGAAAAAAATAATCGACTCAGCCATTCAAAAGCTTAATTAACGTTATTTTGTTGTTTTGAGACGATATTGTTTATCCGCCTCATAATCCTTGTACACAAACGAACTAATAAATGCAAAGAGTAATCCAGTCATATGTACCATTAAATATGAATCACTCAGCATAATTAAAAGATATAAAAGAGGCAGGGCGATACCTATTTTTCTAACAAATTCCTCATTAGAATGCCTTGCAATCTTTATTTGTGCATAAAACATGTAGAGCAAAGCGAGTAAGCCAATAAACCCGAACTGAACCAAGATTAGCACATACATGTTGTGAGGGTTGTGAATTACTAATTTATCTTCAAGCTTTAGATTGTTTTTAATACTAGCTTTTATAAACTCATTTTTATAGTCTCCTGTACCGACACCTATTACAGGATTTTCTTTAATGATACTCCAAGAATTAATAGCAGAAGAGATTCTCATGCCTGTTGACGAGTGCGTGTGGTTTTTGTAATCAGATAATTCTGTCACAGCTGAATCCACTCTATCGCTAAAAATTTTACTGTTTAAATAGAATGTTGAACTAGTAATTACAAGAACAAAAAGAGAAACCGAAGATGCTTTAAATGCATTTTTTGGAAAATACTGAAAAATTAAAACCACCAACATTGCAAAGTACATTACTTGGCCCGCCCTACCGCCAGTAATAAACATATTAATACTCATGGTGATAATAAAGAAACCATAAGTAAACTTTTTGAGTTTACTTATGGAATGATCAAAAAGTACGTAATATGATAGAAAGTATATGGCAATAGTTAAAAATGGGTTGTAAGTAATGTGACTCATTAACGGAATCGGATCAATTAACGTAGCGCCACCATATAGTGGCAATAATTCGAAGAAGATTCCATATGACCATATTTCAGATAATGACATGGACGCTAAAAAAGCCAAAATATAATATTTAACATGCTCTCTTTTAACAAAGAGCATAAAGATGGGAATGAATAAAAATTTTAATTGTTTTTTGAGTGTCCACAAACCAGATTCGATATCAGTCGTCCAAAGTAGAGCGACTACATGCACTAAAAGGTATAGGAATACAGCAATAACTAATTTATTGTCCTTTAAACGATAAAAATCAGTCTTAAAGTCGGCTTTTACAAGCCATAATAAAAATATTAATACAGCAAAAAGGTTGCCTCCAAAGACAGTCAAGGGCAAGAAAAAGGCAGTCAGCATTAATAAATAGGAATTAATATTGTCAATAGAATTACTAAATTTTTGCATTTATATGGTGTAGACATGATTAAAATAAGGTTCATATTGTAATTTATTGCGAGCATGTAAATGAGATTTTTCAGAAAATTAAAATGGTTGTTTGGCACTTATTTACTGCCCAGACATATTGCTACTGTTAAAACTGAAAATGGAATTTTAAGTTTTAACAGTAAGGATAGAACTCTTGGCCGTGCGCTTAATATAGAAAGAGAATTTGAAAGTCAGATGATGAAAAGGACTGTTAATTTATTAACAAAAAATGGAGATATTAAACAAGTAAAGGATAGGGTAGTCATGGATGTGGGGGGGGTATGTTGGCATGAGTAGTATCGGCTTTCTTAATTTCAATTTATTTGACAATGCAATAATTTTTGAGCCAAACCCTAATAGCTTTTTATTGATTGAGAAAAATATCAAGCAAAATAATTTTTCCGATCAAATTACTGCGTTTAATGTTGCACTGTCTAATAAAAATTCAGAACTATTAATGGAGCTAAGTCATAAAAATTTTGGTGACCATAGAATTAGACAAGAAGGTCCTGTGCAAGAGGGGTATTATCATGAGGAGGTTAGAAAAATTATTAGTGTAGATTCTGTGGCATTTGATGATTTTATTAAAAAAAATCCTCAAATAAACTTTAAAAACATCTCTATGGTGTGGATGGATATTCAAGGACATGAGGGAAAATTTTTACAAGGGGCTAATAATTTTCTTTCTAGTCAAAAAATACCTGTAGTAATGGAATTTTGGCCATATGGAATATTACGCTCTGGAACGACTAAAAATGAATTTTTAGAAAATCTTGTTAAGTTGTTTACTCATTTTTATATTGTTGATAATGAATTTACAGAATTACAAAATATTTTAAATGTAGAGAAATTATTTGATGAATGCGCCAAAACGGCTTCAGGCGGCTATAATTTGGCTTTTATTAATAAAAATTAAAAAAATTGAAACTTAACTTTAGGCCAAAAGCGGCCTTTGCCTCTAAAAAGGCATTTAATTATTTGGCAGATAAGCATCCAAGCGATATCAGCCAGATTGTTGTTATTCGCCATGCAGCAATTGGTGATTTTATGAACATTCGTCCTTTTTTGATTGGACTTAGGTCATTTTTCCCTAATACTAAAATCACCTTAAGCACTATTAACACCTATGCGTATGGCACTCCGGATGATTTGATTGACGCTGTTCATATTATTGATAGAACTGTTAACGGAAAAAAAACCAGCGCTTTTCAGCGCTTAAAGCAGATTAGGCAATTACCTAAAGCGGATCTGTTGTTTGACTTAACTGATAGCTCGCTATCTTTATTAACTGCAATTTTCTCAAAACCAAAATTGAAAATTGGTTATTCTTATCGCCCGTCCAGACGCTTCTTTTACGATATCTCAACCCTTAGAAGTGATTTTGTACTAGAAGCCGACTCAGTACTGCACATGCTTTACATGCTTGGGTATTCTCGCCATGGTGATTTGGAATATGGTTATGACAAACTTTACCCTAAAAAACCTGCCAAACAAATTGTGTATTTTGCTGGTGCTTCTATGAAGAATAAGTGCTGGAGTGAAGATAAATTTACCGCTCTAATCAGCCAACTTTCAGATCAATATCCTGATTATCAGCATGTAATATTGCAAGGCATTCGAGAAGATGAGAAGTTTTTAGAAATATACAGCCCTATCTCCCATAAGAAAAATGTAACCCTGCAAGAGACTATGAGCCTTGAAGCCGTTATGCAGTTTTTATCTAATAGTCATTTACTAATTTCTAATGATACAGGTATTAGGAACATGGCCATCGCAACACAAACGCCAACCATTGGTATATTTTTTGATATTGCACCATTTAAATATTGGCCCAATGAAAAAAAGCACGATTGCGTCTTTAATGAAAACTACCAGCAGCCAGTAATAAGCGATGTATTTAGAAGTGCCGTTCATATGATGGAATATTTACAGTGAAAATATTACATTTGCTTTCCCAAACGCATCTTACGGGTGCAGAAGTGTATGCAGCAGATTTATGCAAATATCAAATGAGCGAAGGGCACGAGTGCTTTATCATCTCAGATACCTTGTCAGTCAAATCTGATGCAAAATACACCCCAATGTCGATACACAACCGAAGGCATATAAACCGTATTCGCAATATACTGGCGCTAATAAAGTTTTGCAAAACTCAGCACATTGATCTAATTCATGCGCATTCAAGAGCCGGCAGTTGGCTAGTTAATGTCGTGCGTTTTTTTGTTAATATTGCTTATGTGTCAACCATACACGGGCGCCAAAGTGTGCACTTTTCAAGTAAGCGAAAGAATGTTTATGGCCAGCGTATTATTGCGGTGTGCGAACATCTGCAAGACCATATTAAAAATGAATTGAATATTGATGAAAATGTTTATTTAATCAGGAATATCATTGATGAACATTAGTATTATTGGCAGGTTGACTGGTCCAAAAGGCGATATCGCCTACCAAATATTGTCAAAAATTGCCCCTCAGTTTCCAACAGTAAAGTTCAATATTGCCGGTGGCCCAGTAACATCAAGATTTAAAGAGTTAGCCTCTGATAATATTGAATTTTATGGGTTTATTGATGATGTTCCTAGTGTCATTAAAGAGTCTGATCTGGTCATTGGCGCCGGGCGTGTGGCAATTGAGGCATTGCAACTAAATACGCCTATATTGGCAATTGGTGAAAAGCAATATATGGGTATTTTGGACAGCACTAATATAAAGCTAGCCCAAGTAAGTAATTTTGGCGATTGTGCGTTAGACGAAGTGCACGATTTTGATCAGATTAGTCATGATCTAAAGAATTTTATCCAGTCTGATTATCAGCAAGACGATTTATCAGGAGTGGTTGATCAATACTCGCCTGGAGTGGTACTGCCAAAAGTCAATCAAGTGTATTCACATGCGCTGACAGACGTGGCATTCTCCAAGAAAAAAGAAGCTACAGTAATCATGTATCATCGAGTGGTGAATGAGCCATTAACTGATTCTAAGTTTAATGTGTATATTACTAAAGACAAACTAGATTGGCAACTTGGAGACTTAAAAAAACGTGGCTTTGACTTTATTACTTTTAAAGATCTTGCTAATGGTGTAAAGGTTAAAAAGCCAATTATTCTTACCTTTGATGATGGTTATGAAGATAACTATCTTAATCTACTACCTTTGTTAAAAAAACACCAAGTAAAAGCGGTTATTTACTGCCTGGGCGACCGCACAGTTCAAAGTAACACTTGGGATGAAAAATTAGGTGAGCCACGTGATAATTTAATGAGCGATAGTCAAATTAAAGAATGCCATGATTCTGGATTGGTGGAAATTGCATCACACGGTTTAAAGCATCAACATTTACCTGATTTGGATGATAAAGAAGCTTGTGAGGAGTTTGAGTTATCAAAGTCAAATCTGGAGAGCTTAATTAATGATAAAGTAGTTTCTTTTGCTTACCCTTATGGCGATTATGGAGATAGAGAAGAGGCTTTAGCCTATGAAGCTGGATACGATTTTGCCATTGGCACTGTTAACGGCCCACTCAAATTAACAGATAATTATTATGCGATTCGTCGTATACAAATTTTCCCAAATGAAGACAAGCTAGGCTTTTGGAAAAAAACAAGTGGATTTTATTTGCGCTTATGTAAATTAAAAGGTAAGGATTTTTAAGTACCTATTTCAAAAATAAAATAAAATATTATTTTTTTAAAATGGCAACAAAATTCCCGTCAGCCTCTTCAAAGTATGGAAAAAAAGCAATGTCTTTATAGCCTATTTTTTTAGCAAAGGTCTCTAAGTTATTTGGGCTAAAGAGATGCAAATGTTCTAATGGTTTTAACGCACCCCAATTTTCTTTTTCATCTACTGCCTGTTGGCAAGAAGTATCTGGTGTTTGAATAACAAAAATACCATTTGGCGACAACATTTCATAGATTGTTTGCATTTCTTTGACTGGATCTTCCAGGTGTTCTATTACATCTATAGCGGTAATAATATCAAAAGATGTATTGTTAAACTTGAGGTGAAAGTCGTTAATTTTTCCGACAACGGTTTGATCAGCAAACTCTTTGTAGTGTTTTCTAAATGCACCTAAAAGTTCACCAACTACTTCTATACCGTACACATTCCAAGATTTTTTAATAGCACTAGCAAGTAAAAAGCCTTTATTGCATCCTATATCTAGAAAGTTAGTTTTTATTGAATTACTATTATTCTCTTCGATAAAATTAATAATACTATCTGCTCTATGAGTTAAAGTACTAAAATTTTTATGATTTTTAAATTGCTTAAATGGCAGCATTAACTTTCTTCTTAATGATTTTAAGGGCCCGCCATCATAAGAGTGCTGCAATACATCCCAATTTTCTATAACATCAACAAAAATAAGATTACAATGAGAACATTGCATGTATTTATAATGATCAACATTGTAGTGTTGTCGAAAGTCGCTTTTATTGCAAATAAAACATTGTTTCATGGGTGTATGAATATAAAAATTCGATAATCAATTTTAACATTAGCCTTCAATTCATGCGTATTAATATGAAATCAATCTTTACCTGGGATTCTTATTCTGACCAGCCTCATATCATCACTGATAAAAAATTTAAGAAATCACAGAAAAAAAAATTCTTCCTAGAATATTTGAAAATGCTCTTTGTGTTTATGATTGTTTTTCCTATCTCTTTTGTGTGGCAATTTTTTATGCGTTATCCAAAAGTTCAGATGCAACTGGGCATTGGTGTTAATTTGGATAAAGGTAATATTCAATATGATTTGGTTAAAGAGTTGGGTGTTAAAGAGTTGTTGATACGAATGCCGCTCTGGGACATGGCCAGAGTTGATGAATATGTTGATTTTGCTAAAGGCTTTGGTGATGATAAAAATATTATGATCAATATCTTGCAAGATAGAGAGCATGTAGAAAATTTAGAGTTGTTACGTACTGATATTAAAATTATTTTTGAAAAATTTCAATCACTCTCATCTGAGTATCAAATCGGCAGCACAACCAATCGTACCAAGTGGGGTTTTTTTGCAGTAAGTGAGTATTTAAATTTTTATCAAGCAGTACAACGAGTTAGAGACGGGCACTTTCCGACACTAAAATTAATCGGCCCAAGTGTGATTGATTTTGAATATTACTATACTGCATCCAGTCTTTTTAACCTTAAAAAAATTAAATTTGATAAGCTGTCTTCTTTATTGTATGTTGATAGAAGGGGTGCGCCTGATAAGCGTCAATATGGCTTTAATTTTAAAAATAAAATTAACTTATTGGCCTCAATGGTATGTTTGTCTCCCAAAGCCGATAATGATATTTATATTACTGAGGCTAATTGGCCGCTTGAAAATACAGCGCCTTATGCACCAACTAGCGAAAAAGAATGTGTAAGTGAGTCTGATTATTCGCAACATATGCAGGACTATATCAAAATTGCAAAAGATACCAACAAGGTTGGTAAGTTATACTGGCATCAGCTTGTAGCGCCAGGATACGGCCTAATCGACAATCGAGACGGTATTGTTAGAAAAACGCCGGCTTTTTATCAATTTAAACAACTTGTTAACTAATTTACCTATGGAAATCATAAGACAACTCTTTAAGCATTATCTTTATTTGATAGCGACATTCTTTATTGGCAGGTTGTCGCTATTTATTTGGCAGTTTGAACGATTTTCACAAGTTAATGAGTCTTATTGGCTAAGTTTTATTTACGGTTTAAAAATGGACACGATATTGGCATTAGCCCTGCTGTTCCCGATGTTATTTTTATTGACGTTATCGCCTAAATTCATCGCCAAACTGGTTGATAAGCTAATCGCTTATTATTATCTGATTATTCTAATGCTAGTGGTTTATGTGGAAAGTGCAACCTTTCCATTTTTTGCTCAATACGACGTGCGACCAAACTATCTATTTGTTGAGTATTTAGAGCATATTAAAGAAGTTTCAGCCATGTTAATCGCCGATTATAAGTTGGCATTGCTATTCACCTTTGTTGTTATGTTTGTAGTTGCCAAGCGTTATTTAAAAAATATTAAAGGAAGGTTTTTGCCTTCTTTTGAATTGTCATATATTAAAAGAGTTGTGCTTCTTGTGCCGCTGTTATTAATATTTGTCATTGGCATTCGATCTTCATTTGGGCATCGACCTGCAAACATCTCAGATGCTTTATATTCATCTAACAGAGTGCTGAATGAAGTTACTAAAAATTCTTTATACAGTGTGTTATATGCTGTTTATGCCAACAAATATGAGTCAAACGTTAAGCGTTATGGGTCTATGCCAATTAATGATGCTCTTGATAGGGTTAAGCAAAGACTTAATATACAAAATGGCCAGTCAGACTATATTTTTAATCGAGCTGTTAAGAGTAATTTTCCGCAACAAAAATCTAAAAATTTAGTTATTTTTATTCAGGAAAGTATTGGTGCTCAATTTGTTGAATCTATTGGGGGCGAAGCTGGAATAACGCCTAATTTCAACAGGCTATCCAATAATGGCCTTCTATTTACTGATGCCTATTCAAACGGAACAAGAAGTATTAGGGGGCTGGCTGGTTTGGTTGCAGGTAATTTTTCTGTGCCAGGAAAGGGTGTTTTAAAACGAAATAAGTCACAACAAGATTTCTTTACCATGGCCTCTTTACTAAAAGATCATCATTATGAGACTATGTTTCTTTATGGTGGCGAGTCTAGATTTGATAATATGAAAAGCTGGTTCTCGGGCAATGGTTTTGATCGAATTATCGAGCAGACTGATTTTATAGATCCAAATTATGTAGGATCTTGGGGTGTAAGTGATGAAGATTTGGTGGTTAGATCTAATCAAGAATTTAAGCAATATCATAAAAACAATCAAAAGTTTGCGGCTGTCATGTTTTCCACCTCTAATCATGCACCATTCGATTATCCCCAAGATAAAA
>Ga0257119_1002429_pt1 | contig 11139 bp, 9 predicted proteins | sample SI112_200mmetaG_FD_190179 | JGI IMG/M metagenome (GOLD analysis project Ga0257119, IMG submission 190179) | Marine microbial communities from Saanich Inlet, British Columbia, Canada - SI112_200m | ecosystem: Environmental > Aquatic > Marine > Inlet | place: Canada: British Columbia | collected... | reverse complement strand
GTCAGAATTATGGAGATTTAGAGAGATTTAATCTTGATAAGTTTTTTTCTAATCTTGGATTGTGATTTTCTTTTAATAGAATTATTTATAAATAATGATATTACTAATTAATTCTATGGTAATGGATAAACTTGGTTCTGCTTTGAAAGATTCACTGAAGAAAGTTGCTAAGAGTTTGTTCTTTAATGAAAAATTAGTTGATGAAGTAATTAAAGATATTCAGAGGGCCCTATTGAGGGCTGATGTAAATGTTGAGTTAGTTTTTAAATTAAGTAAAGATATTAAAAAGAGGGCACTAGATGAGAAAACTCCAAAAGGAATCAGTCAGAAAGAATATTTGATAAAAATAGTCTATGAAGAGTTGGCAAATTTTCTTGGTGGTGAACGGAAGGGTATAGTTATTAAAAAGAAAAAACCTTTCAAGATAATGCTTGTTGGTTTGTTTGGTAATGGTAAAACTACTTCTTCTGCAAAGATTGCTAATTATTATAAAAAACGGGGATATAGTGTTGCTCTTGTTGGTTTGGATGTTTATAGACCTGCTGCAACTCAGCAATTAGAGCAGGTAGGTAAATCTGTAAATGTTCCGGTTTTTGTTAATTCTGAACAAAAAAATCCTTTAGCTGTATGGAAAGAATTTGAAGCGGATTTAAATGGTTATGATATTGTAATCGTGGATACTGCTGGAAGAGATGCATTGTCTGAAAGTCTAATTGATGAAATTAAAGATTTGAATGATGAAATTAAAGCTGACGAAAATCTATTGGTTATTAATGCAGATATGGGGCAGACTGCAAAAAAACAAGCTGAACAGTTTCATGATAGTTGTGGAGTTTCTGGAGTTATAGTTACTAAAATGGATGGTACTGCTAAAGGTGGTGGCGCGATAAGTGCCTGTGCAGCTACAGGATCTCCTGTTAAATTTATTGGTGTTGGTGAGAAGTTTGATGATTTAGAAGAATTTAATCCAGAAGGTTTTGTTGGAAGATTATTAGGTATGGGTGATCTTGAAGCATTATTAGAGAAAGCAAAAGAAGTCATGAGTGAAGAGGATGCTAAAGATATGACTGAAAAAATGATGAAGGGTGATTTTAATTTCTTTGATTTATTTGAACAGTTAAATGCTATGAATAAGATGGGGCCTCTAAATAAAATTATGGAAATGGTTCCAGGTATGGGTGGAGCTAATGTACCAAAAGAGATGCTTGATGTTCAAGAAGATAAAATAAAGAAATGGAAACATATTATGGCTTCAATGACAAAAGAAGAACTTGAAAATCCAGATTTAGTTTTTAATCGTTCTAGAATAGATAGGATTGCAAATGGTTCTGGTACTACTGCTCGTGATGTTCGTGATTTGCTAAAACAGTATAGGCAAGCAAAGAAGATGATGAAGATGATGAAGGGTGTCAAGGGTATGAAAGAAGGCGATATGAAAAAAATGATGAAGAAATTCGGCATGAAATAAATATGGCAAATCTAAATACTGTTGTCACACCTAGAGTAGAAGTTATTACTGGTCCGATGTTTTGTGGAAAAACTGAAGAATTAATCCGGCGAGTTATTAGATATGAAATAGCAGGTTATAATTATCAAGCTTTCAAACCAATTATTGATGATAGATATTCTTCCGATTCTATCGCTTCGCATAGCGGTTCTAAATTAAAAGCTACTTGTGTAGATTGTTCTTTGGAAGATGTTCTGAGAAATTTGGATGGGAATAAACGGGTTTATGCCTTTGATGAAATTCAATTTTTTAATGATGAAATTCTGGAGTTTTTTTATGACAGTAGATTTGTTGAAGATAAAATAATTCTTGCTAGTGGATTGAATCAGGATTTTACCGGAAGACCTTTCAAATTTAAGGATTCTAATAAACATATGGGAGATCTTTTAGCTTCTGCAGATGAAATCACACATTTAAATTCTATTTGTACATATATTAGTGAGAAGAATATTTGTGGTGCTCCTGCTACAAAGACTCAAAGATTAATTAATGGGATTCCTGCAAGTATAGATGATGATCTAGTTTTAGTTGGTGGAGATGATAGTTACGAAGCAAGGTGTAATGTGCATCATTTTGTTAGATATGGTTAAAAAAATAATTCAACAGGGCGCTGAAGCAATATTGTATAAAGAAGGCAATATTTTGATTAAAGAGAGAGTTCCTAAAAAATATAGGCATCCTGAAATTGATATTGCTAAAAGAAAATATCCAACTCGGAGTGAAGCAAAGTTACTTGTTAAGGCTAAAAATGTAGGGATTAATGTTCCCGAATTAATTGATTCTGATGATGAGTCTATGAAAATTAGTATGGAATTTCTTGATGGTGATGTTTTGAAAAATAAGTTAGATAAATATTCAAAATCTAAAAGAAATAAAGTTTGCGAACTTATTGGTGAGCAGGTCGCTTTGATGCATGATGGTGAGATTATTCATGGAGATCTTACAACTTCTAATATGATTTATAAGGATGGGAAAGTTTATTTTATTGATTTTGGGCTAGGATTTGTTTCAAATAAAGTAGAGGGTATGGCAGTAGATATCCACTTATTGAGTCAGGCATTTGAGAGTAAACATTACAAGGTTTCTGATGAACTTTACAAATATTTTTTGAAAGGATATCACAAGAAAAAAGATTATAAGAAAGTTCTTGAAAGGTTGGAGCAGGTTGAGAAAAGAGGCAGATACAAAAATAAGAATTGCCATTAATCTGTTTATAATAATTTTTTTTCAAACAATAATATTTAAAAAGGATGTAGTAACTTTATTCTCAAATAGTCCCGTAGTCTAGCGGTCAATGATTCTGCCCTTTGGAGGCAGAGACCCAGGTTCGAATCCTGGCGGGACTATCAAAAACTTTGAATATTTAAGATCTCTATATTCTTTTAATATGGTAGAAGAAAAATTAATTGGGAAAGTTTTTTCTTTTTTTGACAAAATATGTATTATAAAAAGATTTATAAACTGAGATATTTTTCTTGGATGGAAGGGTAAGGCGGTCAAAAGCTTACTTATACTGGAAATAGATATTTTTTTCTGTTTCTGAGGACTTATTTAAAAAAATGGCAAGAATGTATTCTAGAAAAAAAGGAAAGAGCGGAAGTACTAAACCGAGTGATATAAAAAAGAAATCTTGGGTTAAGTATGATGCAAAAGAAATAGAGGCACTAGTTTTAAAATTGACTAAAGAGCTAAATAAACCTAGTAAAATTGGAATGATTTTGAGGGATAGTTATGGTATTGCCGATGTTAAGATTATAACTGGTAAAAGCATAAGTAAGTTATTGGAGAAAAATAAAATTGCTCCTGAACTTCCTGAAGATATAGCTTCTTTAATTAAAAAACAAGTATTTCTGTTAGATCATCTTGATAAGAATCATAAAGATGAAACTGCTAAGCGTGGATTAATATTGACTGAGAGTAAGATCAATAGGTTAATGAAATATTATAAGAAAGCTGGTAGACTTCCAAAGACTTGGAAATACGACAGAGATAAAGCTAAATTACTTATTAATTAATTTTTAAAAAATTGACCTTGAAAAAGGTCATAGTTTTTTTTATTTATATTGAACAGTTAGAAAGTTCTGCTAGTTTTGATAGTGTTTGTGTACCTGGCAATAACTCCCCATTAGGAAGTACCCATGATGGATATCCTTGGATACCTTTTGTCATACACCATTCTCTTTCCAGATCACAATTGTGATAATCTATATATTGAAATGATTCTCCGAACATTTCTTTTTGTGTCTTACAGTGTGAACACCATTCTGTTCCAGCCATAGAAACTCCTTTTTGTGTTAGACAATTAGCGAATTCTTCATAATCTTTAGATTGCGAAGAGAATATCAAAATTAATATTGTTATTACAATTATTGCACCTATGCCTACTTTTTTATTTGTTAGTTTCATGTTATTGGATTTTTTTATTTGTTTTTAAGTTTTTTTATTTGTTTGAATAATAGAAAGGTTTATTAATAGCTTTTAGGTCAGTTTTGTTTATGGCTAAAGGAAAAGTAAAGAGAACTGGATTAAAAAAGAAAAAGAAAGTTTGGTTTAGTGTAATTTCTCCAAAATCTTTTGGTGGCATCGAGATTGGTGAGACCTTAGGTTATGATCAAAATGCTATAATTGGTAGGAAAATTACTATGAATCTTAGTTCTGTTTCTAATATTATGAAAAAACAAAATGTTGTTGTATCTCTTTCTATTAATGAAGTCAAAGATAATAAAGCGCAAACTGAATTAGTTGGATATAAACTTGAGCCTGCATTTGTTAAAAGAATGGCAAGGAAAGGTAAGAGTAAAATTTCAAATACTTTCAAATTAAAGACAAAAGATGATGTTTCTATTGATATTAAACCAGTGCTTGTTACTAGAAATAAAGTTAATAGGGGAATTCGTGTAGCTCTATTCAATTCTTGTGAAGAGTATGTTAGTTCAAATGTTAAAAATTTAACATTCGATAAACTTTGTGATTCTGTAATTAGTCAAGATTTCCAAAAAGAGTTAAAAAAAGTAGTTGGAAAGATCTATCCTCTTGGTGCAGTAGCAGTAAGAGAGATTAAGAAAAATTAAATTCTTTAGAAAACTTTTTAAATTGGGTAATTGTTTTAGATTTTATGCCTCCGTAGCTCAGTGGCTAGAGCAGCTGCCTTGTAAGCAGCAGGTCGTGGGTTCAAATCCCTCCGGTGGCTTATTCTTTTTTATTAAATAGATAATTATAAAAATGATTTTCAATTAATCTTTTTATGAGCCCGTGGTCTAGTGGTAGGGCGTCGCCTTGACTTGGCGAAGGTCGGGAGTTCGATCCTCTCCGGGCTCATCTAAAAAATGATAAAAGGAATTGTAAATTTATTTGATGAAAGAGAATTGAGTTTGGATGAGATAGTTGATTTTAATTTTGTTGAAAATCATTTAAATCTTTTAGATCAAGAGGTAGATATTAATTTATATAATTCTCTAGATAGTAGAAGAACTGTAGTTGAATCTACTCCAGAAAAGACTCTTAATCGTTTAAATCTATTCAAACCATACGAACAGAAAAAATATGAATTTGTCCATCAAGTATATAGTGGTATTAAAACTGAAAAACATTATTTCGAATTAAAATTTGGTGATTCTTTAAGTTTAGAATTTAATTATCTTATTGAATTTGATTAAATTTTATCAAAAGTTTTATAAAACAAATATGCCAGTATTATTTGTATGAAAAAAAGAGGTCAGGTAACTATTTTTATAGTCTTAGGGATAGTAATTTTAGCATCTATTAGTTTCGTTTATTTAGTTAGGACAGATTATTTTAAATCTGAGTTTGAAAAAGAGCGAGATAAGGTTAAAATTCCCGAGCAATTGGCTCCTGTAAATACATTTTTAGAGAGTTGTTTAAATTCATTAGCTTCTGATGCTATTAAGATAGTTGGGGCGAATGGAGGTTATTATTCTAATGCTCCAAGTGATTTACTCCCTCGTTCTGTAGTGAATCCATTTTCTAATTCTTTAGAAGTTTTTAATGGTGTTGAAATTCCTTATTGGTTTTATGAAAGTGTGAATGGTATACAAACTACACAAATTCCTACAAAAAGAGATATGTCAAAAGAGGTTTTAAATTATGTTGATGAAAATTTTTATGAGTATTGTATCACTCAATTGAGTTCATTTGTTGAACAAGGTTATTCTTTAGACTTGAGAGGATATGGTGAAGAAAATATTATTAATATTGAAGATACTCATGTAGAGGTTATTTATGATTTTCCTATTTTTGTTGAATTGGGTGGAGTGGGAATATTGATGGAGAAACATTATACAGATGTTGAAATAAATCTTGGCCAGATGTATGATCTTGCTACAAAGATTATTGAAACAGAAAATAGTAATTTCTTTTTGGAAGAAAAAACTATAGATATCATGTCTGTATATGATGAAATACCTTACTCAGAGGTTGAATTTAGTTGTGATAAAAAAGTTTGGAGTAAAGATAAAGTTGTTTCAGATTTTAAAAGGATAGTAAAGGATAATATAAGGGCATTAAAATTAGATGGAACTGGTTTTGAAAGAGGAGGAGATATTTATGATTATTTTGTTGTTGATGTAGGGAGTGTTAAAAATTTAAATGCTGCTACATTTTATTATTCTGAAGATTGGCCTTTTGTTGTTAATGTTCAACCAGAAGAAAATGGGATTTTAACTGGTGATGCTATTAATCAAAATGCTGGAGGAAAGGTTGGAGATTATCTTTCTAATATATTATGTATTAATAATTATCATTTTGTTTATGATGTAAAATATCCTGTTCTTATAACATTAGTTGATGAAGAGGGATTCGTATTCCAGTTTGCTAGTATGGTTATTGTAGATAATAATCAACCTAGAGAGAATTTACTTGGCATCATTAATTATGAAGATGAAGGAAATCTTGGAGAGGCATATTGTGGGAGTGCTATAACTGAAACTAGTGTTGTTGCATTAGATGCTTCTAATATGGATGAAATTGTTGATGCAGATGTTTTCTTTAAATGTTTTACAACTGAATGTAATATGGGTAAAACTGAATATGATGGACTTTTGGTTTCTAATTTCCCACAGTGTATGAACGGTTTAGTTAGTGTTAGCAAGGAAGGTTATTTTAGAGGAGAAGCAATTTTATCTACCAATGTTGTTTCTCAAGCCAGTGTTTTACTTGAACCTTTATATGATATAGATTATGAAATAAAAATTATTGAACAAGATGGTTCAATAAGAGAGCTTCTAGAAGATGAGGAAGTAGTATTCACATTAGAAAATGAAGAAGGTGGATTCAGTGTTAATATTGAAGGGGCTAGTGGGAATGTTGCTTTAATTGGTGGAGATTATTTGGCTAAATCATATTTGATAAAAGAGGCAGAGTTTGAACTTGAAATTTCTGAAGGTTATGCTAAAAAATGTGTCAGTGTTCCTAGAGGGGGATTGCTGGGAGTATTTTTCAAAGAAGAGAAATGTTTTGATTTTGATTTTGATGAAACTACTTTAGATGAAGCTATGGTTGGTGGTGTAGAATTTGGTGTGAGATTTGAGAGGTATTCATTAGATGAAGGGGACCGAATTACATTTTATACTGTGTTTGATAAGAATCCTTCAACTTATGAGGAAGTAAAGGAGATACATGATTCGATTGAGTTCAATCATTTGTTAGGTGAATTTAGATATCCTATTATTAATTAAAGATGGAAAGTAAAAAACTAATTGCAGTATTTTGTATGGTTTTGATAATCGGTTTGCCGTTTGGTTCTTTAAGTGTTGCTGCACAGGATCCAATTAATCCTCGTAAAAGTTTAGGTGATGCTCTAAATCCTTTTGTTGATGAAGTTGATGTAGGAGAAGCAGTAATTGTTAATGTTGATGGTTATGAACCAATAACAATCAGTTCAGATTATTTACAAAATCAAGATTTTCCAGTCTATGTTTTTTTGAAAGGTATGACTGCAGGTAGTATTCTTTTTGGAGATGATTCTGAAGAGGGTTCAGATCCTTTATTTGGTGGTATAAATATCAAACGAGTGGTCATTACTCCTGAGAATATGTCTTTGAGATTTATTAATGGTGCTCCAGTTCATATTCCTCCTCAAGATAGATCTTATACAGTTAGTAGTGATGGGTTAATTGATTTTGGATATATGATTGTAAATCTGAGAAAAATAAAAAATGAAAACGATCTTCCGGATAGTATTGATTTGAATATGAGTGCAAGAGTTTATTTTGATAGTGATGCAGGAATTGGAGGGTTGTTTGGTGCCCAAGATTTAAATTTAAAACCTTATTCTGATGAAAGTGATTGGCTTGAAGATCCTAGTGCTCAGGCTAAAAGTAGTTTTTGGAGTGGAAAAGGATATATTAGAACTACAAGTATTGGTGATGATTATGTGACAGTTTCTATTTATGATGGAATGCGTAGAAATGTAGTTTCCAATTTAAAATTAAATCTTAATTCAGAACCTTCGGCCTTTACTCTCCCTGGATTTTCTTCGCTTTTTGGTGAAAAATCTAGAATTGATTTGAAGGCTATAAATGGTGCTCAAGATTCTGTAAATCTTTTGATTAAAACAAGTGTTAACTCTGATCCTTATGAAACAACTTTAGTAAAGGGTATGCGTATTTTCCCAGGTAGTGAATGGACTATTTATAGTGTTAATGGAGATAGTGTAGTGATCTCTGATAATAGTGGAAATAAAAGGGAGTTAATTTATGGTACTGGTGATATTGTAGCCGATCAATGTAAGGATTTTGTCACAGTTTCAGATTCAGATCTTTCAGATTCTTCTATACCTAGTGCAAAAATGAGACATTATTGTACTGCTATATCTGAGGCAAAAAGTGCATTAGGTTATGCATTAAGTGCTCAGCCTTCTAGCGAAAATACTGAACTTCTTAAAGAGATTTATGGTCATTTGTATAAGTATTATAATGAAATTGGAGATTATGCTAATGCTTTAGAAAATCTTCAGAAAAAAGAGAGTTTAGAATTTACTACAATTGGCCAAAATGAAATTAGTGCCTTATTCAATTCTCTTGATTCTGATGGGAAAACAATTCCATTAGATAGTGGAGCCTCAATTACTTTACTTAAGATAAATCAAATGGAAGAGGTCGCTAGTGCTAAGGCAAAGGTTGGAGATTCTTTAGATTATGTTGAAATTAATGTTCATGATCCTTTAATTCATGGAATCAGAGAGGGAGATAGGACTTATGATTGGGTTGTTAGTAGTTTAAGTGAAGATAGAATAATGATTAGAAAGCATTATGATGATGGTGAGTGGGCCGATTCTTTTTCATTAGATGAAGGATATAATAATGTTTATGGTACATCTGTAACTATAAAAGATGTTGATACAAAACAATCTGCATTATTAAGTATTCTCCCAGGTTCTGGTAGGGCTTTTAGTGAATCTAATTTCATGGTTCATTTACCTATTGAAAAACGAGCTATTCAGTGGGTTCCTGAAGAGATTGATAAGAAAATTAATTCTACTACTTCAACAATAGCAAAATTGGAAAGTTCAATAGATAACTTAGAATCTTTAGTTAAGGGTTGGAAGATAGCCTGTTTAAGTGTGTTTACTTTTTTAACTGTTAAAAATTCATTTTTTGGTAATCCTATTGCTAGGCAGTTGGTTATGAGAGATTGGAAAGAGACTTGCAAACAGAAATATGTTGGTGGACAGTATTCTAGTGTTGATGAATGTTTGGAGTTTAATAGTGAAATTATAGAAGATCAAATTGATAATTCTGGTGATGCTGTTGATGTTGTAAATGATGTTATGAAGGATTTTAAAGACTTTGATGATAGTGATTCTAGATCTGCTATTTCGAATGCAATTGGTAATGATTTGAATGAATCACAAATTAGGTTGTTAGTTGAATATGGTGGTTTTGATTTAGAAGATGCACGAAATATGATTTATTTGAAAAATTTTAATGATACTGTTTATAATACTAGATTAATTGAGGTTGGAGAAGATCTTGATCTTTATTCTGATATTGATGTGGGATTAAGTTCTATAACTGATGAAGATGCGAAAAGATTATATGTTTTCTCAAAGTTTCATGAAACTAGTATGACTGATCTTCGTACTTATGGTGAATCTGCTGATGCATGGGCTATTGAATATCTTGAAGGGGAGTATGGTGCATCTGCTGTGTCTGGAGTTTATAGGGTTGAAGAAGCTACTAGAGATACTAGTACATCTTCGGGAATTGAATTTTATACATATTATAATGGTAATAAAAGAAGTGGATTAAGTATGGTTATGGATGATGAACAACTTCCTATTTCTGTGGGTGGTAAGTCTGTTTTCAAAGATAATGATGATAAACTTTATTTAGTGAATCGTGGATCTATGTTTGGTAATGAATACAGTCGCGATTTCTTTCCGAAACCAAAGATTGAATACACTGAATCTGGAAAACCTTGGATAATTCCTATGAAATTAAGGTCAGGTTTATTCGAACATTCTGAATATGCAAATTATGTTCTTGTTGGATTTGATTCTAGTGGTAATCCTGATTCTTATCAAATCTGGAATGTGGGTAGTGATGGGAAAGCTGATGTGTATAAGGCAAATTATGAAGAGAGTGATGATGTTCTAGTTATGCATGAGAGTATTTTAGAATCTAATCCTAGTGTTCTCGGAACTGTAACTAGAACATATTCTACTGCTAATGTTAAAGTGCAAGAAGGTAAAAAAGTTCCAGGTACAGATTATGCTGCTAGTTATGCCGCTTCAAAAATTCAAGAGACTTCTCTTGAGTGTATGGATTTTATGAGTAAGGGAGATTGCGATTTATTGTTCGGTGTTTGTGATCCTGTTATGTGTCCTGTATCTAGATTTGATCTTGGAGGGCATTGGAAAGTGGATAGTGTTGTCCAAACTGGGATTGTAGGAAGTGTATTTTTAGGATTACATAATTTTGGTATCAAGGAACCTTTACCAGTTTGTTTGACTGGTATACTTGCTGGCCTTCAGAATATCAAGACTCTTTATCAAGGTTATAATGAGTGTTTGAATACTGCTAAAGTTAGTGGAGAATCTGTAGGTATTTGCAATACTATCAGATCTGTTTATGTTTGTGAAATGTTGTGGAGGGAGGCAATAGCATTATTCAGCGTTCATGGGAAAATTTTAAGTTTTGTTTCAGAAAAAATATTTGGTAAGAGTGATGGTGGTGGAGAGTATATGGCTTGGCAATCTAGTTGGAAGAATCTTGAAAACTCTGTTACTTTCTTCACAAGCGATTATGCTCAAAGTGCGTTTGCTTCATATAGTTCAAGAAGTACAGAAGAACTAGGTAATGAAGTTTGTAAATCTGCAATATTTGCAAAAGCTCCAGGTGTTGGAGATTTCTTTTCTCAGTTAACAAAACCAGAAAGCCCTCCTCAATTTACTGCATGGTTTGATGAATTAGATTATACTAGTTCAGAAAAAGTAGGATTTTTAGATAAACAATCCTTGTATAGAATTTATTATCATATCTATGCTGGTGAGACTCAAGAATTACAATATACAGTCTATTTGAAAGGACCAAATCTCTATAATCTTGTAGTGACTGATCCTGAGAAAAAGATGAATCGAGCTTATTTGAAAGCTGGTGAATTCGCAGACAAAA
>Ga0257119_1002426_pt1 | contig 11145 bp, 9 predicted proteins | sample SI112_200mmetaG_FD_190179 | JGI IMG/M metagenome (GOLD analysis project Ga0257119, IMG submission 190179) | Marine microbial communities from Saanich Inlet, British Columbia, Canada - SI112_200m | ecosystem: Environmental > Aquatic > Marine > Inlet | place: Canada: British Columbia | collected... | reverse complement strand
TTGGATAATGGCGTTTTCCAATTCACGCACATTCCCGGGCCAATGATAGCTCTGAAGCAAAGCCATAACAGCTGGTGTAATATGATGTCCTGAGCCATGTTTTTTAATAAAATGTGCCGCGAGAAGCGGAATATCGTCCGGCCTATTTCTGAGAGAAGGAACAAGTAAATGAACTACATTTAATCGATAAAAAAGATCATCGCGAAACTTGCCGTCCTCCATCTGTTTTTGAAGATTCACTTTTGTTGCTGCGAGAATTCGAACATCAATAGAAATAGTTTTATTACCTCCAACGCGCTCAATTTCATTTTCTTGAATAACGCGAAGAAGTTTTACTTGTAACGACAAGGGTAAATCATCGATATCATCAATAAATAATGTTCCTCCATTTGCGCGCTCAAAACGTCCAAGGTTTTGTTTTAATGCGCCCGTGAATGCACCTTTTTCATGGCCAAACAATTCACTTTCAAATAAGGATTCAGACAATGCAGCGCAGTTAACCTTAACTAAGGGCCGTTTTGAGCGATCACTTTTTTCATGGATTAGATCTATTAAGAGCTCTTTTCCCGTTCCGCTTTCTCCTTCAATTAAAATAGAATGATTACTTGATGCTGTTAGATTTATCTTTTCAATCAAGCTAAGAAAAACAGGGGAATTACCAATAATTTTTTTTGAAAGATTCAGTTTTTGTTTCAGCTCAATATTTTCTTTTTTAATGGATTGATAATCTCGAATGGTAGCCAATTTATGAAGCAACTCTTCTTGAGAAAAAGGCTTCGTCAGGTAATCGCTTGCTCCTACTTTTAATGCATTAACTGCCGATTCGACAGAACCAAATGCTGTCATCAAAATTACTTTTGTGTTAGTATGATTTTTTTGAATATACTTTAATATATCCATTCCACTTTTTTCGGGCAACCGAATGTCTGTTAATACAAGGTCGAACATTTTTTTCTCTAAAATATCAATTGCTTTTAATCCGTTTTCGCAAGGAAATACAGCATACCCGGCTTTTTGGAGCATCTTACTTAATGAAATGCGAAGAATTTTTTCATCTTCAATTAATAATATTTTCATTGTGAACCTATGGGTAAGTGAATCATAAATTTAGTGCCAGAATCTATTTGGGTAGAAAGATTTATTTCTCCGCCGAGCCCTACAACAATTTCTTGTGCAACATATAGACCGAGACCCGTTCCTTTTCCGACTTCTTTAGTCGTAAAAAAGGGGTCAAAGACTTTTGATATATCTTGTTGTTTAATGCCGTGTCCCCAATCTTCTACGGAAAAACAAATCATTTTATTATCAAGAACAGTAGAACAAACAACTTTTCCACCAACGTTAGAAGCATCAATGGCGTTCATAATCAAATTCATGGCTAATTCATCTAGTAAATGCGCATTACAACGTATGTTAGGAAGAGAAGGTTGAAGGGACATCACAAAATCAATTTCTTTAGATTTAATTGAATAATTCAAAAGCTTTTGTACGCTTAAAACCACATCATTAATTGATGTTTCAGAGTCATTGCTCCCTTTTCGACGAGAAAATCCAAGCAATTTACCAATAACAGATTCGATATTTTTTAAGGCATCATCTATAAGGTGTAAATAGTCATTCCGTTCTTTTTCATCCAAATCATCCTCTAATATATTGTTAATGGAGTATCGAATACCAGTTAGCGGATTGTTTATTTCATGAGCCACTCCAGCAGCCAAGCGGCCAATAGAAGCCAGTTTTTCTGCATGAAAAACATTTCTTTCTGACTCTTTTATCTTTTGTCTGGATTGAATAAGGCGACGCCGAAGATGTTCAAAGTTTGTTGCTAGTTGGCCAATTTCATCATCGCCCTCAGGGAGGCTTTCTTCGCTTGGGTACAGATTAAACTGTTTTACTGCATTTCCAAGTTGATTTAGGCGGCGTGTTAACCATTCCGAGATTACATTTACTACAAAAAGTGTTACTATAATAATAAATCCAATAACCCAATAAATCATAAACAAAATCTGTTTTATTTCTGTTTGAACCGAATTTGCATCAAATCCCAAGATAAGATAGCCCCACGTTTTTGTGGATATAGAAACGGGTTCAACCACTTCTGCGACCCAATTTCCATTCTGTTTGGATAAACCGTGGCGAAATTGGAGCGAATCAGAAATAGATGACCAATCGACATCTGAGTTGTGGGCAAAAGTCAAATCCATGGATTGATTTACAAAAATAGCGTAGTAGATTTTTTTATCTGACTCTTTTCGTAATTTTTTTAGTGTTCGATTCAAATGGCCGATGGGAAGGATTTTCCCCATAGATTGATTTAACATCGCATCGACCAAAGGGATAGTTCCAGTATGGGCAATTTGTTGAACGGTTTCCATGTTTTTTTCAAGAACAAGTCCCTTTATTTCTTGAAAAACCAGTAAAGAAATAAAGGTTAACACAGCAATTAATAATGAACCAAATACAATAAAAAGACGCCCCTTTAATGAATTGGGTAAAATCATTTTTTCGCCTTGTTAATAGCATTTAACACTGAGATTGTAATATTGTAATCTTCGTTAACAGCTTTTTGAAATCCATGAGAGAATTCCTCATCCCAATTTTCTAATGTTTTTATCATACTTGCTTGATTTACATCAATAGCAGTAAATGCTGCTATTACTTCATCTTTTAATTGCAAATCGGTTTTACTTGAAACCACGATTGGACTTGTAGGGAGGGGCGGAGCAATATGAAAAATTTCCAAACCCATTTCTTTTGCCATTTCAGCAACAGGTTCTTTGATAATACCAACATCAAATTTATTTTGTAATACCAATTCAGCAACCATTGTATGATGAGATGCATAATGCATAGTTTCGAAGTCATCTTGTTTTAAGCCGGTTTTTTCTTGAATATATATTGGCGCCCATTGACCTGTTAATGACTCTTTCGAAGGAAGTACAATACGTTTTCCCCGAAGATCATCTAAGGAGTTTAAATCCGTATTATTTTGAGTAACGAACATGATTCGATTAGTACTTTTACCGTTTTTGTTTAAGGGTTGTAAAATAATATCTAAGGCTAAGGTATCTTTTTTGGTTATATAAATTAAACTCCCAAGTGCGGCGACAGACACTTCTCCTTGTGCCAATTGAGTTGCTGTTCCTAAATATGATTCACAGAGTTTAAGTTCAAAATTAAAAGAAGTATTTTGGTTTAAATAATCCATAATCGGCTGATAGCCTTCATAAATCTCACGAGGAGAATAACGAGAGACGACTCCAAAGTACCGGGTAGGTTTTTCTGGTAAGGGACTTGAAGATATTGGAGTGAATCGTGAATCGATTGAAATATCAACAGCTTTTTCGTAGGTCACCATTATAATCCCAACAACGACAAAGAGAATTAAAAAGATATATATTGATCCGCTACGGCTCATTTAATTATAGACAAAACGGTTGATTGTCTTTGAGTTTCATTACCCAATTTTACGCTACACGCACGTTCAATAAAATTGTTTCTAAGATGATTTTTGATATTTTTTATGTAATTTTTAATATGCTTAAAACAAAATTTAGAAGCATTTTGATTTATTTAGATTATATAAAGGAAGGATAATATCCATGAAAAAAACAAGCACATTTATAAGTTTAACCTTTTTATTTATTACGATTCTTTTTGCGGGTGGACAAACAAGTGGAAAGATATTTTTCGATCATACAAGCGACTTAAGCGAAGAAGGTATAAATGCATTTAATTTAAAAAGAGCATATCTTACTTATGAAAATTCCGTGAATGAAAACATGACCTATAAAGTAACCTATGATATTGGAAGCAACGATGGCGGTAGCGCATACACAGCATTTTTAAAAGTGGCGATGGTTAAATTGAAAACAAGTTTTGGAGATGTCTCTTTAGGCATGCAGGGTATGAATATGTTCAAAACCATGGAAAATACATGGGGGCATCGATTCATTGATAAAATGCCGATGGACACCTATGGGTATTCTGCATCTGCTGACCTGGGTGTCGGCCTGAGTCGATCATTTGGTCCCGTATCTACCAGTGCCCTTATCACAAATGGCGGCGGCTATAAAAAAGCAGAATCAGACTCCCATAAAAAGTTGTCAATCCATGCGGTCTATGGTGAATCAAAATTGAACAAGAAAGATGGTTTTAATGGAGGTTTAAGTTTTTCAATAGAACCCTACGATAAGGATTCACTTGCTACAGAAAATACAAATGTGTGGGGTGTATTTACCGGTTATGCCAGAAACGGTTTCCGCGGTGGGCTTGAATTTGACACAAAAATTCAAGAGGATGTGTCTGGGCAAATTTTCTGCATATACGCCACATATAAAATCAATGATAAATTATCCATCTTGGCCAGATTAGATCAAGATGATGCCGATACATCAAAAGATAGCGATGGAATTCAGGCGATTATTGCAGGTATTCATTACATTGCTGGAAAAGGCATAACCATTGCACCTACAGTTAGAGTCAAGGCTCCGGAAGATGGGGATTCAGAAAATTCAATCGTATTGAATTTTCAGTTTGATTTCTAAATAAAAAGGATTGGACTTAGGAATCTATTGTCCTTGGCAACACTACGTAAAGTGCCGCACCACACAAACAGGCTAGTAGCCCCTTATTCCACCTTTGGCGGTGTGTTCAAGTGTTAAGGTGCGGAAGTGTTAATAAGAAATGACCTCGCCGGTGAGTTTATTCGTAAGGCGGTTTGAAGTCTCTTAATCGTCTTTCTTTAATAATCAAAGGGACAAAAGAAAAGGATCTTTTATTATGAAAATAACAAATAAACTGAGAACTTATTCGTTGATATTGCTAATTGGTTTTTGTGTTGCCTTTAATCCAATAAGGGGTGATACAATTTATGAAGATATTCAATTAACTGCTACTGATAGCGCATCTGGTGATGAATTCGGCCACTCCATTTCATTGGACAACGGCGTTGCTGCTATTGGTGCACCTTTCGATGATGACAACGGGACCAATTCCGGTTCCGCATATCTATTTGATGTTTCCACAGGTGAGCAAATCGTAAAACTCCTTCCGTTAGACGGTGTAGAGGGTGCTGAATTCGGTTTTTCTATAGCCATAAACAATGGCATTGTGGCAGTGGGGGCTAGGGCAGATGACGAAAATGGCACAAACGCAGGTGCTGCATATCTTTTTGATGCATCCACGGGTAATCAGCTCTTTAAGCTTACGCCTAATGACGCAGAGCCAAACGACGAGTTCGGAAACTCAATCGCCATCGATAATGACATTGTTGCTGTTGGAGCTTGGCGAGCTGATGAGCATGGCGATGGTTCCGGAGCAGCGTATCTTTTTGATGCGACAACAGGGAATCAATTGGACAAGCTATTACCACCTACTGGCAATAACTATCAAACCTTTGGTGTATCTATCGCAATGGACGACGGACTAGTTGTAATCGGAGCGCGTACTTTCTTTGACCTTAATGAAGGCTTTATCTATGCCAAAGCCCATCTGTTTGATGTATCAACAGGGAATCAACTCAACGAATTTCAACCGGATATTTTGAATTTAAATGGAGATCTGGGCGGGCATTTCGCTGATGCTGTCGATATTGATAATGGTCTTGTGGCCGTGGGAGCTCCATCCAGGAGCGTTGTATGGGATTTCTCTGGAGCTGCCTATATTTTTGATGCCTCAACGGGAGAGCAGCACCAGTTTATCTTCCCCGATGAAGTCTGGGACCGGGACCATTTCGGCATCTCCATATCAATCGACAACGGGGTGGTCGCTATCGGCTCTCAGGAGGATGACGACAGCGGCTTCGATTCAGGGTCTGCCTATTTTTACAATGCGCACACTGGTGAAGAAATACATCAACTTCTTGCTAGTGATGGAGCAGAATTCGACCTGTTTGGAGCTTCTGTTGCCATTGATGGAGATGTTACTGTTGTTGGAGCAAAGGGCTATACTGAAAGTCACACTGGTTCAGCATATGTTTATTCTGGAACCACAACTGGAATCCCAGGTGATGTTAATAATGATGGCATTATAGATGTTTTAGATGTTGTTCTCACTGTATCCATTGTATTAGATGATGATTACAATTCATTTGCAGATGTAAATAATGATGGATCCATTAATGTTTTAGATATTGTTCAAATTGTTAATCTTATTTTGGAACAATAGATTATTGTCAAGTCCTCAAAGGATATGAGAAATAGACAGGTTAATTTTATAGGGTACTTTATCGTAGATATTGCTCCTTTTTAAATTATGCTTAACAAGTGTTTTGAGATCACATCCCTCCAAAACGTTGCTAACTGAAAAAGAAAAGCCCTGCACCACTTAAGGTAAACAGGGCCTATCTTTCCATATCTACTAAAATACAGAGAATTATACAAGATCCACTAATAAGGTGCGGTATGCCTGCCTACAGCTTGTAACCGGCTCCTTCATTTGAGTTTTCCTGGACACTGAACTCAGAACACAATCCCGAAAGAAGAAAGATATAGCCAAATACATTTTTTCATTATTGTTTATAGCCGACAGCATCAAAGGGGTTAACGAGAACAGTAGTGATATTTTTTAAATGAGCCCCAATTCGTTTTAAATAACGAGCATAAAGCGCCAAAGATACTGTTTTTGATTCATCGCCCAGAGTAATTTCTCCTGAAATACATCCATTGACTATATTATCTGATACGCTCGTAAGGGTCTCTTTATACGAAACCATCATGGACCGTGCCACATCCGCATCTTGAGTGTGGATGGCCTCCAATGTTTTGCTAAACCGAGAAATAACTTCTTGTTCAACTTGATGTAATTCATCAGAAAAACCTTCCGATTTAATTGTGTTTGGATGGTTGAGCGCAAGATCAAGAATGTTTTTTGTATAATCTCCAACACGCTCTACATCAACAACCATATTAAGCAATACAAGCCCATTTGGTAAGTCATCTATATCTTGAGAAATAGCGTAATGTGTGACAACCTTTCTTCGTACGTCTTTTTGAAAATTATTGATTTCTATATCTCGTTTCTTAAGCGCAATGATTGTTTCTTTATTTTCACCGTTCCGCAAATACTTTATTGCTTGGTTAAATATTTCATTGGATAGAACCATCATTTTATAGGATTCATCCCAGGCTTGAGATAGGAGGTCATCGGAACCCCAAAGTTTAACAATATCTTTAAATACTGACATAATGCATCTCTCTTTTTATTGGTGAGTAGATTACCTACTCATTAAAATTATGGTTAATGGAATAACTACAAAAACGATTAGTAAATACCCTACGGGAATAAATTTATTTTTTACAGAATAGTTAGCAATTGTTTCTGCTAATTTTAAAGGTATTGCCCTTAGCGGTGGAATTCCATAAATAATTAGGATTCCAAATATATTAAACAGTAAATGACTAATGGCAGCAACGAGTGCAGACACGGTTCCTGTCAAAGTGGCCAATAAAGCAGTCACCGTTGTACCGATATTGGCTCCAAGCGTAAATGGGAATATTTGTCTTAAAGAAAGCACACCCGCTCCCGCAAGTGGTACTATCAATGATGTTGTAATTGATGAACTTTGGACCATAATAGTAAGTATGATTCCGAAACCAATTGCGCGCATAACTGTTTTAAAAATATATTGATCAAAAAACACTTCTATCTTTTCAAGCACAAGGCTCCGAAGCAATTTTACCAAAGCATATAGCATCACAAATGTAACGAGCACACTTAAGATGAGATAAGCTATATCATTATCAAAGGAAAATTGCTCAATAAACTTTGCCCCAGATTTCACTGCCGCCTTGATAGGAGATTTAGCTTGTAATACATCCACATTTTCAATTTTACCAAAGATCAAACTTGCAATCCATTCAGAGCTTCGCTGAATGCCATGGAACATCATTTCCAATGGGAAAAGGATAATCACCGCCAAAATATTAAAAAAATCGTGAACTGTAGATGCAGCAAATGCACGCCTAAATTCATTGCCACGATTGATATGCCCCATGGAAACAATTGTGTTGGTAACGGTTGTTCCGATATTTGCGCCCATAATCATGGGAACGGCTCCCGCAAGCCCCAACGAACCGCTACTAACCATCCCAACGATTAGAGATGTGGTAGTAGATGAACTTTGGAAAAGGACCGTAGAAAAGACGCCAATAAATAAAGCAACAAAGGGATCGCTTGTGGTTGTAAATATGGAATCTGCTACATCAGCGCCCATATGTTTAATAGCAGAAGATATGCCTTTAATACCCACAAGAAACATATAAAGAGCTGCAAAGACGCCTGCTGTTTTTAACAGAACAAATGTTGTGTCTTTTTTCATGAATAGTTTAGTGTAGAATTTATTTTTAGTTTTTCTAAAGATATAGTCTAAAAAATTACGAAATATGTTTGCGAAATTTTATACTTAAAATATATCTAACATTCGGGTAAAATTGTATGGCAGACAGTAAAAACTTATTTTATACTTAGAAAACGAAAGGAAGATAATGAATATTTCAGAATTAATAAAACACACACTTCATGAGGCGCAGGAGCTTATGACCTCGCGTATAGTAGTGGGTGATCCTATAAAAACCGGTACACATACTGTCATACCGGTTTCAAAGGTCATGTTTGGGTTTGGTGGCGGCGGCGGCGAAGGTACCGAAAAAAACAAAGAAGGTATGGCGCAAGGCGTTGGCGGTGGATGGTCTATAGAACCGGTGGCCTTTATTGTTGTTGGAGAGGACCGGGCAAAACTTATGACGCTCGATGACAAAGAAAGCTTAACGGGGAAATTATTGGATTTGGCTCCTTCCGTAATAGAGTCCGTGAAAGAAACGGTTGGAAAACAGTCTAACAATAAATCCGAGACGGAAAACGAAGATAAAGAATAATTTTTGTTTAAGAAGTAACGGTAAAAAAGAATTATTGATTTACCAAAAATATGCCCATAATTAATCATAGGTAAACTATAAGTTTATTGGGCGGTCTGATTGTTGTAATGGGGTTTTTAGTGTTTTTTATAGTTTAAAGAAAATAATAATATGAACGTACTCGAATTTATAAGAGAAAAAAAAGACGACTTTCAGGAGAACACAGCTCAATTTAAGGCAATGATAGAGCCTCAATTCAAAACCTTAAGCGACAAAATAAATCATACAATTAATAACACATTAAATAATCCCTGGATTGCTGGGATTAGCTCATTTGATAGCTCTACATTATTTACATTAAAAAAAGAAGCAATTCACCCCGGCGTTGAGCAAGCAATGAGGGTCTTAGAAAAAAAGATTGGTGTTGAAACATTTGTGGGAGAGTGGGAAACAATAAGCCAAGATCGAATTAATCAATTTGCATCTCTGACCGATGACAAGCAATGGATTCACACTGACCCAGAAAAAGCCAAACGAGAGTCTCCTTTTAAAACAACAATTGCTCACGGATTTTTAACACTGGCTATGATTCCTAAACTAACGGAATCTGTTCAAAATAAAGAGGATATATATCCTGATGCTAAATTGATTGTTAACTATGGATTAAACCAGGTTCGGTTTCCATTCCCAGTACGGTCTGGATCAAAAATTCGCGCTCGTTCTAAACTAATTCAACTTACACCCATGAAAAAAAGTATTGAACTTGTGAATGAAATTAGTATTGAAGTCGAAAATAAAAAACGGCTCGCCTGTGTGGCAGAAACTGTTTTACGTTTATATTTTTAAAAAAGAAAGTCCGATATTTTTTATTAGAGTTTTACAATCCCAACAATGGGTCTATCCATGGAATGGTAGTTTCCAAAATTTTACGGTAACTTAAACTCACTTGCCATGTGGAAACTCGCTGATCCACTTCACCTTCAATTCCAGAAAATGCACCATTTATAAAAAAAGGCTTTTGTATATTTAAACTCACGCCGCCAAAAGATAAATTCCATAATGCGCCGCCACCCAAGGTTATAATAGTGGCTCTGGAATTTGGGGCCTTTATACCATTCCAATAAGATGTTGTAGTGTGTCTAGTAACAATACTTCCACCCAAAGAACCATTGAGCGCGGGAATTAATTTGGAAAATGCAGTTAAGGATAAATCATAAAGTTGGGACGATTTAAATCCGTATTTATTTTCACCTAAGGGAATTTCACTGGAAAATGTTCCACCTAAAAAAACAGGGTTTATTGTTTGTTTCTTAAAAAGTTGCATTTCTAACACGCCTTTATATACGCCATCACTTAGAGCAAAATGGCGGTGGTTTGTTTCTTCATTTCCACTTAAAAAGAATGGATCAGATGTAAGCGAATTTTTAGATGGAATTACCAATCCACCACCAAGAAACCACCTTTTCCCAGACCCTTGACCATCATTGAGAATGAGGTAGCGAAACATAATTTTGGTGTCGCCAATATATCCACCCAAAGCATTCAAAAAATCGGAGTCTGTTCCCTCTGTTCGGTGATGAATGGTGGTGGTGTCTCCGGTCCAGGTCATGGTTCGTTGTCCGATTGTTTGGCCCAGTGTCATATTCCAATAGTTGGAAAGCCCTATAGTTACTGTTGGTGTAGATGTGAAGGATGTTAATGTACCTTCATGCTCAAAGCCCTCATTGGATCCGGGAAGCGCATCATGCCACCAATCAATGTATTGCGCGGCATTGTCTAAACCGAACATAACTTGTCCCGCCCAAAGTCCAACACCTCTATCTGAATTGCCGACCGGCAAAGAAGGGTTACTTCAAAGGGCTCATTGTCCGCGAAGGGAAAAGATCAATAAAAGGAATGTTAAAATATGTTTCATAAGGAATTAAATTAAGTCTCGTTTTTATCTAAATATCAAGAGTAAAACGAATAAGGGGATGCGTCTCCTTAACTTTATTTAAAGAAAAATAATAGGGTGTTTTTTGCTCATAGTTTGTTATCTAATATTTGAAATCACAGGAGAAAGAATCATGAGATACTTAAGTTGCTTTTTTATTATTACATCTCTGCTCATGGCAGGCGGACAAAAATTTGGAAAAATATCCCTACCTCTTGGTAAAGTAGAATTCAAATCAGAATCAAGCGATTGGAAAAGGGCAAAGCCTAACCAGCCCGTATTTGAGGGAAACACAATACGAACTAAGGCAAAATCAAGGTGTGAAATAACCTTAGTGGGTGGTGGTAAAATTAGACT
>Ga0257119_1002424_pt1 | contig 11151 bp, 13 predicted proteins | sample SI112_200mmetaG_FD_190179 | JGI IMG/M metagenome (GOLD analysis project Ga0257119, IMG submission 190179) | Marine microbial communities from Saanich Inlet, British Columbia, Canada - SI112_200m | ecosystem: Environmental > Aquatic > Marine > Inlet | place: Canada: British Columbia | collected... | reverse complement strand
GGCGTTGCCTCATAATGATATTGAGGAATGGCTGTTTAATGGCGTTGTCCCAATCACAAATCTTCGAGATGGACTTCTAAATTATAGCCCCACTAAAGAGACTGGAAACAGTTTTGTTTATGAGGGAGCTTCTGGAAAATCGCGAGGGGAGGCTGACCATTGGAAAATCTTTGCGGCGATTGTTCGTGCGCTTGAGACCTACAAATTCCCATATGACTGGAAACATATTATTGGGAGTGGGGTTCGGTCTGTGGAGGGGTAGGGGACTAGTCGAGTGACTGAGATCCGCTTCCACTGCCTGTTATGCCGGTGATTGTTTCGATGATGTCGTTGTAGTCGATGTATTTGATAACGTCGAGACCCATTGCACGTCCGACTGTTCCTACGATTACGATCGCGAGAACTGTGATGATCAGACCGATGATTGAGTATCGGATTGTTGAGACTGCTTGTTTGATTTTTTCTTCTTGTCCTCCAGAAAGGATAAATGAAATTCCTCCTACGAAGATAAATACTACTGATAGGAATGCTGCGATGATGATTGCGTATGCAAAGCCGCGGTTTATGATTTCTACGATATCGTACGCTTGAGCTGCGTCTAGAATGCTTGGATCAGCCATATGGAAAAATATTAGGAATTAGGTTCTTGAGGGGTGGACTTTGTGATTATACGCTTAAGCTTCTTCAGGTTCAACTATCTTCAAGTTGACACGTAAATTGTTCTTCGAACCAATGATTCTTAGAAGAACTCTAAGCGCTTTTGCGGTTTGCCCGCTTTTTCCGACGATTTTCCCCATGTCCTCCTTGTTCACCTTGAGCGTGAGGAGCACACCGAGCTCGTCTACGGTTCTCTCTACTACCACTTCGTCTGGGAAAGCAACGATCTGCTTTACAACGTGCTCGACAAAATCTCTGTCTTGTCCTTGTGTAGTATCTTCAGTCATAACTGGGGGGTTAGATTACAGATAGGGGAGACCTGTGATTTATTCTGATTTAGGTTCTTCTGCTGCTGGAGTTTCCTCGGCTGGAGCAGGAGTCTCCTCTTTTGGAGCTTCTTCCTTTGGAGCCTCTTCCTTTGGAGCTTCCTCGGCTGGAGTTTCTTCCTCCTTTGGAGCCTCAGGGGCTACCTCTTCTTTTGGAGCTTCTTCCTTTGGAGCCTCTTCCTTTGGAGCTTCCTCGGCTGGAGTTTCTTCCTCCTTTGGAGCCTCTTCCTTTGGAGCTTCCTCGGCTGGAGTTTCTTCTTTTGGAGCTTCTGCTGCTGGAGTTTCCGCTGCAGGGGTGCTCGCTTCGCTTGCACTGTCCTCAGGTTGTTCTCCTTTCTTCTTTCCTTTTTTATCTCTAGGTCCGATGTATTGATCCATATCCTCCATACCGTCTCTTTTCAACAAACCAGCCAAAGAGTCCGAAGGTTTTGCACCCATCGAAATCCAATATTTTACTCTTTCTTGGTCTACCTTGAATTCTTTTGGGTCAGTAGCAGGCTTGTAGTAGCCTAACACCTCTTGAGCCTTACGCTTTACGGCGTGCGTGTGCTCTTGGAGCACAATTCGAAAGTGGGGCTGACCTTTTTTTCCTAATCGTTGTAATCTGATTACTAGCAAGTTGATATGATTAAATGTATAAAGCTAATTAAAGCGCGCTTATTGTAGCGAATGAGGTCTTGAAGTCAAGAGAAAGTTCGATAGTATTACCTGGAGAAGAGTCAGTACTCACTATCTTCTGGAAAAGACTGTCCTCTTTGGGAGATCACTTGCGTCTTCAAATCCTTGATTTTTGGGGTTCCTTTTGTATCTGGAAGTCTGGCGTTTGCGTCTTTGAGGATCTGGTGTTTGCGGATCATTACTTCGTTGGCCCAGGCTGAGCTTGGGACGCCTATTGTGAGCACACCTTGTTTGTAGAATTTGGCTCTTATTTGGTCTTTTGCTGCGGTTTGTTTTGGGAAGAGTTCGGGGATTATCCCGTTGAAGGCTTGGCAGGCTTGGATTGCCTTGAACTCGCCAATTATGCCGTGCCTTGCGGCGGCTTTTGCGATCATGTTTTGGAAGGGAGTGAAGCTCATCTTGTTTGGTCAGTATGGCTGAAAGATAGCACTATCCTGTAGCTTCGGCTACTTTTTCTAAGACCGTCTTCACTGTGGTCAAGATTACGCTGGCTACTCTTAGGTTTTGTTCGTCTAAATCGTCTTCTGTTGGAGCTTTTGGGGCGTCAAAACATCCTGAATTTGGATTTAGAGCTTGGAGAATCCGGTATCTAATCTTGCGCATGTTTGCTTCGTGTTTTTCGAATTTTCTATCATACTTCTCTGACCAAGGTTGGCTTGTTGAAAACTCTGAAGGGAGAACATCTGCTGTATCGAAGTCTGAGAACACCTTCACTCTTGCTACTGGCGTAATCCTTCCTGACTCTGTCCCTTCGTCACCTTTTGCAAAATTAGCTGTGACCATCTCCCTCACCACAAGATCTCTGAGTTTTTTTGCAAAATAATCTTCAATCTCCTCTACATCTGGGTCTTCTACCAATGAGAGTGGCCTATTGTGGCGTTTTGCAATACGAATTTCCACAGGCATAACTCCCGTAGAAAGCTCTCTGTCGTGCAAGGTCTCTTCTGTGATTTTGATACCTCCTTTTGAGATCATCTCTCTTCTCACCTTCGCTATTACTGGAGCTACTGCGCCTTGAGTTCTTCGATCAATTTCTTCTCTTGAAAGAAGCTCATTGAACGTGAGGATTTTTTTGAGATCCCCATCCTCATCTTCCTCTCCAGATAGGAGTACTGTCGTCCCTGGCTGATTTTTCCGGGCCATCTCTTCCATAAACGCTTCTGCTTGTGTAGCAACCTCTTGAGTTGTGTTTCGCAAAGCTACTTCTTCCGTGCTGATAACTGGGCAATCATTCTTTTTTGCCATTTTTGGGATTTAATATGTTTAAAAGTCGACGAGGTCGACAAGGTGATATTGTACGGATTTACAGGGGTTTGTCAAGAGTTATAGAGGGCGAGAATCTCTTTTGCCATCTTTCCCCACGAGAATGCTTTTACTCTTTGGAGGCCTTTTTCGCGGAGTTGAGCTTGGAGCTGGGGGTCTTGGAGGAGTTGGGTTGTTTTTTGTGCTATGTCTTGTGGATTCTCGGGATCAAAGAAAAGAGCGTTGTCTGCGCCTGCAACCTCTGGGATTGAGGATACGTTTGAGGCTACGACAGGTGTTCCGCATTGCATTGCCTCTAGGACTGGGAGTCCGAATCCCTCGTATAGGGATGGGAATACGTATGCTTCTGCGAGATTGTATAGGGCTATCAAGTCTTCCTCTGGGACGTGGCCGGGGAAGTGGACTTTTGGGGCGAGATTTCGTTTGGCGACTTCTTGCTCTGGCTCGGGGTATAGGGGGTCTTTTTTTCCTGTGATTACGAGGGTGATTGGTTGGGGTTGGAGCGACGATTGGGGCGACGGCTTCTCAGGGTTTTTGACTGGCAAGTTGGCTTGGGGAAGCCAAGAATCGTCGGAATTCCCGGGATGACCCGGGATATCCGCTGCGATGATTTCGAAAGCTTCGATGAGTCGAGGCAGGTTTTTGTGATATCGGTGAACGCCTGTGTATAGGAGGAATGGGGCGGTGATGTTGTATTTGTCGCGGAGATTTTGGGCTGCTGCTTGCTCTTGGTCTGGGCTGAATTGGTAGTAGTCTTCGTTGGCACCTTCGTATACGACTTCGATTTTGTTTGAAGGGACGTGGTGGATTTTTATCAAGTCTTGTTTTGTGTTTTCGGAAACGGCGATTACTTTTTTTGCTTTTTTGACTGCGGATTTGATCACGGATTTGTACGCTATTCGGTAGGGGAGCGATGTCATTTTGCGGCCGGGGAAAAGAGTGTGGGTGAGGTCGTGGATCGTGACGATGAATGGGCGCTTGTATCTGATTGGTGCGTTGAAATGGGTGAAGTGCATTAGGTCGAGTTTTTGGGCGTTGATCGCTTTGAGAAATGATGTTTGCTCTTTGAGAGAATAGTGGGGAGCGTCTACTTCGACCTTTTCGAAGTTTGGTGCTGTTGGCTTGAAATTGTCGTAGTTTGAGAATTTGTCTTTGTTGAAAAAGAGCACGTATTGGTGTTGATTTTCGGGGTCTTGAATTGAGAGACGTTCGAGATTTCTCACTAACTCAAAAGTATATCGGCCGATGCCGGTAAATCCTGAGGAGAACATTCTGCAGTCTATTCCGATACGCATTTTTCGTGTTTTTTAGTTTTTGGCTAAAATTCCCTTGTTTTATACATCAAAATCTATTACATTCCTAGCGCTAATCCTTGAAAGCACGGGGCCGTAGTTCAGCTGGTTAGAACGCCTGCCTGTCACGCAGGAGGTCGAGGGTTCAAATCCCTTCGGTCCCGCCATTTTATTTCACTTCAAAGAAGCTTTTTTCTCGTTCGCACAGAAATCGATTATTATGCAATTGCTTGAAGAACGTCTTTTGGGATGTGGGTGCCTTTTCCTAATTCAAGCACGGCGTTAATAGCTACCCCTGTACACGTTATCGTCGCCAGAACCATACCTCCTGTTCCAAAAACCTCTACCTGGGCAAGGACTTCTCTTCCTGCGACAATAGACGCATGAGCTTGCTCTGCCACCCTGATAGTAGAATGCGAAAAATCTGCTGAGAGAGCAGTTGCCACTGCTGCCATTATGGCATAACCTATTCTACCTACCTTGGATTTAGATGTAGCTGCAGTGTTTGCCGTCTCTGTAATTGCCCCGTCGGGGAGCGCTCCTTCTCCAGACTCAGAGATAGCTGCCTGGGCATTTTTACCCTTCTTTTCTAATAGTCCTACTGCTCCTGCCGCACCTACTACGATGAATGGCATTGATACAAAGCTGGCTGTTCCTGCCGCCAGTAAGCTTTCTTGTACCACTGGGTGTTCGGCTGCACCTTGGATCACATGTTGAGCTCCTGCTTGCATAGCCATCCCTGCTACCGCCATTCCTGCCGCTACTTTTCTTTTCGACATGGGCACGGTATGTGCTCGTGATTCTTGGGGGTCCGGTGTGTGTTGTCTTGCTTCCATGTTGTTTGGGTAAAATTTAGTACGCGATATTATATGATTTCGCGTTTATTTGCAATCATTCGTCATCATGCCTTGCCCCAGCGATCGCCATTTCTAACATACCGAAAGTCCTCTGGATACGTCTTTGAGCTTGTGCGTCTCTTAGCTCTGCTGTGCTTCTGGTTTCTTGGCCAACTATCATGCTTAGGAATTTTGATAAGTCTTTTTCGTCTTTTGGGATTGTGATTGTTGGGTTGAGGCCTTCTTTTAGATCAGAGGCTCTTCCATACGTTGGAACTGAGCTTGAGGGGCTGACGTTTTCCTTTGGCTCGAAAAGACTTCCAAGCTTTGGAATTGAGATTAATTTGATAAGACCTTCTGGGTCTGGAGTTTTGCATATGTAATAAACCTTCCCTTCATGGCCCTCCCCGGTTGAGTAAATTCGTTTGTATTTTATTCCGTCGACTTCTTCGGCTGCTCCGATGTCTCTGAGACGATCGACATCTACTTTCCCATTTTGCACTCCTTCTGTTCTGATTAAGTTTAGGACTCTGCTGAGCTGTTGCTTCGCCTCAAAATCTGGAAGATGTATCTGTTCTTCTCGCACAAAATACTCTGAGGCTTGAAGTTTTTTGTATTTGGCGATTAGGACTCCGCCATAAACCTCTCCCTCTTCTGAGCCTTTCTTGACAGTTTTTGTTGCCACAAACTCTCCTTCGGGGGTGCTGATACGAGACTGTATTCTGAGATTGCCAACTCCCTTCCTGCTCTCTATCATCGATCCTGGTTCTAGGGAATCTGTCGGGGAAAGCCCATCGCGGACATCTGCGTAGCTGGCGTACCTATCCTGGAGCGTCGCCTCAAATTTCAGTCTAGATTTGTAGTTATTGTCTACCAGCTCTTCTGCTTCTTCAGGTGAGCGACTACCCCAAAGGGTGCTTAGGACTTCAGCTCTTTTTTGAGCTAGGATTTCTTCCATTGTGAATCTTAGCGCAAAATCCGGCTCTATTTTTTGGCCGAATTCGCCTTTTAGGACTTCTTCGCGGACCTCGTCCCTCAATGTAGCAACCGCTATATCAAGCTCTTGCAGGCTAGCTTTTTTTCTAGCAAAGTTTCCGCCTCTAATGTTTTTTAGAACTGGGTGTTGCGAGAAAACAACGCTGTATCGCGCTTGGTCTACTCTGTCTAGATTTACTCTGTTCATGGGTAGATATTTTACAAATGCTCAGTACTGCATTATACCACATTGACGGGCTTTTGTCGATGGGGCGGGGTTTTTACTTTACGCTAGCCCCCCGCATATCCTCCACACCAAGGTGGGTTGACAAGTCCCTGTTTCCCAGGTAGAGTACTCCCTAATCATTTGACCTAGCTGCATGCTTGATGCGACCGATGGTGCTCCAGAGGATTTGGAGCATGGATATACATATTGGGGAACAGGGGCCGATCTCGCTCATGCGAACAGACCCTCTCCACCGAAACCGGGGACAACGCCGAGTAGGCTTGCTGTGGTTTCTGACAACAACAGAATCGCCATATTAACTGGCTATGTGGGAATTATCGACAGAATAAAAGAGAATTGTGAGCGTATCGTTCGTCTGAGAGGGAATATCAACACCTCCGAGATTTCTGGCATTTGTTTTACAGATCCTGATGTGTATGACCAAATAGACCTGTCTATCAGAATTGCCTTGAGAGATTGTGCGATCATTAGAAGCGTCAATCCTGATGAATTGAAAAAAACTCTTTCTACCGAAGACGATGACTTCACTGATGACTTGAGGGGGCTTTGTCATGACATTCAATCTCCTCTTCGAGCTGTATCCGGATTTTTGACGGCTATAACTGAAGAACCTGAGGAGGATGAATTATATGCAAGATTGTTTGCTACTTTCAATAGGTTAGATAGGTCAAAAATCAGATTTGAAAAACTTTTTAACCCTAAGGCCACTCTTCCTTACTTGGTTTCAAAATTAAAAATGGATGTAAACTCTAGCATAGAGACCTTCTTGAAAAATGAAAATCTAGCTATAGATGGCAGAAACGATACTCGTACCCGTATTATTAAGCTTACTCCCCCTACCGTTTACCTGCCCCTTGAACCTAAGATTGAGCTAGATTACGAATTTGATGGGGCAAGTGATGTTTACTCAGATCTCAAAGAGCTTCGAGTTCATTTTAATAGTGTCAACTTTGGACGGATCTTGCAGGTGATGGTTTGTAATGCGATTGATAAGGGGGCTACAAAAGTGCGTGTTTCTGTGCATGAGGAGGCCGACTTTGTACGAATTGATATCCAGAACGACGGGAATCCAATTCCTGAAAAACACGTCCACGAACTATTTGATAAAGGCTTCACCAAGCACTCTAAAGAGGACCCAGTTCGATTTGGCGGAAAAGGGCTTGGGCTTCACTCCGTTGACCGTTTGATGAGATATATGGGTGGAGAAGTTGGGGCTGTTGACGCAGCTGTTCCTGAATCCGAAGGTGGATTGGGTGGCCCTAAATTCCGGTTCTATTTCAAAAAGGCTATTCCTATTCCTACTACTCCTCCTGTCGCCTAAAAGAAAACCGACCTCGCAAGGAGGCCGGCTCTCAATAAACTTCAATATTGTGCACTCTTAGAAGAAGAAGTATCTACTCAAGATCCAAGCTACATAAGCTATTCCACTTGGGTACAAAATCCATGAGACTTTTACCCATGCACCTGGAGAGACTTTTAAAGCTCTGGCTAGGTAGAAGTTTGGCAAATTCGCAGGGATCAAAAGGAACCCTCCAAACAATGCTCCCATCACGACAGAGGCCGCAAACATAGACCCCATGTCCATTCCGAACGTACCTTTGAGTACAACTGCCACCATGATGAATACACGAGATGCTAGGGCATTGTCGGCGAAGTGAGAAACCCAAGCTGTCATAAAGAACAATGTGAACATTATAAGTAGAGGCGGGAATGTTGCAGGAATCTGCCCGGCGATAGATGCGATTAGCGGATCTGCTATAACTCCGATGATTTCCAAAGCTACCAACAATACAGCCAAGATGATTGGCTGCCATTTTGCAGTAAACCCATCTTCTCTTAATTCTTCTGGGCAGTCTTTGTATTTTTTGTAAGCTAAATACCATGAAATAACACCTAGGAAACCGTCGACAATCCACAAAGCAAGTCCAGGATAGAAGATGTGCCATAGTACAACAATGGCTAGCATTCCTAGGAACAATAGACCTTTCTTTTCCATTTTAGGACGATCACCTTCACGTGGTTTGATATATTTAGAAAACCAGAAAGAAGATGTAATTACGTGTGCAACACAACCAGCACCTACCATTGCGATTAGAGTTGGGATACCCCAGTCGAATTCAGATACCAAGATTGCGTAAACGATCAAGATTGGCGGAGCTGCGAAAGGCATTAGTCCTCCTCCAGATCCGATTGTTGCTGCTAGACCTGTAGCTACTTTTGGTCTGTCTTCTGGATTTACTCTCTTTTTTACGTATTCAGCTAGGAACACACTTGCTGCAGGTTCTCCTGTCAAAGAAGAGAGAAGAGATCCTAAAACAAGAACTCCTCTGATTCCAAAAAATCTTTCGATAATTCCCATTATAGGGATCATGTGTGCAACAGCGATGTTTGCTGCTGACATAATTCCGAGTAAAGTGAAAGCTTCCATGTATGGGAAATGAAGGTGTCCACCTTCTCCAACAACGAAGAGCATAATCAAAGCTACTACTCCGACAAAGATTCCTGCCAATTCTCCCTCATCAGTAATGTGATGGAAGATTTTTAGGATTTTGTGTTTTTTCCACCAGTTAGGTCCACTTGATGTGAGCCACATGTCTGTCCTGGCTAGACCGTTCATTCCTAGGATCGCTGCGATCAAAACTGCAGCACCACTAATTAGTGGGCTACCATGCGAGAGCATTACTCCAACCATCACAAAGAGGGCTGTCCATGCAAGCCATGAAGACAACAGTGCTTCGAGAAACAGAGTTCTGGTCTGCTTCTTTTTTTCTACCTGTGTTTCTGCCATATCTTTTTAAGTTAATAAATTAATCGCAGGGATTATACGCCTGCAATTCGAAATGTTAAGGCTAAAATGCGAATTTCATGTAGATTGATTCGAAAAATTTGGTATTTTGTAGGCATGATCATTCATGACATATCTCCCGTGGCGTTTGGCTTTGGGCCCGTAGAGGTCCGGTTTTACAGCTTGGCTTTTGCTGGAGGTTTGGTTTCGACATACCTGTTGTTGCGTTGGATTTGGCGCCGGGAGGGATGGGGGATGGACGATCTGGATTCTCTCGTTGTTTATTTGTTTTTTGGGCTAGTTGTGGGGGCGCGGCTGGGCGAAGTTTTGTTTTATCATCCTGAGTATTATTTTGGGGCGCCGTTGGAGATTTTGAAAATTTGGAAAGGGGGCTTGGCGAGTCATGGGGCTACTATTGGACTTTTGGTTTCTTACTTGGCGTTTTTGTGGGGGAAGGGGGGTGGAGGGATGGCTGGAGGGTTTGCTGCGAGGTGGACTCGAGGAATTGCGGCGGTTCGGCGAGATTTTTGGAAGTATGCAGATGGGCTCGCTGTCGGAATACCTCTTGCTGCGGGTTTTGTGAGAATTGGAAATTTCTTTAATTCTGAAATTGTTGGGCGAGTTTTTGGTGAGGGGACTGGGCTTGGTGTTGTTTTTGTGAGGAATGGAGATGATTTTGCGCGGCATCCGGTGCAGCTGTATGAAGGTGCGTGGCTGTGGTTGGTTTGTTTGGCGGGCCTTTGGTTGTGGGTTTTTGGGCGACGTCTTGGGGGGAGGGTTGGGGAGATGATTCGGACGCCGGGGTTTTTCCTTTTCTTTTTTGTTGGCGTTTATTTTGCCGGAAGGTTTGTTTTGGAATTCTTTAAAGAGTATCAGGTGTTGGACGAGGTCGGGGTTTTGGGATTGGGTTTGACGATGGGGCAGTGGTTGAGTGTTTTGCCGGTGGGATTGGCGGTGGGGTGGTTTGGCGCCCGGGCAATAGTTAAGAGAGGGGGACCTCCGGGACGAAAGTGAGGATCATTTGATTAACTTTTTTGCATGCATGTACGAGAAGCGGCAGTTTCGAATCAGTTTTACCCAGGGAATCCTGGGGTTTTGAAGCAAAGCATTCTTGAATATTTGTCTTCAGCTACTGTGGCCGATGATTTGCGGGTTGATGCTGCGGCTGGAAAATTGAAGGGCGTGATCGTGCCTCATGCGGGGTATGTATATAGTGGGGCGGTGGCTGCTTCGTCTTTTAATTTGTTGAAGCATTTGGACAAGGGCGTGAAGTGGAAAGTGCTTTTGATGGGGCCTTCGCATACGACGCCTTTTATGGGGGCAGCTCCTTTTCGGGAGGGGATTTGGAAGACTCCGCTGGGAGCGGTGGCAGTGAATGATATTCGGGATGAGCTGGCTGATGGGGCGAATGATGATGAGCTGATCGTGGAGGTAATTGAGGCTCATCGCAAGGAGCATTCACTGGAGGTGCAGTTGCCTTTTTTGCAGTCTGTTTTGAGTTCGTTTGTTGTTTATCCTTTGATTCTTGGGAATTTGCGGCCTGACTTTCTTGCGGATCGGTTGGCAGAATTTGTGGCGCGTGATGATGTGATTGTTGTGGTGTCGAGTGATTTGAGTCATCATTTGCCTTTTGAAGAGGCTTTGAAGGTGGACGAGGCTACTGTGACTGGGATTGCTCAAATGGACACCGATAGTGTTATCGAAAAGGGCGATGCGTGTGGCTTGAAGGGGATTTTGACGATGATGTTGCTGGCTGAGAAGTTTGGGTGGAAGCCGTCAGTGCTGGATTACAAAAACTCCGGACACACTGGCGGGGACAAGAGTGCGGTGGTGGGATATGGGAGCGTGGGGTGGTTTAAGGGGGATTAGGCTTGCTCGAGTAGGGCGTCGTAATCTGGAGTTCCGAGATTTGGCAACCTGTGGGCTCTATAGCCCAGAACTCCTTGTGCTATCTGAATTAGCCTGTCGAGGTCTTTGTTTTTGTGCGCTTCTTTCATTGCATCTATACAGGCCTGGACATGCCATATAACCTGCCACATTCGTGGATCACTAATTGATAATTTTGCGTCGTCGAAACCTTTGCTTTTTGCAG
>Ga0257119_1002406_pt1 | contig 11221 bp, 9 predicted proteins | sample SI112_200mmetaG_FD_190179 | JGI IMG/M metagenome (GOLD analysis project Ga0257119, IMG submission 190179) | Marine microbial communities from Saanich Inlet, British Columbia, Canada - SI112_200m | ecosystem: Environmental > Aquatic > Marine > Inlet | place: Canada: British Columbia | collected... | reverse complement strand
CCTCAATTATTTTTAAAGCGGTTTTTTCATCTGGCCGACCTGTTTTATTGGCAATGCCGTAGGGCATTCCCAGTTGAGCCGTGCCCAGTATCAGCCGCTTTATTTGTAATTTATTGTTTTCCATATCTCATATTGGGGTCAGGCTTTCCTTGAAAACCAGAAAATTTTGTTGATTACAAGGCGGGGGATAATTTTAACCGGAATAATACATAAAGTATATTGAGGATTTAAATTATCCTCCAACGCAGTAATCAGGAAAATTAGCGGTTTTCATTAACTTAAGCGCTTAAACCCTGCCCCGGACGGTCTACCCCTCATATTCTTTTTAAATTTCCCAGAATCAATATCTTTCGAGATGATTGAAAAAGATTCTCCAACAGCATGCAGATACTTTTCAACATGCTCCATTTTATGGGCATACATGGCATAAAACAGATTGGATGCAAGAAATCCGCGGTCTACCATTAATTGAATAAAATAAGATTTTATGTCCAGCATATCCGGATAATTAAAGGAAAAATGGCACAGCGGTGCCATTCCAGTAGCAACTGACAAATCGATATTATTTTTTTGGGCCTGATTTTTCCACCCTTTTTGCACTGCATTTCCGATTGCGATCAAATGTTTGTGAGCATCCAGATCTTTATATTTTTTGATTGTTGCAAGCGAAGCCACTGGCCCAACGCGTTCTGTCCACATTGTACTGCTGATAAATGTGTTTTGAGCCGATTGCATCACATCTTCTTTTCCAATAATTGCGGCAATGGGATATCCATTTCCTATGGCTTTGGAAAAAACGGCCATATCCGGAACAAGGTTATAATCAAGATGCGCTCCACCCACATTTGTTCTGAATGCAGCTGATACCTCATCAATAATAAGAACAGCGCCCATCTTATCTGCTAAGCTTCTTATTTCTTCTAAAAAACCCGGAACAGGCTGTTCACTTCGGACAGGCTCCATAACTATTGCTGCCAGATCTTTGCCATGTTTTTCTATTATTTTTTTTAGTTCATCTATCCTGTTATATTGAAAAGGAAAAGCTGTATTTGCCAATCCTTTTGGCACGCCATTTGGAATCAGTCCTGTAATCAAATGATTATCCAATTCATTACCTGTATTCAGATTGGCTGACAAATACCAGTCATGCCATCCATGATATCCGCAAAAAGCGATTTTATCCTTCCCTGTGTGGGCGCGGGCTATCCTTACAGCAACGCTCATGGCTTCACCGCCGCATCGCGCAAACCGCACCATATCCGCCCAGGGGTGCAATTCGCAGAGAAGATCCGCCAGTTCAACTTCTTCGTATGAATTTAGCGAACTGCTGCTTCCATTCTGGATTGCAGAAATAACAGCTTCATTTACATCCGGATCAGCATATCCCAGGATATTGGCTCCAATACCGGATATACTCATATCAATATACCGATTATTATCTAAATCCCATACTTCCGCTCCTTTTGCCTTTGAATAATACCCGGGCCAGACACCTTCAGAAAACATATCCGGCCTTTTTGACAGCAGCTGGGTCATCCCAGGAATTCTTTTACGACCCCGGTCTTGCATTTTTAAACTATTTGTAATTTTCATTTTACCCTCAATAGGTGGGGTCAGGCCTGCATAGTTGCATTTAGCTTTCGATAAATGCAACTATGCAGGCCTGACCCCACTCGATTAATATATTTGCTTTGTATAGCGCTTACCCGAAAACCTAAAAATTGGCATTTTCGGTTAGCAGAATTTATGTTTCCATATCAAAGTATCTCTCCGACAGATACCGCATGGCTCTTCCGGATTTGTATTTTTGAGCATATGAAAAGCCTTTATTCTGAAGAACGTTCAACCACCAGACCGCATCGTCAAATCCAAATTTTTTTCTAAACATCAGGGTACTGGATAATCTGGGATTAATCTCAAAAGGGATGTAAATATCGCCTGTCCTGCGTGTCTGAATATTGATACTCCCCATCAAACCGGTTTCTTTTGCAATATTTTTTGCCATTTCTTCCAGAAAAGGAACTTTTTCATAAACCGCTTCAATTGAAAGACCACCATAACCTAACTTTCTTCTAAAGGTAATTGATTCTGTTTTCTTCCCATCACAAAAAACCCCTGTGGTAAATTCTTCTTCTATAGTTCCAATGCATTCCTGAGCAATGCAATCCTGGAAAATAATGGAATCATCAGATTCAGACCGGAGTTGCTCCATTTCTTTATTATTTTTTATCAACCAGTTTTTTTTACTGCCACAGCCTTTTCTGGATTTTACAATGACTGGAAAATCAAATTGGTTGTCAAATGATTCAAGCTTCATCGTTTTGGGCACTTTTATCCCAAGGGTATTTAAATAATCGGCTGTTGCCAGTTTATCGAGAAATGTTTCCACAATAATGGGATTGTTCATTAACAATCCATTTGGTTTTAAATTAATTTCATTACGACAACTATTGATCACTTCTATTTCAGGCTCGGATATGGGCAGGACAAAATCAATTTTCTCTTGTTTTATGATCTGGTTAATATTTTCAATATAATTTTTTTTTTGAGCAGCCAAAGGAACCCTGCAAAAACCATCCAGCAATTCCATAACCGGGCAATAAGAAGTCACATCACATCCTATAAGTCGCCCTGCTTCTGATCGTAATGCCCGAACAGCGCCTGATCCTATGTCCCCGTTAACTGCTGTGATTAATATGCTGGGTTTTTGCATTTTTTCTCCGCCAAATAATATTTTTTAAATACATATTGCTGGAATCAAGCTTTTCAATTTCTTTTGCAAGCGTTGTTTTGTCATAAACAATTTCTTTAAACTCCACAGTAAAACTGCCCATATCTATGACAGCATAGGAGGCCTGCCCACCATGACGCGGCTGCCCAATGGAACCCGGATTGATGATCAGCTTATTACCCATTTTTCTTACCATTGGATAGTGTGTATGACCGATTAAAAATAATGTTTGGGGATAATCTGCAAATTTTTTAATGGACGTATCAGGATAGATATATCCATCCAGATTATCCCAGGGTGATCCATGACAGGCATAGCAGTTTAATTCCTTGTCTACGTAAAAATCCTGAGCCGATCTAAGCCATTCAATAATCTCTTGAATATCCTGGTTAAGCAAATACTCCATTGATCGGCCATATTTTTGTGAGTATTCTGAAACCAGGTCTTTTTCACCATCTGCCATTCTCAATAGCAGATGATCATGGTTACCCTTTAAATAAATCAGATTGGGTATGGTTTTAAGGTGTTTAAAAATTTGTTTCTGATTAAAAAAATATCCGCAAAAATCGCCCAGAAAAAAATTAAAATCTGCTCGCTCAGACAACATTTTTTCTAAAGCCGCATCAAAAGCAAACCCGTTCCCATGGATATCTGAAAATACGCAAAGTTTCATTAAAACCTATCCCACAAAACAGGGTCTCCAATTTTAATATCGCAAGTCACCTTTTTGCCCAGCACAATGTCAAAATATTGGGGTGAAATACCATCTCCAGGGCGAAGCGAACGAATATTATCTTTTGTTATGACATCCCCTTTTTGCAGGTCTTGAACAAAATAAAGGGATCGCCGGAACGGTATGGCGCCCTCCTCATTTTTTACAGGTCCATAATTGATTTTACCGATAGCATCCCTGACCCTTGCAGATTCAGATACCAGCCGGCTAAATTCGTGGGGTTCCAAAGAAAACGCAGCATCCACCCCGCCATCACTTCTTTTCAAGGTAATGTGTTTTTCAACCATAGTTGCTCCAAGAGCGATGGCAGCCAGGGGCACGCCGATCCCCGGGGTATGATCCGAGATGCCCACTTGCACACCAAACAAGTCTTTCATATGGGGTATTGTTGCAAGATTGCTGTCTTTGGGGCTTGCAGGGTAAGCGCTGGTACATTTTAATAAAACAAGATCTTTGCACCCGGCTTTTTTTGCCGCTTGCACAGCCTCTGCAATCTCCTGGATATTTGCCATTCCCGTGGACATGATGACGGGTTTTCCTGTCCTGACAACTTTTTGAATCAAGGGAATATCCAGGATTTCAGGCGAGGCAATTTTATATGCCGGAGCATTTAATTTTTCCAGGAACTCAACGGACGACGCATCAAAAGGCGTGCTAAAACATAAAATCCCAAGCTTTTTGCATCTGTCAAAGATATCCTTGTGCCATTGCCAGGGCGTATGTGCTTCATCATACAATTCATAAAGATTTCTTCCATCCCACAGACTGTTTTCATCATTTATCAAAAAACTGCCTTTGGAAATATCTAAAGTCATTGTATCTGCCGTATAGGTCTGCAGTTTTACAGCATGAACCCCGGCTTTTTTTGCCGCCTCCACAATTTGGAAGGCCCTGTCTATTGACTGGTTGTGATTTCCAGAGATCTCAGCAATAATAAAAGGAGGTTGATCATATCCGATTTTTGTATTACCGATATGCATAGTCATAATAATATTCCTAAAATTTTATAAGTATTCGGCCTTTGATGCAACAAAGTAGATGGGCCAAAAGACAAGCGATTTCGTTCAAGTTATAAACTTTGCGGTCCTAAGACTGATGATCATTTTAACAGGACTCGATAATGACATCGTTATTCTTAATGGTCGCAATTTGAAAATGCCCAGTAAATTTATTTTGAATATTCTCTTTGATTTTATCATGATATACAGGCGATGTAGTGATAAAGACTGTATAGCCCTCCAAATCATATCCATCTGGAAAAAATTGAAGTTGTTTATTAAATGAAGGAACCATTTTCCCTTTATAATAAGAATTGTCATCCAGAAGCACAATTTTTTCTTTGTCTTTATCCGACAAACAAAAATCACTGATCCAGAAAGACAACAGCCCTATTCCATAAAAAATAATCTTTTCATTTTTTGAAATAATCTTTTTTACTTTTGCCTTTAACGCTTCATTATTAACAATAAAATCTTTTTTCCGGATAATTTGATCTTTGTTCTGCACGATAATTTTTTGTTCAATTCCCATATATTCTCCGGCCACAAGCAGTGCTGGAGAATCACCCTGAACTACATCTATAATCTTAAATCCTTTTCTTTTCAGCAGCAGGCACAGTGTTTGAGCTGAAAAATAGTTGATGTGCTCATGTACATAAAAAAGAGGCATATTATGCTCAATATAATAATCAAGATCCGGCACCTGGATAAAAAGCGTTGTCCCTTTTTTAATGTATGCCTTTAATTTGTCAAAAAAATCTTCTATATTTTCTATATGCTCAAGAACCCAGTTCATCATTATTACATCAAATGATGTTCCAAAAATATTGGTGTCACAATTGTTGAAAAACTCATTTGAAATTATTGCATCAGGATTTTTCTTTTTTGCGATTTCACTTTTTGGTGATGGCTCAATACCATAACAGTCAAAACCCATTTTACGAAACTCACTAAAATAGGTCCCCTCACCACAGCCTATATCCAGTGCTTTTTGATTTTCTCCGGCAGAAATGACGTTTTTTAGAAAGTTAATCGTCCTTTCCCTGTAAATCAATTGAAATTCTATAGATGTGTCCAGATTATAGTGATTGTAAAACTCCTTATAAATGAGATTCAGCAGATCCTTTTCAATATTTGTCTGAAAAACATGGGAGCATTGCATACAAATATTCAGGGTAAACCGTTCTTTTTTTACTTTATGGATAATTTCTTCAGATACAGGGAAAAAAAAGTTTGTAAGATTTGTTTCAATATAGTTTTCAAGCCAATCAGAACCGCATACTGGACAAGAATCCATCAGGATCATATCAGGTTCTTCAATCTTTTTAATTTCACCTGTACTTTTTTCAAAATCTTCATTCATCTGACATTTCCTTTTTAACTTTTGATGTCACTTTTGAAAAGATTCTTTCAACACCACATCCGTCTATCATTAATTTGCCGGAATCTGACATGCGTTGTCGTTTTTTAAAATCATTCATTAAATTAATGGTTGCCTCGGCAATTTGTGAATCTTTCACTATATCTGCATGTCCTAAATGCTCAACACAATTGTATCTGACAAAATCATCCATAATGGAAGAATGATACTGATCAAGCGAAATAACAATACTGGGAAGCCCAAGAGATGCTGTTTCATATTTTATAAGACCGCTTCCAATGATGGCCATATCCGACTGTGAAATGACTTCTGCCATATTTTTACAATCCCTGATGATGGAAAACCTGCCTTTATAATTATCCATCTCATTATTAACCATGGTATCCGTGATTTTAGAAAACCCGCCGACAATAATGGTAAGCTGGATATTGATTTTTGTTTTATTCAATGCTCTTAACACTTTAAGCGTAATATTTTTTGGGTCACTTCCCCCCATTGATACAAGCAGGCGGTCTGGATTTTTTCGTATGACTGCGGGCTTGGCATTTAAAAAAATCCTGGGCAGTACAAAATATTTCGGGCCCGTCAGATATAAACATTTTCCATCAGGGTATTTTAAATTATCTGAACCTGCATAGGGCAGGATAGCCAGATCTGATAAGGGTGGATGATTTTTTGGGTCTTCAAATGACACGGTAAACACATGCATCTTGCCAAGTGATTTCAAATAATACGAATAATCATCAATGGTTTTAAACGTATGATAATTATTGACATCCAGAACCATCAGGTTGGGATTGCTCGTTGACAATAGATTTTGAATAATACTTAATTCGTCAGTCAGAGAACAATCATTTTCAAGTACCTTTACCTCAATACCATTTTCCAATATGTATTTAACAATATTTTTGGATCTGGTTATAAACAGGACATTAATATTTTTTGTTTTTAAATATTGGGCTATGGATAAACACCGAACCAGATGGCCTGATCCTATAGTTAAAGATCCGTCAACACGGATATACGCATTTGTTATCAAATTTTACCACTGCCCCTTAACGCAACAATCTGAGCCTGACCCTTAACGCAACTATGCAAGCCTGACCCCAATTTTTATTCCCAGAGCCGACCTTCGCCCCAGTCTACACCGATATCCGCTACATCTTTACGCCGGATCACATCACCATCCCAGTAGTCAATTATATCAGGCAGTTTTATCAAACCTTCGCGCCCCTTTAGATCTCTGTAAATACGACGGCAGAAAACAAGGTCTTCAGGATAATCCACTGTTATTCTTATGTCAGATCTCTGTAGTTTCGTTTCCGGTTTTACCATTGATATCTTAAACTTTTCCTTGTTATCAAAAACATAAGAAGTAACGGAATCTTTATTTCGTTGACTGCCGTTTTGATGAGAAATCTGCAATGTTTCAAGATCCATCATCACAAAATTGGAACCGTCCGGCAAATTGGATATGGTGGAAAAATTAATTTGAGATGCAACCATTTGTTCAAATACGTCATCCACTTTATCGCAATAAAAATAAGGGGATTCTGACGAATTAAGAAGAGCAATATCCGTATCATATTTTTTGGCAGCCTTTATTATTCTGCCAAGCATGTCTTCTTCACTTCCAAACACATAATTCCACCCATGTCTTTCAGCTAGCTCAGCAAATCCATAATTTTGTTTGCCTTCCGCAATAGCCAGACAAATTGAATCCACATGTTTCACCTGCTTAATATACCTGACCAGATATTCAAGGATCGTTACCCGGTTCTTAATATCTAAAAACTGTAGCGGTTTGCCATATAAACGCGTGCCGCCAACCCTGCAGGCCAGAATAGCATCTAATTTGACAGCATCTAATTTTTTATCCACAATTCATTTCTCCTTTAACATCTGGGGTCACCTCTGTCACCTCTGGGGTCAGGCCTGCATAGTTGGCTTTATTGTGATCGATAAAGCCAACTATGCAGGCCTGACCCCGGATGTTACGCAACTATGCAAGCCTGACCCCACTTATATCCTCTGGAACAACAAGGTCAGGTGCGTTTAATTTCATAATAAAACAATCTTTGGACTCTTGAAAAATATCGTATTTGCCCTCTTTTAAAATATCGTAGCCACAAGCTTTGAAGGTCTTAAATGAAGCGATATTTGTTTTTTCCATGCCTGCGGAAAATTTTGAGCAGCCAAGCGTTTGACTTAAAAGATAGCTGCTTGCCCACACAAGCGTTTTTCCATAGCCTTTTTTCCGGTTAATTTTATCAAAGACAAAGATCCCAATGGTTGTGAAGCCGGGGCCGATAATATTCTGCACGCCTGATGTTCCAATCAGTTGGCCGTTAACCAATAGTCCAAATATACCATCATCTTTGGATAATCGGATTTTTTTAACATAAGCTTTTTGTTTTTCAAGACTTATATTTTCATGAATATTCTGGACATAGCTCTTTTGATCTTGAAGCGCTTTAACATAATGATTTGTAACATCATCTTCCCCTATCGGAGCAAATTCATATGAGTCCAAACCTTTTTGAAATATAATCTGGTTTTTAATCTCCACTTACACATCTCCACCCAAAGTTGCAATCACATCATTAATAACCTTTTGAACGTCTTTCTGGGTCATTTTTGGATATAAGGGTATGGAAAGACATTTATTGTAATAATCTTCAGCAACAGGAAAATCACCCCAGGAAGTTCCACAGTTTTTTTGATAAAAAGGCTGGGTATGAACGGGTATATAATGGACCTGGGTTAAAATCCCTTTCTTCCTTAATCTGGCCATGTATTCAGTCCTTGAAATACCTATTTTTTCAAAATCAAACAATAAAACATATAAATGAAAATTGCTGTCACAGCCATTTAATTCAAAGGGTATCTGGATATTGGAAACGTTTTGGAATGCTTGATTATAAGTATTTACAATTTGTCTTCTCTTTTCCACAAATAAGTCCAGCCTTTTCATTTGAGAAATTCCCAATGCGCTCTGGATATCCGTCATTCGATAGTTATAGCCTAAAGAAATCTGCTCATAATACCAGGTCTTAATTCTTTTTTCTTTGCCGGGCAGCTTATCATATGCTGAATCAATATCTGTAATCTTATCAAGAGAGTTAACAATTCCGTGGGATCTGAATTTTTGCAGTTTATCATCAAGATCTTTGTCATTTGTCAGAACTGCTCCGCCCTCAGCAGTTGTAACATGTTTAACCGGATGAAAACTAAAAATGGTCATATCAGAATAAACAGATGAACCCACCATTTTGCCGTTATATTTTGAACCCAGGGCATGGCAGGCATCTTCAATAATAAAGATTTTATGCCCATATTTTTTCTCGGCCAGTTTAACAATATCCCAAATTTTTTCCATGTCACAGCTCTGCCCGGCAAAATGCACTGGAATAACAGCCTTTGTCTTTGAATTAATAACTTTTTCCAGCTTTTCAGGATCTAAATTATAGGTTCTTTGGTCTATATCGGAAAACACGGGCCGCCCGCCGCAGTAGGCAGCGCTGTTAGCAGAAGCAACAAAAGTAATCGGAGAAGTTATCACTTCATCACCAGATGTTATCCCGGCAGCAAGACAGGCGATATGAAGCGCTGAAGTACCTGAGTTGACAACTTTTGCATATTTTGAATTGCAATATTCCATAAGGGATTTTTCAAACAATTCAACTTTTGGCCCCTGGGTGATATAGTTGGAATCCAACACATCTGTTACTGCGTTGATATCTGAACGCGTAAGCCATTGCCGGCCATAGGGGATCATGCCGGCTTCATCTTTGCTGCTAAAACCTGCCTTCTTTATTTTTAAAGGCAGACCCGACATATAATCCCTGTAAAATTGATCAATGGAATATTCCATATCCGGCAATTGATAATTTATTTTATTTTGAATTTTCTCGCTGTTTAAAGAAAGTCTTTTACCTCTTTTGGCTTTAAAAGGAAATTTTTCAATGGATACGGGTTTAACAAGAGATTCTTTAAAACCGAATTTTTTTGCCAGTTTGACTGCAAAGTCATATTTAGACAAGCTATTGCTACTTGCACAATTATACGTCCCGCTTATATCTTTTTGAATACAAATATCAAGGATACGTATAAGCTCCATTGTATAGATGGATGAAAAAAAGGCATCTTCAAACCCGTTAATTTCTTGATCAGCCTTTAACCGATTCACAATCCACTCACCAATACTTTCTTTGTTTTGATAATTCCACCCAAAGATATTGGTTCTCAATATTAAAGCGTTGCTCAATTGCTCAACTGCTTTTTCTCCTTTAAACTTTGTGGCCCCATAATAATTCATCTGATTGTCAGACACTTCTGATTCCTTATAATCCCCCTTTAATCCCTGGTATACTGAATCAGACGAAATATATATAAATTTTGAATTTTTTGATCTTTTGACTAAATTTTGAGTTGCTGCCACATTCACATGATATGTATCTTCTTTATGGGTCTCACAATAATCCACATGGGTCAAAGAAGCACAATGAATGATAATATCCGGGCCGTATATTTTCAGGCAATCTTCAATTTCATCTTCATTTGTCAAATCGCATTTTTGGGTTTCAACGCGGTCAATGCACATTTCATGCTGATGATATAAACCTGTAATTTGATATTCATCCCTGAAATAGTATGCAAGGTTACTTCCCAGCATACCGCTTACGCCTGTAATCAGTAATTTCTTTTTATTTGTCATAAATTATTTGCTGTAATTGTTTAGCCAGTTAAAAGACTTTATCTCAAAGCCCTGTCTGATGGATATTTGCAGGAGGTTAAGCGTTTAGCATCGAACAAAAACATCCATCAGATAGGGCGGTTTCAAACATAAGAGCTGAATAGTTACTATTTGCTTTTGTTTATTGTGGGACATCATGCATGGACCAGCGGGAACTTTCAATGGAATAGTCATTTTCTATTGTCACAAGAATTTTGCGCAGCTCATCAATAGATAATAAAAAATCCGTGTTTTCCGAAGAGTATACAAAACCATCTTGACAAGGTTTGCCAATAACATCTTTTTCATAATGAGATTCATTATCATTTATAGGATTAATGACAAAACATTCTTCATACTCCACCGTATTTCTTCCCTCATCCTCGGAGATCAGAACTTCATGAATTTTTTCACCCGGCCTTATACCCACAACTTCCTGTTTGCAGTCAGGTGCGATTGCAGTGGCTAAATCAGGTATGTTCATGGTGGGTATTTTAGGAACAAATATTTCACCACCTTTACTGATTTCAAGCACTTTTAAAACAAAATGAACCCCCTGATCCAGGGTGATCCAGAACCGTGTCATCCGGGGATCTGTAATCGGAAGCGTTCCTGTTGCCATTCTTTCCTTAAAAAAAGGAAC
>Ga0257119_1002401_pt1 | contig 11230 bp, 8 predicted proteins | sample SI112_200mmetaG_FD_190179 | JGI IMG/M metagenome (GOLD analysis project Ga0257119, IMG submission 190179) | Marine microbial communities from Saanich Inlet, British Columbia, Canada - SI112_200m | ecosystem: Environmental > Aquatic > Marine > Inlet | place: Canada: British Columbia | collected... | reverse complement strand
CCCGATGGCGAATTGACCGCTCAAGAACTGAAACGTAGACTGGCTGCACATTTTGACACAGAACCTTTCTGGAATTCTCAAACTATCTGATCCGTGCCTGCACTATTATATTTGTCAAGTCATTTAACTTAATCTTTTTCGTTTATTCACAAAACTAACTATGTGCCAAAAAACATAAATTGGGCAAATTGTCGATTGAAAAATGCCCAGTCTGGGAGTATCATACGCACGATCAACCAAATCGATACAAGGAGCGTGTGCCATGCCGAACCATGAGTTAGCCGGTGTTTATGTTGCTGCCATCACCCCGTTGCGGAACGATTATTCCCCCGATATCGAAGCGATCCCTGAACTGTTGCGATTCTATGCAGAACGAGGGAATCACGGCGCGCTGTTACTGGGAACAACCGGAGAGGGGCCTTCGTTTTCCCCCTCAGAGAGGGTTGCCATATATGAGGCAGCTACCGCCATCAAAGCATCACACCCCGATTTTCGTTTGCTCGCAGGAACCGGAACACCCAGCTTGAGCGAGAGTATTGATCTCACCAAAGCAGCCTTCGAGCTAGGTTTTAACGGTGTGGTTGTGCTACCCCCTTATTATTTCCGCAATGCCTCCGAGGGAGGTCTACTTCAATGGTTCCAACAGCTAATAAATTCCGCCGTCCCCAAAGACCGTTTTCTCCTTTACTATCACATTCCCGACGTATCTGGCGTACCCGTAAATCTTGAATTCTTAATAAAGCTAAAACAACTATACCCCATTCGCTTCGCTGGGCTAAAGGACTCTACTGGGAATAGAGATTTCGCCCAAGTTTTGGGCGAGACATTTGGCTCTCAACTGGCCGTATTTACCGGCAATGACATGTTACTCAGCCACGCGCTCGAAAACCACGCGGCTGGCTGCATTACCGCGATGGCAAATTTTGCATCGCCACAGCTACGCCAAATATGGGACGCATATCAACGGGGTGAAATCGACGAACAGGGACAGCATCAAATTGATAGCTGGCGCGATATTTTGCAGAACTATCAGCCTTACGGCCCCTCGCTAAAAGCCTTGCTTGCAAAACAGTATACTTTGCCACTATGGCCAGCCTGTCCCCCATTAACGGACTTACCCGAAGACCTTGCGCAAAAAGCACACCAGGAACTTTTCGGGTAGAAATACAGATTTCCGAAGCCCCACAGCTTATCCAGATGGATAGGGGCTTGGAATTTCAACCCGCAAAATAAACCCTCCGCCGGGGGGCGATTCGAGTTCCATTTTCCCCCCTAGCAACGCGGCGCGCTCACTGATGCCAATCAATCCAAAGTGCTGCTTGACGGATAGATCAGCAAGATCGGGTGGAATTTCAAAACCCTGCCCATCATCAACGATGTGAATCAACAAGCTGTCCGTTGACGTGCGCTGTAACACCAGAGATACATTTTCAGCTGCCGCGTGCTTGCCAATGTTATACAACCCCTCTTGGATAATCCGAAAAATTGAAATTTCTGTGGTTGCTGGCAACCGCCCCAACGAGGCTTCAATCTCAATGGCAACGGCAACCTTCGAGCGCTCCGCCCACTCTTGCATATGAGAGCGAATAGCCGATGCCAAGCCGTGATTATCAATCGTGGGTGGGCGCAAATCGCGGCACACCTGACGCAGATCACCAACCACCTGACGAATACTATTTCGAATATCCCCGAGTGCTATGTGCTGATTATCGAGTTCCTGATCGCCTTCTATCTCTTCAAGGCGATAATTTACGCTGAGTAAATCCTGAATTACAAGATCGTGAAGCTCACGCGCCAAAAATTTGCGCTCTTCTTCTCGCTCGGTCATTAAACGGCGCTGTGTTTCCTGCAAAGCAATATTTAACTGATCGGATGCTTTAACTTGATCGCTCAATTTTTCAATCAACTGACGATTTAACGAATCGCTGGCTTCCAAATTTTCGTGTAATGCAGTCTGCTGTTCAAATAGTTCATTGGTTTGTTTTTGAGCGGCGTGATAATTTTCCAAGGCCCAAATGACCGGTGTAACCTGCTCACGATTGTCTACGCCAACGATAAGTTCCACAATATCACGGGGTGTCACATCGCGTGTTGAGTGGATAGCAGAAACTGAGCCTTCAAAAAGCACAAGAATACGATCCGTGATACTGAAAAGGTGCTTAAGATTATCGCTGCTAACGATGATCCCAACACCCTCATTTGCAAGCACGCGAATATGCTCCAACACCAATTCCTGGCGATGAAAATTCAAGTTGGGCAAAAAATCATCCAGCAGCAACAGCTTTGGCGGCAAACAAATCGCCCGCGCAAAAGCAACTAAATGTCGTTGCTCGTCCGTCAGATCGGCAACGGCTTCTTGCATTATGTCAGGCGGAAGGTCAAACCCGGCCAAAATATCTTTAGCCTGATGATACATCCGCTCCCAATCAGATAACCCAATCCGAGTAAGCCAGCCAATTTCATGCCCCACGAAAATATTATGGACGATATCTAATTTCTCTAATAGTTGCGGTGATTGATAAACTAACTCAATACCTTCCTGACGCGACCTGATTGAATTCTGAAATGTAAGATCGTGCCCTGATAATATGATTTGCCCCCCCGATGGCTGACTGGCACCACCAATCAAATTTATGAGTGTTGATTTTCCTGCCCCCCGGCGCCCTACCAACCCCAAAATTTCACCACGCTTCAAATCAAAGGTGACATCATTCAGCACCTGAAGATGTCCATACGATTTAGACAGCGATTGAACTTGAAGCAATTTCTCTGGCATGGGGTTAGATTTTACTACACTCCATGCTCATTCAGAATTACCTCCAATTCAGACTTTAACTTCATCGCCTGTGGACGCGCAGCGCCACCCAATATTCGTTCAAACGTTGTATCAGGGCGAATGTGAAACGATAGTTTCAAATCGCCGTTGCTGCAATCAATAGATGTCACCGCAAGAATACTGTCAAGGCAAATATATCGCCAAATGCCCCCGTAACGTTTCCCCCTGGTATCCACACTGCGAAGATCATCTTCAATAAAAATAATTTCTTTGTCCGTTAAAATTGCGAGATGTGCGGGAGCGATCAGGCGCTTAAATGTACGCCGAAAAACGGGAAAAATATTGCGGCTAATTTCAGGCTGCCAAACTGAATGGATGATTTTCTCATCGCCCCGCAAACTGTTACACGCAAAGTTGAAAAATTTGTAGCTCAAAGGCTCCAGATATTGAAATTCGGGAGGCGCATCCTGTGCGCCAACATCTTCGGCGGGCAAGGAACGGATTTCATTGATAAATGGCTGAATATGGCGATGGGTGGCCGTATTGTATACCACCGTTGAGGCGGCAATCCCCCCTTCAGTGGTTACACCACTGACCGTAAACCAGGAATATAGCAGGATTCCCCCCATTTCCAGATATCCAATCAATGGTTTAGGATGTCTAACGGTTTTAATCTGCTTGCCGTTGCGTTCCAGGATATAAAGAGTTTCCGATATCCAAAAGACTAATTTTTCTGCAAGGGGGAAACGCGAGCCATTTATTGGAGGCGCTAAAATTGTATACGGAAATTTTTGCTCATCTGCCAGCAAATCTTGAACGGTGGCTTTGTAGTCATCTGGGAGATCATCAAAAGCTTCGATGACTTTGACCCATGAAAGCATCGTTTGGCGAGCGCCGGTCAACAAATCCCCTTGAGCAGTTAAGCGGTTCATTCAATCCAGAAGAGTTTACCGGAAAAATAAATTTTTCCAGTAAACTCTAAACCTAGGCGTGAGTACGAATTAGAATATGTATAATTATTTACCCTGGTTGCGAGTAGCAACATCAAATATCACGGCAGCAGCCAACACGGCACCACGCACCATATATTGGTAAGCAATCCCGATCCCCATCAAGTTCATGCCGCTGGTCAGGGACATCATTACGAGGGCACCAATCAGTGCGCCGGTGACTTTACCCACACCACCAGCCGCCGAGACACCACCCACAAAGGCGGCTGCAATGGCATCTAACTCAAACAGTGTACCAGCCGTTGTTGTAGCCGATTGCAAACGTGATGCGAACAACATCCCCGACAAACCGGACAACATCCCCATCGAGCAGAAAACCGTATAGGTGATCTTCTTGACGCTGATGCCGCTCAGTTCTGCCGCTTCAGGATTACCACCAATCGCATAAATGTGGCGACCTAAAACTGTTTGGGTTGTAATAAAGTGATAGATACCAACCACCAACAGAACGATCACAACCGTCCAAGACAACCCGTTATAGCCAGCGAGGGTCCAGGCAATGCCGCCAATCAGCAAAGAAGTTAACACCAATTTCAAAACAAAAATATTCATTGGTAATACTTCAAAATTATAAGCTTGTTTTCTTCGACGGCTGTTGAGTTCACTCATCACAAAGAATACGATGGCGATAATCCCTAATAACAGGGTTAGCTTGTGCATCTCTGGTAAAAATCCCATTGCAGGGAAATCGGGGATATAACCATTTCCAAGTGCGTTGAATGCATCACTTGAAATGATGATCGTGCCAGTACCTTCTGTCACAACCAGAAGGGCGCCGCGGTATATCAGCCAACCAGCCAATGTAGCCACAAAAGCCGGAATGCCCAATTGAGCAACCAGAAATCCGGTAATCGCCCCGGCCAAAACGCCAAATGCCATCGCCAGCGGAATGACCATATAAACGGGCAAGCCCCAAAATTCCATTGCGATTGCCGCCACCGCCCCCAGAAAACCAGCCAGGAAACCAACCGAGAGATCAATATGCCGGATGACAATAACCAACGTCATGCCAACCCCCAGAACAGCGATATATCCGGTTTGATTTAACAGATTGCTGATATTTCTCGATGAAATAAAAATGCCCTTGGTTGTAATCGTAAATATTGCCATAATTACGAAAAGGGCGATAAACATCCCGTATTCACGGATATTTTGCTTCAATACTTTTTGTACGTCTTTAAAGAATGACATTTCTAGTCTCCTTTAGCTTACAGTCGCCAATTTCATAATACTTTCTTGAGTGGCATCTTCAATGGCAAGTTCGCCGGTGATTTCACCTTCTGAAACCACATAGACCCGGTCGCTCATCCCCAGAACCTCAGGCAGCTCAGATGAGATCATAATGATACCCATACCTTGCTCTACCAGGCGGTTCATGATCGTGTAAATTTCAAACTTGGCACCGACATCAATCCCGCGCGTAGGTTCGTCGAGGATCAAAATATCGGGCTTTACAAACAACCATTTGGCAAGGGATACTTTCTGCTGATTTCCACCGCTCAGGTTGACCACAGTCTGTTCGATACTCGGTGTTTTGATATTGAGAGAAACAACATACTCTGAAGCAACTTTAATTTCAGCATTCTCATCAACCACACCGCGATTGGAGATTCCTTTCAAGTTGGCCAAGGTATTATTTTGCTTGACATCCTGAATCAAAATCAGACCATTACGCTTGCGATCTTCTGTAACATAAGCAATACCAGAAGCAATAGCACCTTCTGGATGACCAAATTCCACCGTCTCATTATTTACTAGAAGTTCGCCTTCAATTTCATATCCATCCGGGTTACCAAAAAGGCTCAGTGCAAGCTCGGTGCGCCCAGACCCCATTAAACCGGAAAGTCCAATAATTTCACCTTTTGCCAGACGGAAATTAATATCCCTCAAGATTTTGCGCCCTAGCTTAGGATCATAAGCATTCCAATTCTTAACTTCCAATAAGGTTTCTGTGGATGCTTTTTTATCGCGCTTAGGATAAATATTTTCAATTTCTCGCCCAACCATGTGCTTAATCAATGCATTTTCATTGACTTCGCCATTGTGGGCATCCAGGGTTATGACGGCCTGTCCGTCGCGCAAAATCGTGACGGAATCAGACATTTCGATCACCTCTTTGAGCTTGTGCGTGATCATAACGCAGGTAACGCCCTGCTTTTTCAAGTCCCGCAGCAGCGAGAAAAGGTTTTCAACATCATCTTCATTGAGCGCAGAAGTCGGCTCGTCCAAAATAAGCAGTTTGACATCTTGGCTCAAGGCTTTGGCAATTTCTACCAATTGCTGCTGTCCAACCCCCAGCTCTTTGATTTTTGCTTCGGGATTGACATTTAGCTTTACTTTCTGAAGCATCTCATCAGCTTGCTTGATGGTTTCGTTCCAGTCAATCGTAAAACCATTTGCTATCTCGTGACCGAGGAAAATATTTTCGTACACGGTCAACTCAGGCACCAGGGCTAATTCCTGATAAATAATTGCGATGCCAGCTTTTTCGCTATCGGCAATATGTCTAAATTTTTGGGCCTGACCTTCATAAATAATTTCCCCAACATAATCCCCATGGGGATATACACCACTCAAAACCTTCATCAAGGTTGACTTGCCCGCACCGTTTTCGCCAACCAGGCAGTGGATTTCTCCCGTCTTAACTTGAAAGCTCACGTCATCTAACGCTTTGACGCCGGGGAATTCTTTCGTGATGTGTTTCATTTCCAATATGGGAGGAATCATGGCAACTCCGCGTTGATCGATAAAAATAGAGCAGGATAGTGATAAGTTTATCACTATCCTGCAAAGGAGAAAGAAGCAATTAGCTAGGGAAGATTGGTGAAGTCTTCAGCAGGCCAGTAGCCGGAGTCGATAATGGCTTCCTGAAGATTGTCTGCGTCGACGGAGATTACTTCAGACGGTTTGGCGGGGACATCTTTGACACCGTTGTTGTAGGTGTGGGTCTCGGGGGGTGTTTCACCCTCGAGGAAAGCAATCGCCGCGGCAATCGCATCGCCAACCAGCGTGCGAACGTCTTTCAAAACAGTCATGGACTGCTTGCCGTCAATGATGTATTGCACGGAGGCTTTCTCAGCATCCTGACCGGTGACAACATAGCTTGCCACATCAGCGTCAGCAGCGAAAGCGTCAGCAATGGCGCGGGCGGTGCCGTCGTTGGGGGCCAAAATGTAGACATCGCCTTTGTCTTCGGCAGTAGCAACCGTCAGGTTGGCCTCAGCCAGACTTTTGGCGGTGTTGAAGTCCCAATTGGTGGTGACCTGACCGATGATCTGGGCCATTTCATCACGACTCAGTTCGGCTTTGTCGACCAGAGCTTCAGCTTCGCTGGAGTTCTTGATTACGAAGGTGCCATCGGCAATTTTCGGTTGCAGAACGTTCCAGGCGCCTTCGAAGAACAAGAACGCGTTGTTGTCAGAAGCAGCACCAGCATACAGGAACAGCGGATTGCCTTCGCCTTCGGCTTTGTCAACCAGGTATTGCGCCTGGGCTTCACCAACAGCGATGCTGTCGAAGGTCACGTAGTAATCTACAGCGTCGGTTTCGAGGATCAGGCGGTCGTAAGAAACTACTTTCACGCCAGCTTCGGCGGCGGCTTCAGCAGCAGCAGCGGCAGCAGCGCCATCGTGCGGGGTGATGATGAGTACCTGAACACCCTTGGTGATCAGATCTTCAACGTTGGCTTTCTCTTTGGCCGAGTCACCCTGGCTGAAGAGAATTTCTACTTCGTAACCAGCTTCGGTCAAAGCTTCTTCGAAGCGGGCTTCGTCCTGAATCCAGCGTGGTTCGTCTTTCGTCGGCAATACGATGCCGACTTTACCGGCGGCCATATCGGCAGCGGGTTCTTCAGCAGGAGCAGCTTCGCCAACGCCCGTGAAGTCTTCAGCAGGCCAGTAGCCGGAGTCGATAATGGCTTCCTGAACATTGTCTGCGTCGACGGAGATTACCGCAGACGGTTTGGCGGGGACATCTTTGACACCGTTGTTGTAGGTGTGGGTCTCGGGGGGTGTTTCACCCTCGAGGAAGGCAATCGCCGCGGCAATCGCATCGCCAACCAGTGTGCGAACGTCTTTCAAAACAGTCATGGACTGTTTGCCATCAATGATGTACTGCACGGAGGCTTTCTCAGCATCCTGACCGGTGACAATGAAGCTCGTCACGTCAGCATCAGCAGCATAAGCATCGGCAATGGCACGGGCGGTGCCGTCGTTGGGGGCCAAAATGTAGACATCGCCTTTGTCCTCAGCGGGAGCAGAGGTCAGGTTGGCCTCAGCCAGACTTTTGGCAGTGTTGAAGTCCCAGTTGGTGGTGACCTGACCGATGATCTGGGCCATTTCGTCACGGCTCAGTTCGGCTTTGTCGGCCAGAGCTTCAGCTTCGCTGGAGTTCTTGATTACGAAGGTGCCATCGGCAATCTTCGGTTGCAGAACGTTCCAGGCGCCTTCGAAGAACAAGAAAGCGTTGTTGTCAGAAGCGGCGCCAGCATACAGGAATAGCGGGTTGCCTTCGCCTTCGGCTTTGTCAACCAGGTATTGTGCCTGGGCTTCACCAACAGCGATGCTGTCGAAGGTCACGTAGTAATCTACAGCTTCGGTTTCGAGGATCAGGCGGTCGTAAGAAATCACTTTCACGCCAGCTTCGGCGGCGGCTTCAGCAGCAGCAGCGGCAGCAGCGCCATCGTGCGGGGTGATGATGAGTACCTGAACACCCTTGGTGATCAGATCTTCAACGTTGGCTTTCTCTTTGGCCGAGTCACCCTGGCTGAAGAGTATTTCTACTTCGTAGCCAGCTTCGGTCAAAGCTTCTTCGAAGCGCGCCTGGTCTTGAATCCAGCGTGGTTCGTCTTTGGTCGGCAATACGATACCAACTTTGCCTGCCATCTCACCAGCTGATTCTTCAGCAGGAGCAGCTTCATCGGCTGCCGGTGCGCAGGCTGAAAGCGCCAACCCTGCAAAAACCAGCAAGGCCAGAACTACTAACAATGGGCGGATATTCTTTTGGAACATAACACTCTCCTTAGTTCTGTAAAATTGTTTGAACATTGTCTTTACAATGTTAACAATTATTTAACATCGCTACCCCCCTTTTTCCCCCACCCAGCATAGGGGATTTCCCCCAATCATCCCCTTGATGGTAAGATTAAAGCTCATGCAAACAACACAAATTCTACTAGCAGATGACCACGCAGTTGTCCGCGCGGGAATCCGCAATGTGATCGAAGAAATACCCGGCCTCAATGTTATTGGAGAAGTTGGTGATGGGCCAACATTGCTCAAAGCACTCGTCATAAAATCACCCGATTTTTTAGTGGTTGACCTCAGTATGCCAGACTTCAACCCAATTCAAACTGTTGGGTATATCCGGGCACAAAATCCAGATATGAAAATTCTGGTCATCAGCGCCTATGATGATGATGTCTACGTTCGAGGTATGTTAGAGGCTGGGGTAGATGGGTATCATCTTAAGGATCAGCCATTAAGTGATTTAAAATTGGCGATGTCGCGCATTCTTGCCGGTGAACGCTGGATATCAAGCCCATTGCTATCCAAACTTGTAGGAAGAGAAAAGTCGGCGTCGAATATTTCGCCACTAACTTCCCGTCAACGCGATATTCTACAGCTTTTGCAGGAGGGTCTTGATAACCAAAGTATTGCGATAGAACTGAGTTTGAGCGTCAAGACAATCGAAAATCACTTGACACGTATCTATCGCCAGTTAGAAGTACAAAGCCGTCTTGAGGCCGTCAAATTTGTCAGTCAGCACCCCGAGGCATTGGGTGTCGCCGGGCAACGCTTGCAACAGAAAAAAAATGATGCCCCAGCCCCATCTCAAGACGTTACTATTCTAGTTGTGGACGACAATCATCGCTACTTACATCAGATTCAGCGCATGCTGGCTCGTGTCTATCCCCAAGCAATCCTCTACGAATCCGATAGTATTCTAGGCGCACAACGACTTGCCGAGAAAGTTCAGCCTCAACTCGCGTTTGTAGATGTCGTTTTGGGGGAAGACGATGGCATTCGTTGCGCCCGACGCATCAAGGCTGTATCTACAAGATCACGCATCATCATGATCAGCGCCTACCCCGACCGTGAATTCCGTCGCCTGAGCATGGAGGCCGGAGCCGTTGCCTTCCTGGACAAAAAAGACCTGGACGCCCGCACATTGCGTCAGGTGATCGATGATATTGTCGTATGACCATTCAGCCCACTACCTGGCGTCTCATCAAAACCGCTCCGGCATTCGGGGCATGGAATATGGCCGTTGATGAAACCATTCTCGAAAGTATTGGTCGCGGTGACACACCTCCTACTTTGCGTATGTATGCCTGGGATCCGCCTTGCCTGTCCATTGGCTATGCGCAGTCGATTAAGGATGCTGATTTCCAAACAATCCGCGCGCGCGGCTGGCATCTGGTGCGGCGGCTCACCGGCGGGCGTGCTATCTTGCATACCGATGAATTAACGTACTCGGTCATCGGGTCAGCAAAGGAGCCGCGTTTGGCGGGCAGCGTGATCGATAGTTACGAGAGATTATCACGCGCGCTTTTGCATGCCCTGCACTTATTGGCCCTCCCCGCCCAGGCATTGCCCAAAAAAAATGACCAACCAAAGTCAGTAGAGCCAATTTGCTTCGAGGTGCCTTCGCATTATGAAATTACGGTCGCGGGTAAAAAATTGATTGGCAGCGCCCAGGCGCGCAAGAAAACGAACGTATTACAGCACGGCACTCTGCCGCTCTACGGCGATCTTACGCGCATTACTCATGCACTAACTTTCCCATCGGAAGCAGAGCGCGAACAAGCCGCGCAACGCTTATTAGCACGCGCGACCACCGTTGAAGCCGTTCTGCAGCGCGCCATCCCCTGGGAGCAAGCCGCGGCTGCATTTGAGCAGGCATTTGCCCAAACGCTGGATATCCAACTGGAACCTGGCGAACTCACCCCGGCAGAGCTTGGTCGTGCGGAAGAATTAGTTAATAAAAAATACGCCCACTCCGATTGGAATGAGCGTATTTGAGCGCAAGACGATTTAGTTATTCCGTCACAAAAATCACATCCGAATATCCCAACGCCGACAAAAAGCGCACTAGATACGCTTCGGCATTGATACGAGCCTGTTCCAGAATCCCGTCTTCAAGAGCGGCGTTTTCAATTTCATCTTCAGCTACCTGACGAGCAGCCGTCTCTAAATGAATATCGCCCTTCGTAAACAGGCCAGTATCACGATCATAAACATACGATTTATCGTTATCCAGTGTGGCAATAAAAATTTCGGACGGGGGCAGGCGCATATACAAAACGCCGCCATCCAGCCAAAAATCATCTTCGGTAAGATCGCCCAAATCGATCCCGGCAATCACCACCCCATGCGCCACGAAGATCAACTGATCGCCAAAGAGAAATTCCAGACTCCCCTGCCCTTTATCCGCCGTGACCACC
>Ga0257119_1002400_pt1 | contig 11234 bp, 15 predicted proteins | sample SI112_200mmetaG_FD_190179 | JGI IMG/M metagenome (GOLD analysis project Ga0257119, IMG submission 190179) | Marine microbial communities from Saanich Inlet, British Columbia, Canada - SI112_200m | ecosystem: Environmental > Aquatic > Marine > Inlet | place: Canada: British Columbia | collected... | reverse complement strand
ATTGTTTTCGTCGATGGATTCTTTTGTTGAGAATTTTTCTTTGAGGTAGTTGATTGTGCTGTTTCTGTTGATTGTTTCTACGAAATAGACTGTTTGGAGAGGTTTTTCGGGATCTGATTCAAATTCGACTGCCGCTATTTGTCTACCTAGCCAGGCTGGGACTTCGTCTTCGAGGTGCAGGTGGAATTTTTCGTAGGCTAAGGTCTTGAGGTTTTCTTGTGAATATTCGGTTCCCTCGAGGAGGGCGATTGCTTTTGTTAGTTGGGTGTGGTCTTGGTAGGTGCTGATCTCGAGGAATGCGCTTACTTTGTCTTCTGGGATAAGGTCTGCTACTGGGGTTGGTCTGAATCCTTTTTGGAAAAGGTGAGCTGCCACTACAACAAGAAGCGTTCCTAGTATGAGGACTAGGAGTGTGCCGAAGATTTTTTGAGGGTGGTGGTGTTTTTTTGAGGTTTTCTCGGTAGCGAGTTTCTCGGTTGAATCGGCGGCGACTTTTTTCTCGACGATTTTCACTTTTTTTATCTTTTTAATCTTTTCTTTCAGCTTTTTGGGCTGTTTTTTTTGTTTATCAATCTTGTCTTCGTCAATTCGTCTCTGCTTTTTTGCTGAAGATTTTCGTCCCATAGGAATAGGTAGTTATTGTGTCGTGAGGGGTTGATTAGCCGGGAAGAGTATACCACGAGTTTCTCGAGGTTGAAAAGCAGCTAGTAGTCGGGTAGAATTGGCTGGCTTATTTAAAAATTATTATGAAACTCAAACCAATATCTGCAGATGAACTACGAAGGCTTTTTATAGACTTCTTTGTTACAAAACACGATCACAAGGAAATCCCTGGTGCATCGTTGATTCCTGAAAATGATCCGACTGTCTTGTTTACGACTGCGGGAATGCATCCGCTTGTACCGTACCTGATGGGAGAGAGTCATCCTTCGGGCGTTCGGCTGACTAATTCGCAAAAATGTTTGAGGACTGACGATATCGATGAGGTTGGGGATCCGACTCATCTGACTTTTTTTGAGATGTTGGGGAATTGGAGTCTTGGCGATTATTTTAAGAAGGAGGCTATCGCGATGAGTTTTGAGTTTATGACTGGTTCTCGGGAAGATGGGTGTTTGGAATTGCCTTTGAGCCATTTGGCTGCGAGTTGTTTTGAGGGGGATGAGAATTCTCCGAAAGATGAGGAGTCTTATGGACATTGGAAGGAATTGGGAATGCCTGAAGGGCGGATTGCTTATCTTAATAAAAAGGAGAATTGGTGGGGGCCGGCTGGCCAGACTGGGCCTTGTGGACCTGATAGCGAGATGTTCTTTTGGACTGGGGGCGATGATGCTCCTGAGGAATTTGATCCTGAGGACGATCGATGGGTTGAGATTTGGAATGATGTTTTTATGCAGTATTTCAAGAAGGAGGATGGGACTTATGAGGAATTGACGCAAAAAAATGTAGATACTGGAATGGGTTTTGAGAGAGTGCTTTGTATTTTGAATGGGGTTTCGACTCCTTTTGAGACTGAGCTTTTTGCTGAAGCTGCTGAGGCTGTGCGTTCTCTTGGAGGTTATGATGTTGGCGAGGCTGATCCGAGTGATGAGCAAGGGGTTTCGGAGAGGATTATCTGTGATCACCTGCGAGCTGCTACTTTTTTGATTGGAGATCGAAATGGAGTTGTACCGTCTAATACTGATCAAGGATATATTTTGCGACGTTTGATTCGTCGAGCTATTCGTCATGGACGAAAGCTTGGGATCGAAGGGTCTTTTGTACGGAAGATTGCTGGAATTTATGTGAATTTGTATAGAGAGGCTTATCCTGAGATTCTTGATGCACAGGAGAAGATTTTTGAGGAATTGGTTCGAGAAGAGGAGCAGTTTGGTCGGACTTTGGAACGTGGTTTGAAGGAGTTTGCGAAGTGTGGTGAGGCTATTTTGAATGGAGGATTTGCTTTTAATATGTATGAAACTTATGGGTTCCCGATTGAGATGACTTTGGAAGAGATTTCTAAGGACGAGGCTCTTGCGGGGCGATTGGATGAGAAAAAATTCATGGAAGAGTTTGCTGCAAAAGAGAAAGAGCACCAAGATAAATCGCGTGCTGGTGCGGAAGCGAAGTTTGCTGGTGGTTTGGCGGATGATAGTGAGGCTGTTACGAAATTGCATACTGCGACTCACTTGCTTCATCAGGCGTTGCGGGCTGTTCTTGGGGAGCATGTGCAGCAAAAGGGTTCAAATATCACGGCTGATCGATTGCGGTTTGATTTTACGCATGAGGAAAAGATGACTGATGAGGAGAAGGCTGAAGTTGAGAAGATCGTCAATGAGCAGATTGAGGCTGATTTGCCGGTTTCTTGTGAGGAGATGACTGTTGAGGAGGCGAAGAAGTCAGGCGCGCTTGGATTCTTTGAATCGAAGTATGGTGAGACTGTGAAGGTTTATACTGTTGGAGGTGATGGTGGGCATTTTAGTAAGGAAATTTGTGGTGGCCCTCATGTTGAGAGTCTTGGAGAATTGGGAGCTTTTAGGATTAAAAAAGAAGAAAGCTCGAGTCGGGGGGTGAGGAGGATAAAAGGGCTTTTGGGTTAGGGCTCTTGATGGATATTGATTTTTCATGAGCTTTGTTGTATCTTTCTCCTCCTATTATTAATCACAATAGCTATGAGTAAATTTGAAGGAAAATCGATTTTGGTCGCTGATGATGACAGTGACTTTTTGGGGGCAATGATGCGTTGTGTGGCTCGGGGACTTGGAGGTACGGGGATTGGCGTATTACCTGCTGCTGATGGAAGTACAGCCTTGCACAGAATACAAACTCAACATGAAGAAATAGTTGCTGTTTTGACTGATTTGCAAATGCCTGGAGCTGACGGTTATCAAGTTGCGGGGGCTGCTAATGAGCACTCTATTCCAGTTGCCATAGTTACTAGAGATAGACCCGAAACAGTTACTCCTGGTGATTATGATGTTATTCATAAGAGGGTGTCCACTATTACTGCTGAAATCCATGCTTGGTTGAGGGAGGCTTTGGGTTTAGAGGGAAGTGAGTAAAAATCTATTTTATTAAAAAAATTATTATGGAAGATTCACATGAAAAAAAGGCGCTCTTGATAGCAGATGATGCTGCTTGTGTTCGCTCTAGTTTGGTAGATATGCTTAAGGATTTGATTGAGAGGATGGATGTGGATGTTGATGTTCTTGAGGCTGGGGATGGCCATGCAGCCTTAATGATTGTTGATGACCAGCATGATCGATTGATAGCTGTCCTTACAGATATGCAGATGCCTGGGGCAAATGGATTTGAGGTTTATGAAGAAGCTAATAAGCATGGGATCCCTACTGCGATTATAAGTACTGCTCCAAAAATTTCGCTACCTGACGGAGACTACACATATTTGGACAAATTGGGGGAAATTAGCACTGTTAAGGAATGGATGACTAGATGTCTTGGAGCTTTAGAGACTGATCCTGAGGCCGAGGTCTAATATATTATTTATTTTTTTATTATGGAAAAAGCAATATTGTATGCGGAGGATGATCCTGAGTTGAGGAAATCAATGGAAAAGACTTTAAACCTTTATATTCAAAGAGTCTTGGGGATTGAAGCGGAAGTTCTCGTGGCTAAGGATGGGACAGAAGCTCTGAAAATAATTGAGGAGTCCCATGACAAATTGGTAGCTGTAGTTACAGATTTTAATATGCCTGGAGCTAATGGTTTCCAGGTTTATGAAGCTGCTTCAGCTCATGATATCCCAACAATGATTTTGAGTGGACGACTACGTGAGGACCTACCCACTGGGGATTACACATATCTCGGGAAAGGATCTCCTGTATCTGAGATTGGAGATTGGCTAAAAGCTTGTTTTGATAAAGTTAGGGGAGTCAAAGCTGAATCCTAAACCATCTCCCCTAGCGCTACACACTTTCCTGTTTTTGTGATGCGGACTTTTTGGAGGGTGCCGGTTATGGCTTGGTCTTTGAGGATTTCGACTGTTTGGTTGTGAGGGGTTTTGCCGCGAAGGAGGTTTTTATTTATAGCTCCCGAACTAGAACTTCGTTCTGTTCGGTTTTCAACTAGGATTTCGACTTCTTGGTCTATCATGGCGTCATATTTGGTTTGGGCAGTTTCCATTAGCAGAGTGTTGAGTTGGTGCCAACGTTTTGCTTTTGTTTTCGGCGGAACGTCGTCTGGAAGGTGTTTGTCGGCGTGGGTTCCTTTGCGGTTTGAGTATCGTGAGCTGTAGCAAAAGTCGAATTGGAGTTCTTTGTAGAGGTCGAGGGTTTCTTGAAATTCTTCTTCGGTTTCGCCGCAGAATCCGATGATCATGTCTGTGGTGATTGAGATGCCTGGCTTGGCTTTGCGGAGAGCTGTGACGATTTCGCGGAATCGTTCGACTGTGTATGGGCGGTTCATTCGTTTGAGGACTGTGTTTGAGCCTGATTGGATTGGTAGGTGGATGTGTGGCATCAGGGTTTTGAGTTTTGCGTATGATTCGATGAGCTCTGGCGAAACGTCTTTTGGATGTGGTGATGTGAATCTCAGTCTTCGGAGGCCTTTTGCGTGGAGTTTGTCGAGGGTTTCTAAGAGTTGGACGAATGGTGGGGCTTGGGTGCCGGCGTCGATTTTGTCGTAGTTGAATAGACGGTTTTTGCGGTCTAGATTCGAGAGTCCGTATGAATCGACTGTTTGGCCGAGAAGGGTTATCTCGAAGGCACCTTGTTCGACGGCTTCTGTTGCTTCTTTGAGGATTTGTTTGAGGTCTCGGCTGACTTCGCGTCCGCGTGAGAATGGCACGATGCAGTATGTGCAAAATTTGTCGCAGCCTGTTGAGACTGGGATGAATACTTGAGCTTTTGATGCGTGTGATGGGCTGATGTGGAAGTAGTCTTCAAGTTCTTCTTCTGGGATTTGGGGTTCGGTTGAGGGTTGGGTTTGGGCTGAGATTCCTTGGTGTTGTTGGGATTTTTCTAGGAGGGTTCTGAGTTTGGGAAGGTCTTCTATTCGGAATGCGATGTCGAGGTGTTTGAGAATTTTGATGAAGTGGTCCCGGTCTTTTTTTTCGTCTGCTTTTGTTGAAGATTTTCTTACCATGCAGCCTGTTAGGGCGATTAGCAGGTTTGGATTTTTTCGTTTGCGGGTGATTAGTTTTTCCATTGAGCCTATGACTTTGTCTTCTGCTTTTTGTTTTACTGAACAAGAATTGAAAATAATCAGGTCGGCTTTGGCTTGAGTTGAAGCTTTTTTGTGGCCGAGCTTTTTTAGGTATGTTTCAATTCGCTCCGAATCGGAGTAGTTCATTTGGCACCCGTATGTTTGGATGTGGTATTGCATTGCGGGAGGATTCTAGCGGAGATGAAGGCTTTCTGCAATCTGTTTGAGGGTGATTTGAGAGTGGTAATTTAGTTCGTTGAGGCTGATTGAGTCTCTGTCACTTTTGCTGTAGATGCAGACTGGTACAAGCAATCTTTTTATTTGATATAAATAGACGTACATTCTTAGTCCGCCTGATTTGCCTTTGTTTGTTGAGGTTGGGTTGATTCTAACTTTGTATATGGACTTGCCTATGTGGGTCTCGTTTTGTGGTTTAAAACTTTCCAATGATTTTTCGAGATCATCTCCGAGGTTGGGAAAGCGTTTCTTTAATCTTTTAGCTTGATTAAAAAAATGAGGTGTTATGAGAGACTTCATTAAAGATCTTTTAGTTGTTCTTTTAAGGGTGGTATGGATTTTGTGTCTACTTTCTCTAGGACTTTTTCTAGCATTGCTATTGTAGTGTCTAAATTGGATTTTTTGGTAAGAAAGTAATACTTGATCAGGTATGTGATTGTAGCAGTTTGATTGCCTAGACCTTCCTCCTCGCGAATTAGGGCTAGCTCTTCTTTTATTTTGTCATCTACTTTTAAGAGTATTGATTTCAACGTTAACGGGTTGGCGAATTGTTTCACGGTCATTACACTATAATTAGTATATATTATTTATATATCGAAGACAAGACTTTTGATATGTTCAAAGCCTAGCACATCGACCTTACAAAACGCTTAAAAAAACCTTAAATTTTAGGCTCTGACGGAGATCCCCCAGATGAATCGGGTTGGGGATCAATCTGTTTCAAAACCTAGTCTATCTAAAGCTTTTTTGAGGTCATCACGTGTGACTCCTTGGATTCTCAAGCTGAGGGTCTTGCTTGAATCACCGAAACGAAGCGCGCTCAAACCTTGAACCTCAAATTCCGCAAAGAGTGCGTCTGTTACTTCATCTCGACGACGTTCCCAGGTCTCTTCGTCACAACGAATTCCTGTGCGATCTGGTTGGGGTGGGTACATGGTTGTTTGGGTTATGTGGTTGGGTTAGCTTCTTCCTCCTCTTGAAGTGTCAGTTGGGCCTGGTCTTCGGCCGCCGCTACCTCGTCCTGCCTCCTGCTTTCTAGCTAATGCTGGCTCTAATGTTTTTGCTTGATTTGCCACCCGTGCTTCTCTTCGGCCTACTGCTCTCGCAAATCCCAATATTTTTTCATCCCTTTCGTCTAATTTTCTACGTAATGCCACAGCTGTGATTGCTTCTCGAGCAACATAATGTAGAACTTCGTGGTCATCTCGTTCTTCTGAGTTTCTCCTTAGAACTTCTATACCGAATTCTGTTTCGAACCATCCACGAACAACCTTACTTACTTCCTCAATTCTTGAGAGTTGAGTTATTCTTTCTTCTCGATCCGCTAGCTCTCTAGTGACGGCTTCTAATTGTTGTTTAATTGAGGCAATAACCCCTATAATTTCTTGTTTTGGTCTTCCGATTACATCTTGGTTTACTGGGTTTACCAAGAGATGAGATTGGATTTCTGTTGGTAGAGTTAAAACTTCTCTGAGCGAGGTTTCGCCCATTGCGATTGCGCCTTTGATGCTTCCTTCTTCTGAATCTCGGACTTCTTTTACTATTTCTCTCAATTCTTGAAGTTTTTCCATGAGATAAATGTCTTCTTTTTTGAGCATAATTAAGTTTTTTTCGGCGTACAATTCTTGTTCTCTAATTGTTTGGTCGTCCGCTACCACACCTATTTGGGCGGCTCCATGGATAACATGGTCAATCAAGGTGAATAATTCCTGATCAAGGGCAACGTCTGGAGTTAATTGTTCTTTGATTAATGGATGGTGGAATATTCTAAGCCATTTTTCGCCGTCAGCTTTTTCCCTGTCTATTGAGTCTGCTATGGCTCTTACCATTTCTGTCATTCTTAATTGGTCTGGGGTTTCTGGGAAACCTGATTGTTTTGGTGCGTCAGACATATTTTTTTATTAAAAAGATTGGGGATGATTGTCCCATGAAGTTTAAGAGATTGCAATGTGGAATGGGGGCAAGATTCACAACTTTACATTATTCGTAGTCTTCATCATTATCGTCAAAAGTTGGGGGGAGTGGTTCGGGTTTTGAGAAGATTAAGTCTCTGTCGTATTCAGGATGGCTGATGTCTGGGAGGGTGTCCAGCCAAACGTCGGCGATTTTTCGGTTGAAGGCACCTATCCAGAATCCGATGTTTGTGTTTGCTGAGGCTTCTGGGTCCGAGACGGCTCCTGGGGGAGTTCCTAGCCAGGCGATGTATTCTCTATAGAAGGCTTGGATTTCTGTGGGGTCTTTTAGGTGTTCAACTGCTGTGGATGCTATGTCTCTGAATGGAGCGATTTTTAGCAATTTCGCAAACATTGGAGTTTGCGGGAGGTCGAGGGGGTGAGTTGGGATGGGGTTTAGCTCCATTTGGGTTGTTATTATGTTTTTCTTTTTTGTAGATCCTCAAGGGGTATCCACCAAACTTCTTCTCCGACTGGTGCTTTCCAAAATCTTCCTTCCATATCTGTGGTTGCGAAGTGGAATCTTTCGTAGCCTGGGTATTGTCTAATCTCTTTGATTAGTTTTTCTAGCCTTTTTCTGAATTTTTCTCCTTCTGTTATTATTTCTTCTCTAAGGGTCTCCAGTTTTTTGAGATCTTGTTTTTCTCCTGACAACAAATCTCTGACTTCTTTTGCTAGCTTTGGGATTCTGATTTTTATTTGAGATAGGAGGTCAAAGTCTGGATGATCTAGGATATCTTCTAGTGTGAATGTGTCGAACATCGCTTCGGTTGCGTCGATGAATTCTTCTGCTTTTTCTTTATATTTATCCCCTTCGTTATTTGAGTGCATTTTTATCCACTCTGTTAATGTTCTTAAATGGTTCCCGAATCCTTTGATGTAGTATTTGGCTCTTTCGATTATTTCTTTTTTTAGGGCGTCTGGGTGTTTTGGGGGTTTTAGATATCCGATTCTTGTAAGGAATTCGTCTATTTGATTTCCGTCTTCGGTATCGTAACCTTCGTACATTGAGGCGTCTGAGCTTGCTCCCTCTAAGTTTGCTAGTCTGCCGAGCAATGTAGCGAAGAATTTTGTTTCTCTAATCAGGCCCTCTATTTTGTCGGCTTTAGGGTCAGGCTCTGAGGCTTCCCATGCTAATGCTATTTGTAATTGGAGGACTGTTTCTGCAACATGTTCTATGACTCTTTCTGGATGGCTGTAGTCTGTTGGCTCTTGGTCTTCTGGGTTGAAGCATTTTATTTTTGCATACTTCACTCGATCTTCAAATTGTTCTGGGGGAAGTTTTCGTTCCATTTGGATATTAAAAAAGATTGGGAGTGATTGTCCCATTTTGTTGTACTGGAAGTCAAGGGGAGGGTGGGCTTGCTTCTACCTAAACTTGATCGATGAAATTATTTCTTCGAATTGGGGTTTAAGGTCTTCGCCACCAAAATATTCTATTTTCATCCATTCTTTTTCCCCTAGGACTATGACGTATGCAGTATATGGATATTGAGTCATTCTGATCTCGCCTCCTGGGGTTTCGGTGAAATATTTTTGGGCTACTTTGCCGTCGATTGATGGTCGCCCAGCTGGTTCTGCATTGAATGGCCTGTAGTGGTCGACTGCTAGTGGAGTTGTATTGCTTAATTGGATTTGGAAGTACTCTTCTCGTCCTTCTGGTCTAATTACTATTACTTTTTTCTCTTGAGTTGGTTCTGATAGCTCAAATCCGATTGGGTATTCTAGAGATATGCCGATTACTGAGTTTTGGTGGAATTTGTTTTTTTGGATTGGATCTTCTGTTGGGAGAGGATCTGGGTCTGGTTCTTCTATGGGAGTTGGGTTTGTGGCTGCTCTTGGGACTGGGGCTGGGGCTGGAGTTAGAATTGTTGGAAAGTCTTGTGCTGGCACGATTTCTTCTCCTGGAACTTCTACTGGCTGATTTTGCCATAGATAAAATCCTCCTCCTGCTAGGATTAGGAGTGAGAGGATGGTGATGAGTAGGTTCTTCATGTGGTGGGGTTAGTTGAATACGCTAATTCTATTTGTTATTGAAGAATTGTGCAAATTTTGGGGAATGCTCTACCCTTATGAGGACTTGTTGACAAGTGATTCCTTTGTCGTTAATAATAGGCTCCTGTCTTTTAATTGGATTTATGAAGGAACCGTCTGGCGAAATTTTAGAACAACTGGGTTTAGATATAATAAAGGGTGCCTTTTCGGTTGGGGATGTTGAGTTAAAGGAGGTTGTAGAAAGCCTGGCCTCTGGGCCTCGTTTTTCTAAGCAAGAATCTATTTTGCTTTATTTGTTATTGAAAAATGGAAGGCCTATGTATGGGCTTGATTTTGTTAAACAATCTGAGGGAGCTGTGCCTAAGAGTTCTATTTATGTAACTTTGAGAAGGATGGTTGAAAAAGGGATTTTGGTGATTACTGGTGTGACGCCTTCAAAACCTAGAGAGCAGGGGCCTGATCGTGTGATGTATGGGTTTGGGGAGGGGTATGACAAAATCTTTTATATTTGGTGTCGTTTGGCTGAGGTGATGGGGAGGAGTTAAAGGTTAATCCGATATCTCCGTGCTAAGCCCTCTTCTGTTTTCACTTTATTTATTAATTTGCCGCCATTTTTTTCGATGATTTTTTGTGATGCGGTGTTTTTGTCGAGACTTGTGACCAAAACTTTTTTTAGGCCTATTTTTTTTGCTTTTTTTAATGCCAACTCGAGAATTTTCGTACCATAACCTTTTTGGCGCTCAGTTGACCTGATAGCATAGCCAATGTTTCCTCCCCAATTTCTCAGTTTTTTTGTAAGTCGATGTCGGATATTTGTGTGTCCAACAACTTTGGTGCCATCGATTAGCCAGAAGGTGCTTGCAGGCACCCAGTAAGCTGGTAGGTTCTCCCCTTTTGAATGGTCTTCTGTTCGTTTTTGATATTCTTTAAAGATTGTTGGAGGTTTTGGAACGTTCCAAAAGCCTCTGGCTTTTTCTGCGTCAAGCTCTTTGAGAAGGTTGTGCCAACTTCTGGCGTACTTTTTGTTTGGTTTTATTAGTTTCACGGGTGGGGTTATTTTTTGGGGAAAAGTCGGATTTTGCCTGCGATGATTGCAGCGAGGATTAGGATTGGGAGGCCTGAGAATATAATTATCGAAGAAATGTTAACTATTATATTGGAAAATTTGAAAACTCCTAGTTCCATCATCACTAACATAGTAAAGATTGCTGCAATTACGCCTGAAATTAAGAAAGCGGCAACTAAGTTGCGTTTTGATTTCTTTTTAAAATCTTTAGCTGTTAAGAGCATCCAAATGCCTGTTAACCCTAGTATGCCAAGAACGCTCATTAGCAGCATCAGTCCTTCATCTAGTTGACCGCCAAAAGTACGCATTACGAGGTAAGGGATGGAAGGCAAAATGATGCTTAGGAAAACAGAACTGAATCCTGCTAGAGCAAAGATTGTGACGACTTTTAATATAAGTTGGATTTGTTTTTTGTTCATTTTGTATTGAATTTAATTGTTGAAATTATTGACTCAAATTGTTTTTGGATCTTGCCATCGCCATAGTATTCGATTTTCATCCATTCATGGTCTTCTAGAAGGATGACGTAAGCCGTATAAGGTAGATAATAGAGATCTGTTAGTTCTGGCGTTTCTGTGAAGTATTTTTGGGCTGACTTTCCGCCAATCGTTACTATGCCAGCTGGTTTGGCAGTGAGTGGTCTGTAGTTTACTGGAAGTGGCTTGTACTCTGGAAATAGCGTTTGTATCGTGCTGAACACTTGGATTTGCATTTGTTCTTCGCCTTCTTTTGGACGTATGAATGTTACATCACTTCCTGCTCGCTCACCTCTACCGAATTGGTTTATATCGAGTGTGTATTCCATCTCTATGTCCCAGTTAATTCTCTTTTCGTATGTAGCCTCT
>Ga0257119_1002397_pt1 | contig 11243 bp, 16 predicted proteins | sample SI112_200mmetaG_FD_190179 | JGI IMG/M metagenome (GOLD analysis project Ga0257119, IMG submission 190179) | Marine microbial communities from Saanich Inlet, British Columbia, Canada - SI112_200m | ecosystem: Environmental > Aquatic > Marine > Inlet | place: Canada: British Columbia | collected... | reverse complement strand
ATTCTAATTTACAGAAATCATTTGAATAGTAATAATATGATTGTCCGGGTTCGCATCCACTTGGATCAAAATCACATTCACACGACAAACTCATTATACCCTCCTTTGTTTTCTGTTCCTAATAATGTTAAAAATCATTCGCGTAGCGCAGCGGAGTCGATTGCATTTTTCTTATTATCCGTTTTTTCTGTTTCTGCATCGCTTGCCCATCTGAACAGATCATTTGCTAATTCAGGGTTCTCGGCCCAGATCTCTTTTGCATATGTGCGCATTGCCTGTCTTGATGCGTGACCATATGAGTCATCTTTTGTCGGGTTCAAAACAAAGTATTTCATTTTTAGTCCATCCATTATCTTTCTCCTTTATGTCGTGTTCGTTTATGGCTTTGCCGCACATTCAGAACAAAGCTTTACATTTTGGAAAACCAGCGATGCTGGATTACTGCAACAAGAACATCGATCTGCATCAACTTTATTAGTCCGTTTTTCACGCCATAGTTTAAACTCTTCTGTATAATTAATAGATTTAATTTTTTTGTTTTTTGTAAGACGTATTAGAAATGGACTATTCTTTGTCTCACATTCATATTCTTTTTCAATGCTCATGAACTACCTCCTATCGGACCAATAATTTAGTTCAGCGTTGAGCGTAGCGAAATACGTCTGCAACGGCTTATTATCGATTATATTTCAATATCTTCCCATGATACATTGCCGTCTTTTACAGTTAATTTATTTATAGAATCACCACCTTCCCAAACACAAGAAGCTATCAATTCTCCAGTGCTATCTTTCAATGCAGGTTCTATTATCCAGTTCATAGTCGTTCCGCTACCTTCACCAGAGCAATCGATTTTCTTGCATACAAAAGTATCATCCTCAATAATTCCATTCATAGTTACCTCACAGGATACAAAAGTAACTGATCCATCCTCATTGTTGATTCTGTCAAGATGCCAATCAGATCTATCATGTTTGTGCAGGCTGGAAAGTGGGATTCTAAGATCTTTGATTTTTTTAATTTTAAATGTATCGCAATTGTATGACATAATTCCCTCCGTTTAAAGTTGTAAGATAATAAGGTGTTATGCAGTTCCGTATAACCCGCAATTTGTAATGTTAGCCAAACTGGTTGGCATTATTTTGGCCCCTCAGTCTGCTCAAATGAAATTACCCAAAGCCAGGGATTAGCTTTCCATGAAATATCGGTTCCATCTTTTCTTGGTTTACCGTTTATCGAATCCCATAAAAACCTGAATGCGTTTTTGGCTGTGCAATCCATAGCACCGAGTGCGAGACGCTCTGTCCCATAACCGATGCTTTCATGTTCTGGACCATATTCGACACCATATTTAAAGGCTTGAATCCCCTCTGCCTTGGCATCTTCTTCTGTAATATCCTGCAGCCGTTCAGCCCGGATGTTTTTTACTTTTAACCATAATCTGCAAAATACCTTGTGCATATGTATTGATGGCCTCCAATGGTAGCCTTTCTCCTCAAGCTTATCCCATATTTCAATATTATCTATTGAAACCTCAATCTCTCTTTCATCAGCCATATATCTAATAAATGGATCATATCCATCTTGACCATCACCCCTGATATAAGGTGCAAAAGTTTCCCGGACCCAAAGTAAATCGCCTATGCTGTATTTGCCTTTTTTTAAAAGGTCTTCTGTAAATACAATTCCTGATGTTGGTTGTGGCTTCAAAATCCTACGGGTTTGAGTTTTTCGCCCATCCAATATAGCTGCCACCATGTCTGGTTTGAATAAGATTGGGTGTTCTTTCATCTGATACTCCTTTAAAACATTTCAGTTTGAATTTGTTTTTCATAATTACGATAGCTAAATTTTGCTGCTACTTTTCGATCAGGGCAATTGTCATGTATAAAATCCAAAACATTTTTAAGCCCTAATTTTTCCATACAAAATTTATATTGCTTTGGGTGGGTTTTTCTCAACATCTGAAAGCGATTTGGGGCTGTCTCCATGTGCAAACCAAAACAACAAAAAATACACCCGGTAGAATGAACACCATCAAAAAACAATTTCCCATTTGAATTATCCTGGCAAATATTTCCATAAACCTTGGCATATGGAATATTAAAAACCTTCAAGGCCTGGATAACATCCTGTTCAGTCCAGAAACCCATGGGTATTGACCGGGGATGTTTTGCATCAAACGCATTGCACCCGGTTTGCAGATATACTTTTTCCCTGGCCTTGGAATCAGCTGCCATCATGCCTACCATTTGAGCCCTGCCGGTCTGTTTCTCATATCTGGCCATGGGGTTTTTTTCCATGATCTGGCAGCACTTGTCAGAAATAAGGAAGGGGGCATGCATTAAAAACCGCCACCTTTGAGCAACTTTGAAGCCATTCACCTTCTGACCGAATCGATTTATACCTTGATCATACAGCCGCCAAATATTTTGATTGTTTGGCGTGGGATTTCTCAAGACATTGATTCCCCTTGCGGCCTTCTTGCTGATCACCGGCCAGCCATAATCACGGATGATATGGTGAAAGGGTATCCTGGGCCGGACGGTGGTGATATTTTCAGTTTTCTTGACTATGCTGAGGATCTCCGGATACTCAAGACCGGTATTGCAGAAAACTGCCGGCACCTTTGGATATATTTTTCTTACCAGATACAGTAAAACAGCACTGTCTTTGCCGCCGCTGAAACTAACAGCCACGTTTCCATCAAAGGCTTGATACCATTCCCGTATTCTTTCCAGGGACATATTGATTTTGTCTTTTAAGGGCAGGGCCTGGCGCTGGCGAAGAACATCATATTTTTTGTTTAGATTTCCTGATTTAACATCCTTGCGCCATTTTTTCTCAGATGAGGTTAGTTTTGCCGGAGTGTTTCCTTTTGCATCGGTCTGCATTATTTCAAAATCCCCAATACCGGCCCGCCTTCAACAAGTCGAAACTTGATAAAATTTTGTCCTGGTTTGTGAATTTCAAAGGTTGTGATTGGTGCGGCTGGATAGGACGATGGTGCCTGAACACAAAAAACCGGCAAAGATTTTGAAGTCTTTCCGGTTTTTAAAACTGATTTTTCCATGTGGACCCTCCAAAAGAAGGCCCGACACCTTGGGCGGTGATCTAAGTTATAGTAGGCATAATTTTAGCGAAATGTCAAGTTATTTTACTCCGAAATCTATCAACTCCCACAACATTTTTCCATTTTGAGTTTCAAAAAATTCAAATTCAATCCAAATATCATCGGTCCCGAGGAGCGATTGATAAACCCCGTTGTCGATCTTAAAAGATAGATCAGTGTTGATTGTAACGCTTTGTTAAATAATGCTTGACTTATGTTAAAGTTTTAAATAGATTAACGGTATGAAATCAAGAAAAGAAATATCAAATCATTTTGGAATCAGTGAGCAGTACCTATCAATGCTGTTTAATGGAGAAAGAAAAGTATCCTGGAACATGGCTGAAAAACTCTCTGATCTGTTTCCCGGTAAATCAATTTCAGAATGGAAAAGGTCAAATCCGGAAGAGTTTAGGGCGGCATTCAGTCAGTTAGAAAAGGAGACAGCAGCATGAACTTTTTTCATCTTAAAAATAACCCGTCAAATCAAAAAAGGGAAGTGGTAAAATGTGTAAAATAACCAGTCAGTTGCACGGATACCCGAAGAAGCACGGACTTTCGATAAACTGGATCGGCATTGAGCTTTTTAACCGGTTTGGAATTGATATTTCAGAGAGTTCCTTGCAGGCCTATTTTTCTCCAGACAACAAAACACCTTTACCCGCCTATTTAATTGTTCCTATCTGTCGGATCTGCAACAATGATTTTTCAATCCTTGACATTATCGAAGCGGATGCAAAAAGAACGGCTATTTCAATTTCCTGTGAGCCAACACCATTAAATTATAAATCAGTTGCAAAGCTTGCCAAAGAAGCCGGAGAAGCTATCGCCACTGTAGCGGGTGCCATTGAGGATAAAATTGTCACACATGACGAAAGTAAAGATTGTGTCAAGGAATTGCTGGATTTGCAGAGTGTTACTACCGGCCTTTTGATGCAGTTTAATAATTAACCCAACTGCCAGCCACATAAGCAGCTTGCCAATACGCAAGGAACAAGGCAACCGGGAATAGCAAGACAACCAATAATTTAAAAGGTTCGACACCTTGGGCGGTGATCGAACCGAAGGAGTAAAATGCCAGCAATAGTAGAATACACAAATAGTAACGGAGAAAGAATCCTTGGAAGGCTCATTTCGGAAAACAAAAAAACAGCAATTGTGAAGCCTTATCGCTGGATCAAAATGCCAGCTATTAAAATTCATAAAATAAAGCAGGGTATGCAGCGAACCGGGGAGAGTATTTAACAAAAAAATGACAATTAATGATCAGGAGATTGAAGAAGTTGACCCGGTAAGATGTCTTTTCGGTGCAGCTTGTATTTTGGCGCTTGGGGCGGTTGGGGTGATTTTTATCTTACTTGGGTTAACACTTTAAAAAGGGAGCAAAAATGAAAGAAAAAGGGCTCGAAATAGGGACCATGAACATTTTATCAATAAGCAATCTAAAATTAAAAAATTTCAAAGGTATAAAAGACTTTGCCATTGAGCCAAACGGAAATACTTCAATTTTCGGTGATAACGGAACCGGCAAGACAACCATACCGGACAGCGTTTCCTATCTTTTTTTCGGCAAAGACAGCCGGGGGAAATCTGATTTCCAGCTTAAGCCGGTCGATAAAAAAGGGAATGAAATCCACAACCTGGAAACCGAAGTTGAGGGCATTTTTGATTATAACAATAAAACAGTGATCCTTAAAAAACGGTTCAAAGAAAAGTACACTAAAAAAAGAGGCACGGCAAAGCAGGAATTCACAGGCCATACAACAGATTATTTTATTGATGATGTGCCGGCCAAGAAAAAAGAATATGATACCAAGATAGCAGAGATTATCAATATCAATTCTTTTAAGCTGGTTACAAATCCAATGGAGTTTAATAGTCTCCACTGGACAGCCCGCCGGTCAATTCTCTTGGAAATGTGTGGTGATATCACGGATCAGGACGTTATTGATTCAGATACAAAATTAAAAAAGCTTTCTTCCATCCTGGGTGATTGTTCCATTGACGATCACAAGAAAAAAATCCAGGCAAAAAAAAGAGAGATTAACAAAGAGCTTGATCAGATCCCGGCCAGGATTGCCGAAAATCAAGAAGCTGCCAAGGATGCAGAACAGCCGGACCCGAAAGAAAAAACTATGCTGGAAAAAGCACTTGAGGATGAAAAAGAAAAACTCCGGTCTTTAACATCAAATGAGGCCTTGAGTGCCAAAAAGGTACGCCTGAACGAAATCAATGCCGAGATTCAGCAATTCAAAAACGATGCAAATCAAAAGCAAGCCGATCTTAAAAAACCCATCATGGATGCCATTTCAAAGCTTGAGTCTGAGCGGTGGGCCCTGGTCAATCAAATTAAAATCAGCAAGCAGGAAATTGAAAGGGATGAAAAGCGGAATAAAATCTCTTCTGGCGCAATAGATAAAGTGCGGGAGCGGTGGTATGCCGAAGATGAAAAACAACCTTCCGGTGACAATTCCTGTCCTACCTGTGGTCAGGAATTACCGGAAGAAGATATCAAGAGCACCATTGAACTTTTCAATAAAATGAAAGCTGAACGCCTGGAAAAAATCAACAAAGAAGGCGTTGACCTGAAAAAGTTCATTGCTGATGGTGAAAAATCCATCAAGGCGGCAAAAGTATCAATTGATTCTGATAAAAAGGCGGTTGCCGAAATTGACAAAGATCTGGAAGCCAAAAAAGCAGATCTCAAAGGCCTTGATTCTCCCAAGCTCACTTCTCCTCTGGATAAAGTCAAAGAATCCCTTGAAATGGAAATAGAGGCACTCCTGAACGGGTCAAAAACCCAGGAGGGGGAGGTTGAACTCCAAATCCATGAGACTCAGAAAAAAATAGAGGCATGTGCTACCCAGGAAGCCGCATGGAACGCCGCCGAAAAATCCCGAGCCAGGATAGAGGAGCTTGAAGGCCAGGAAAAAACACTTGCTGCAAAATTTGAAAAACTGGAGTCTGAGCTTTTCCTCATTGAAAAATTCATTGTGAAAAAGGTTGGAATGCTTGAGGGGCAAATTAACAAAAAATTCAAGTTTGCCCGGTTCAAAATGTTTTCAACTCAGGTGAACGGTGGAATTGAGGAGTGCTGTGAAACCCTTTTTGACGGGGTGCCTTTTAACCACGGTCTGAATAATGCCGCCCGAATCAATGTGGGGTTGGATATCATTAAAACCCTGTCTGATTTTTACGGGTTCAGAGGCCCGGTCTTCATCGACAATGCGGAAAGTGTGAATGAAATCACACCCATGGATTGCCAAGTCATTAACTTGGTTGTTTCCAGGGACCAGGAATTAACCGTATCAGAGAGAAAAGAAGTTAAAGCGGCTTCTTAAAAGGGGGATCACTTGACTAAAGAAATCCAAAAAGCAGATACAAGGACAATGTCAGAAAGGTTCACGAATGCTGTCATTGGTGAGTTTCAAAGCACCATCGGCGGGATTGAGTTATCTTCATACCAAAAAAAGCTGGCCCAACATCTTTTCATTAAAGTTGATATTGCCCTGAAAGACCTTGAGGCAAAAAGGGAAAAAGATAAGCGCAAAGTTTCCCCGTATGAATGGAAAAATGTCAATATGGAAAAGCTTGCCATTGACGGAATCCATAGGATTGAACTCGGCCTGGATGCGTTGATACCAAACCATATATCAGTGATACCGTATTTTAACGGCAAGAAAAGCCTTTATGACCTTGACCTCCGCATAGGGTATGAGGGGAATGATTATTACCGAAGGAATATGGCCACAGAAAAACCCGTAAACATCATTTATGAGCTTGTTTACTCAAAAGATAAATTCACTGTGATTAAAAAAAGCAATAATCAAAAGCTTGATTCGTATGAATTTCAAATAAAAAATCCGTTCGACAGGGGGGATATAATCGGCGGTTTTGGGTATATTGAATATAAGGATAATTCTCAAAATGTCCTGGTACTGGTTTCAGAAAAAGAATTTTTATCTTCAAAATCTGCCGCACAATCCAAAAAGTTTTGGGACAAACATCAAGCCAAAATGAGAATGAAAACGCTTGTTCATCGAACAACTGAACACATAAAACTTGATCCTGAAAAAATAAACGCCTCTTTTTTAATCGTTGAAAATCAGGAGCTTGAGGCCGTTGACGTATTACCTGATAATTCAGTTAAAGACGAAATCAACCAGAATGCCAATGAAGAAATTATTGATATCCCCCAGGAAGAGCCAGGCGAGGACGGAATGACGGAATCTGAAAAAAAAGAGATTACGGCCCAGGAAGCCGCAGAGGGCGAGAAAACGGGACCGGATTTTTAAATGATCAACATTAAAACCATAGCCTCCGGATCTTCTGGAAATTGTTATTCGATCAATGATGGTGATACTAAAATCATGATAGAATGCGGTATTCCTTTCAAACAGATCCAGGAGGCTTTTTCTTTTAAATTAAGCAAGGTTTCAGGTTGTTTAATCTCTCACTCTCATAAAGATCATTGCAAAGCCACAAAAGAAATTTCACGGGCTGGAATCAACTGTTATATGTCCAAAAAAACCGGTGAAGAAATTGGAGTGACTGGACACCGGATTCACACCTTCAAAACCAAAGAAATATTCAAAATCGGTACGTTTAAAATCCTCCCCTTTTCCTTACAGCACGATGTTGAAAATCATGGCTTTTTACTACAGAGCAATAACGGCGATAAGCTATGTTATATAACCGATTCGTTCTATTGTCGGTATCAATTCTCCGGTGTTAAGTATTACTTAATTGAGTGCAATTATCAAGCCGATAAATTAGAAAAAAATATCAAGGCAGGGGTTGTGCCCGAAGCGATCAGGAATAGGATTACAAGAAGTCATTTTGAAATTGAAAATGTCAAAGAATTTTTCAGAGCGAATGACTGTTCAAAAATCCGACAAATCCATCTTATTCATGTGTCAGGAAATAACGGGGATAAAGAACTTTTTAAGGCTGAAATACAAGCCTTAACAGGTAAGGAAGTATACATATGAAGGTTTTAAACCTATATGCCGGTATCGGTGGAAACCGTAAGCTTTGGCAAGACGTTGACGTGACGGCTGTTGAAATTGATCCGGATATAGCAAAGATATATTCAGAGTTTTATCCGGATGATAGAATTATTGTCGGTGATGCTCACGAATATCTTTTAAACTATTATGATGAATTTGATTTTATATGGTCTTCCCCACCTTGTCCTACTCATAGCAGAATAAGAAAAATGGGGGTGCAGCGCAAACTTTACCCGGCATTATATCCAGACAGAGGGTTGTGGGAAGAAATCACGCTATTGCAACACTTTTGCGAATCTATATGGGTTATTGAGAATGTCGTTCCATATTATGACCCAATTATTCAACCAATGTTTAACCTTGACCGCCATTTATTTTGGTCAAATTTTTATGTTCCCGAAAAATCTTTTCCAAAACGAGATTATACCCATAAGGCTATTAATGGGGCCGATAAAATTGTTTATGGTTTTAATATTTCAAAGTTTAAAGTGAGAGACAAAAGAAGATTATTAAGAAACATGGTCAATCCAGAAGTAGCAAAATATATATTTGATTTTGCAATGGGATATCAAATTAAGGCAGAACAGGGAGTTTTATTTTAATGACCTTCACAGATTGGTTCAATAAATTAAAACCTAAAAGAACAGCTTATCTTTTAAGTGAATTAAAGCCAATCTTTCTTCAATGCTGGAACGCTGCCCGCCCCAAGAAAAAAGAAACCCGGTCAGACAAGCAGCGCCGGTATCAGTGGGGGGTGGTTTATAAATTAATATCTGATCATACCGGCTACACCCAGGATGAAGTTCATCAAGAAATGGGTAAGAAGTTTTTAGCCTATGAAAAAGACGGTAAAACCTTTGTGAAATCAACAACAAAATTAAGCACAAAAAACATGGAGATTTATCTGGAAAGTGTGCGGCGGTTCGCTGCAATGGAGTTGTTTATTTATATTCCGCTGCCGAATGAACCGGATAATTTTTATTATGAGGTTAAACCTTGACTCCTTGCCCAAAACCAAAAACCGAAACAGACCCCGGATACCTCAAATGGTTAACATTTCAGCCTTGTGCAGTATGCGGTTGTTTCCCATGTGAACCGATGCACCAGCGATTATTATCAGGCGGGACCAGTTTAAAGCCTTCTGATGAACACGCCTTGCCAGGTTGTGAGGTATGCCACCGGGAAACAGAGCACGGGATAAATGGCGGGGTTCTGAAACTTTGGAATGATAGATCAGGGATGAAGTTCAAGAATAAACACGATTTACGGGACTATTTAAAAGCTGCTTGCATGCAGAGCTATGGCACTTATTTAATAGAAAAAATACGAGCGAAATTTAAAATATTTCATGGGATCTCCTCCTAATGGCTGGCCCGGTGCGGCCCAAGAAGCAGATTGACGAACCGGCTAAATCTGCAATACCGGGGTTAACTTTTAAGCAAGGATCATAATGGACGGATGGGTCAAATTTCATAGGCGGTTTCTTGATTCTGATTTGTGGCTTTCTGAGCCGTTCACAAAAGGCCAGGCATGGGTTGACCTATTCTCTATTGCAAACCATAAAAACGGGTTCATAAGAGTTAGGGGGAACAGGGTTGAAGTCAAAAGGGGCCAGGTCGGTTGGTCGCAAGTAAGACTGGCTAAAAGGTGGAAATGGTCCAGGGGAAAAGTCAGACGGTTTCTTGATGAACTTGAAAATATAGACGGCAAGGTGGTACAACAGAAAACAAAGGTAACTACCTTAATTAATATAATAAATTATGAACTATATCAAACAGGCGATACAACAGGTAATACAACAGACGGACAACAGACGGACAACAGACGGTACACTAACAAGAATGAGAAGAATGAGAAGAATAATAAAAAGAAAAAGATAAAAAAGAAATCTTTTTCTCCGCCCACTCCCGAGGAAGTTCAAAATTATTTTTTTGAAAATGGATATACAAAAGAATCCGGTTTAAATGCTTGGAAGTATTACAACGATGGAAACTGGAAGGATGCCGGCGGAAAACAAGTCCTTTCCTGGAAACAAAAAATGAGAGGTGTTTGGTTTAAGCCTGAAAATAAAATTAATAACAGACCCCAAAAACTAAACGGCAATAGTATGAGCAGATCAGACCAAAACGCTGTTGCCTGTATGGAGTTTATAGAAGACATGAGACAGGAGGCTGATTATCATGAATAAAAATGAAAAGACTTTAGGTAAATTTTCTGAGGTCATGTGGGGTGTAGCCGAGGACTTCGGCGGCAAGATATCAAAAAATGGTATTAAGATGCGCTTTAAGGCCCTGCAGGAATACACCATTGATCAGATTACTCAAGCCGGGACATGGTTGCTACAGAACAGAGAAAAAACCTTTCCGGCGGTACCAACCACAAAAGAGTTTATCGATGCTATTGGAAAAGTAGCTGGAAATCTCAATATAAAAACAAGAGCTGGAATTGAGGTTGATAAAATATTGAGTAAGATCAAGCGGTATGGACGGGCGGCGGAACCTCTTTTTTTTGATGAAACCACAAAATATCTCATGACGTATAGATGGTCTTTTGAACTATTGGGCAATATGACAGCTAATGATCTGAAATGGTGGAGAAAAGACTTCATTGATGCATACCAGGATACAGACCAGCAAAAAGAATTAGTTCTGGATACGGCAGAGAAAGCAGGCCTGATACCGGCTGATAATTTAAAAAAATTGACTAATGTTAAGAGGCTGAAAGCATGATCTTCATCCCCTTCAATGTCCCCAGTCTGAAAAACTCAAAAAAACCTGTCACTCTTCCAGGTAAAGATTACACAACCTTTGTTCCTTCCGATGCGGTCAGAAAGTACCTGCAGAAAATCGGTGTTAAAAAATATTCCGGGAAAAAGGTTGAGTGTTATACCACAAGGCCCAACCTTTTTCGTCAAGCTGTTGGAGATTATTTTAAAGACATCCAATACCCGGCAAGAATCAAATTCTATTTTGTGCGGGATACCAAAAGAAAGTTTGATTTTCACAATGCGGTCCAGATCATTGCAGATTTACTTATAGCCCATGGATACATTGAGGATGATAATATGGATTATTTTATACCTGTTCCGATGATGTCGGGTGGGAAATGGTATTCTGTTAATCCGA
>Ga0257119_1002394_pt1 | contig 11246 bp, 9 predicted proteins | sample SI112_200mmetaG_FD_190179 | JGI IMG/M metagenome (GOLD analysis project Ga0257119, IMG submission 190179) | Marine microbial communities from Saanich Inlet, British Columbia, Canada - SI112_200m | ecosystem: Environmental > Aquatic > Marine > Inlet | place: Canada: British Columbia | collected... | reverse complement strand
CTTGAAGTGAAGTACCTAATGTCCTATCATCAACAAATGCAGACAAATCTCCTGCTTGAGCAAGTAACTCAGCGAATGTAGGGCCTGTCTCTATCTCAGGGGTAGGATCTTTTAGACCATCAAGGAATTTCTTAACATCGTCGTTCATCTTTCAATCAGAAAGCAGTTTTTATTTATAAAAGTTTTGGTTAATTACTATATAGTAGTGATAAACGGCTAAAATCACCTAATTGTAACACCATCAACGGTTATCGGATTGTCCTGAACGTACTTAGCACCAGTTTTTAAAGAAATTTCAGCCTTGACCAGCTCAATAGAAATATCAGCATAGTGACTTGCTTTTGAAAGCAGATTTAATTTAGCAAATTGCATAATGACTTCACGTGCAGTTTTACCTGTAAAATCAAAACATTCACGACCTTCTGGAGATACAAGAGTTGCTTTTATCTCTTTCCCAATAATCTCAATACGCACAACCCCTCGTGGATCAACATCAGCATTTTCATCAAATTTAGTGTTAACAGAATTCCATTGGTCAACAACAAGTTTCATAGCTGGAGTCCATTCTTCTTCATATATATGTGCAGAATTTGAGCATATTGCAAGTTTTCCACGTTCAAGTCCAGTTTTATCAACTACATATTTCTGCAGACCAAGCAAAGCAAAGGCATTTGGAATCGCCGCCTTAAATATATCATGAGATCGGAATGTAGCTATCATATTTACTTTATGTCCATTCGTAAGAAATTGTACAAGTACAAGACATGGTGGATACTTATGATTAAGGTCTTCAGGTGGATAGAGCGTTGTAGCAAAACATCTCCTTGAGAAACCATTTGTTTTTAGCGTTTTAATTATAGCATCAATTTGATCAATCTCACCTCTATATGATCGTAAGCGTTGGCCATAAGTATAAGTGGTTCCATCTGGAACATTAGAATCAAGTAGAGAAGCCATGTATTCTTTTATAGATTCCTTCTTTAAGCCCACAAGTTGGCAAATATCTTCAGGCCAATCAGGGATATATGGATTATCAATATCTTCATCATCAATTGTCCATGTCACAAGATGACATTCTTTTTGCTGGTTACCATAATCTGTTCCTTTCATTTGGCCATAACAGACAATTCTGTTTACTACACCAAGCCAAGCATCAACAATCTTTTTGCCGTGGATAGAAAATCCAACGTCTTCTGAAGGAAATGGGTCATGCATATCACGTTTGGGTTCTGGAAATGAAATTGATTCCATATAAGTCTTTTCGCTAGAAGATTTAATTTCAGCTAACTCGTCAACAGATACAAAAGATACTTTCACATTTGAAAGAACTTTTTCAATAACATTTACATCAATTTCTTTATGAAGTTGAGAGCCATCATTTTTTATTTTATTGTCAGAGTCAACACCATTCTTCCATAAAACCTCAACCATTTTCCATCCCATAGAGCCGAATGCAGTTTTGGAAAGTTTTGCATCGTATAAGACATAGAGGTGCCGTACATCAGGATTTAGACATAAGTTCCTTAAAATTACAGATACTCCCTCTTTGCCGTATAGTGAACCGATTATAGAAAAATTATCTTTTAGTTCAGGATATTGAGTAACTAGAGCAAAAGGATTTGTCCAGCATGTTGCAAGAGCAATACCATTTCCATCTCCAATTATGGTTTCATATTTTTCGGGTTTATAGAGCGTACGCATATTATATGAGTAGTAATAGAAACCTTAAGAAAGTATCGATACTAATTTACACTTTTGCAATCTTCCATAAAAAATCAAATTGTTCTCGCATTCCATCAGCTACTTTTTTGCTTTTTATAACAATGAAGATATATTCCTGCTCAAATATACCAATTATAGAAATATCTGAAATGATACTTATTCCGACGCTTGATGCATAGGGAAGATACTTGATGTGCGCTGTTTTTTCATGTAAATTTCTATTTTTTCTCGACTCCTCACTCATCAGTTTGTAAATATCAAGCTTATTTTCCACTCTTTTCTTTTGGTGAAATGCAAAAAAACGAGAGACACTTTTGTGATATGTTTTTGAAGCAGCAATACCCCATACACATAGTTTTTCTTTTGGAAATTGAAGCTCAATTCCATATGCAGATTTCATACCCTTTAATCCGGTATATATCTCAATTGAAGATTCGTTTTTTGACTCGTTTGCTTTCGCTATCAGTTCCGGAAGTATTTGCATGCACTGTTTTTCTTGTTTTACTAAAGTTTTTTTCTTTTCTTCTAGATATGAAAGTATCATTTCTGGAGCAGCACCTTTGAAATATTTGATACCTTCACGAGATACAAAACTTACAAGACCTTTTTTTTGAAGTGAATTTAGTATTTCATATATTTTGCCAGAGTTTAATCCAGATTGTTTCAAAATCTTTCCAGTTTTTGCTTCTCCCGTTTCCAAAAGAGCAAGATACACTTTGATTTCAGAGTTGGTAAGTCCAATTTCTGAGAGTATTGGTTCTATCATACTAATAAGATAGTTTTCTTTGTTTATAAATATAACTCTACTCTTTGTGGGGGGAAGTAAATAAGAATTCATACAGAATTTCTGAATTACATGAAAAGAAAAAATATTGCTTATATCGCTATAGGAATTATAGCATGCCTAATTATAGTCATATCACTACAGGTGACATCAACAGGAAAAGTCACATTAGAAATTAGCGAACCAATCAAGATAGGTGTAATCTTACCATTAACAGGTCCAGTTGCTTTTTACGGAGAATCATTCAAAAGTGGAATCGATATGGCCGTAGAAGAGATTAATCAAGATGGGGGCATAAACGGAAAGCCTATCAAAGTAATATATGAAAATAGTGAATTTGATACCGGAAAATCTGTTCGAGCATTCCATAAGTTGGTTGACGTTGACGGTGTTGATACAATTTTCACACAATTTACAACGATAACCCTTGCTCTTGCTCCACTTATAGAAGACAAAGAGATTGTATCATTCAGTGCAACGGTATATCCTGTAGGGAATTTAAGTCGTTATATGTTTAGAGACTATTGGGATATGGGTGCACAAGCAGAAGCATTGACATTTGCACTACATAACGAACATGTAAAAAAAATAGGATTACTTTCATTAAACACTCCAGAATGTACAGGGCCATTTGTTGAAAAACTGGCTAAAGACAGCAATATTGAAACCATTGAATTATATCAATATGGTGATACAGATATGAGGTCCCAGTTGTTAAAACTAAAAGACGTCGACGGATTGGTTCACTGTGGATTTCCAGTTGATGCTTTAGAAATAATTCAAGAAATAAAGGAACTCAATATGGATTTTAGACTTTTCGGGGTTCATTTTAATGAAGAACCAGTACCATCGTTAGCAAAAAAAGAATTACGAGAGTTGGAACCTATTAATATTGCAGTTAATATTGATGATAGCATCTCTGAGAGCAAAGAATTCCTTGATAGATACCAGTCATTATATGGAAAAACACCAAGGGTTGATGCTGCATACGCATACGATGATGTAATGCTGTTTGCAAATGCAATAGAAGAATGTGGAGATACAGACTCCCAATGTATTTCCTCTGTATTACTTTCAACAAACAACTACAAAGGCGTCATTGGTACATTGAATTTTGATGAACATGGCAATTCAATACGAGACACATCACTTGTGCAATACAGGGATAATGGTTGGGAAGCGTATAGCTAATCAACAATCAGTTCCTGTTGCATTCCAGTATATACAGGAAACTTTGCACAAAGCACTTTTACGTCTTCCTTGATTTGAGCCATTAAAGCTTCATTATCGGAATTCTTGATAACTTGTGCAAGCCATTCTGCAACAACGACCATTTCCCCTGGACCCATTCCACGTGTTGTAAGCACAGGAGTTCCAATACGAAGACCACAAGGATTAAATGGAGTTCCTTTATCATTTGGAATAGTGTTCTTGTTGGCATATATTCCAATAGAATCAAGAGTATTTTCAAGCTCTTTTCCTGTCAGTTTTTCATCATTCAAATTAATTAACATAAGATGATTGTCAGTACCGCCAGATACAATCTTAATGTCATTTGCAATCAATGCTTTTGCAAGTGCTTTTGCATTATCAAGAATTTTTTGCTGATATTCTATAAATTCAGGTTTTAATGCTTCACCAAAAGCAACAGCCTTTCCAGCAATGACATGATCAAGTGGTCCTCCCTGAATACCAGGAAATATTGCTTTATCAATAGCTTTTGCAAATTTTTCTTTGCAAAGAATCATTCCAGCTCTTGGACCCCTAAGAGTTTTATGAGTTGTCGTAGTAACAATGTCGCAGTATGGAAATGGCTGTGGATGTAGCCCTGCAGTTATTAATCCAGCAATATGAGCAACGTCTGCCATAAGTAGTGCACCTACTTCATCTGCGATTTTTTTGAATTTCTCAAAATCAAGAGTACGTGAATAAGCAGAGAATCCAGCAACAATTAGTTTGGGTTTGTGCTCAGCTGCAAGTTTTCTAATGATTTCATAATCAATAAATCCGTCATCTCCAACAGGATATTGTACAAAATTATATTGTTGACCCGAGAAGTTTACTGGATGTCCATGTGTTAGGTGTCCACCATGGTCAAGTTTTTGCCCAAGTACGGTATCTCCAGATTCAAGTACAGCCATGTAGGCACCCATATTAGCGTTAGAACCGGAGTGAGGTTGTACGTTTGCATGATCTGCATTAAAGAGTTTCTTTGCTCTATCAATCGCAAGGTTTTCACTTATGTCGATGAATTCATTTCCACCATAGTAGCGTTTTCCCGGATATCCTTCAGAATATTTATTTGTCAACACAGAGCCCATTGCTTCAAGAACTGCACGTGATACAAGGTTTTCAGACGGAATTAGTTCAATTCCATCCTGCTGTCTTTTAGTTTCATTTCGAACCGCTTCATAGATTTCTGGATCAGCGTCCTTTAGAGATTTCATTGATACCGACATATTCTTCACTTCTCCGATTGTTTTATTTTTACGTTTATAGGATTTAAATATAAATTCTTCATGCTCTTCAGTTTTTTCTACTTCCCATTCTTCATCAGATATTTTAGGAAAGAAAACATCTCCCTCGTAGTCTTTTTTAACCCAAGAGATATAGAGTTTGTCCGCATATTGCATTCCTTGTGCGTAGACAGAGCCACCACCAATAATAAAAACATCAGTTCCATATGATTTAGCTTTTTCAATTCCCTTTTTGTAATCTGTATAAACAACTGCGTCAGGAAGTTCCATAGGGTCTTTGTTCAATACCACGTTATTACGACTTGGAAGTGCTTTTCCCATAGAATGATAGGTCGTACTTCCCATTAGTACAGTATGTCCCGTAGTAAAGCGTTTGAATAGTTGAAAATCTTCAGATATATGCCATGGAATATTAGGACCATTCCCAATGACTCTTTTGGCGGTCATTGCAGCAATCATTATTATCATAGTTAATTCACCCATTTACCTTTTAGTTATACAGCCACAGATCCCTTTATTGCAGGACATGGGTCATAATTTACTAGTTCAAAATCATCAATAGTAAAATCAAATATGTCTTTAACATCAGGATTGATTTTCATCGTAGGAAGTGCACGTGGAGTTCTTGATAATTGCTTCTTTACCTGGTCCATATGATTGGTATAGATATGTACATCTCCAAAAGTGTGAACAAACGTTCCAGGTTTAAGATCGCATGTCTGTGCAAGCATCATTGTGAAAAGTGCATAGCTTGCTATGTTGAACGGTACACCAAGAAATACATCACAACTTCTTTGATATAATTGGCATGATAGCTTTCCATCTACAACATATAATTGGAACAAGCAGTGACATGGTGGAAGTGCCATTTTAGGTACGTCAGGAGGGTTCCATGCGCTTACTATAATACGCCGACTATCAGGATTATTCTTTAGTTGATCTACAATCTCCTTTATTTGATCAACGCCACCGAAGTCTCTCCATTGTTTTCCATATACGGGTCCAAGCTCGCCATGTTTCTTTGCAAACTCGTCATCAGTTTTTATGTTCTCAATGAATTCTTTCTTTTTATCTTTCCATACATCTGAGTATCTTGGATACTTTTCCTCAAGGTCATTAGCCTTCAGATAATCAGCAAAAGGCCAATCATCCCAGATATGTACGTTATTGTCAACAAGATATTTTATGTTTGTACTTCCTTTAAGAAACCATATAAGTTCGTGTATGATACCCCGAAGAAATACTTTTTTTGTCGTAAGAAGAGGAAATCCTTCAGATAAATCAAACCGCAGTTGATGACCAAACCAACTAAGAGTACCAACGCCGGTACGATCTTCTTTTTTTATTCCATTATCGAGTATATGTTGTAATAGTTCTAAATACTGTTTCACGTCGCCCCACCATTGATAAGAATAACTGAATATATTTAAAAAAACTTCTGTTGTGGAAAATAGAGACAGATACTGGTAACAAAGAGAAAACTTATAAACATCTGAACACAAATATCATATTAAAAAGAGGTGTGTATTATTATGGTTCAGAGACCAACATTTGATGATCTTTCTTTAGACGCAGGCAGAAGAACAAGGTTGCATCGTATGATGTACGAACATGGGCCAGGCAATGGCACGCTTATGATTCTACCAATAGATCAAGGACTAGAGCATGGTCCAATTGATTTTCTTTCCAATCCAGATTCAGAACATCCTCTATATCAGTTTGAGCTTGCATTAAAAGGTAATTTCTCTGGAATAGCATGTCACATTGGACTTGCTGAAAAATATTATCCTAAATATGCAGGAAAGGTTCCTTTAGTATTAAAATTAAATGGTAAAACAAGCATAGTTCCATCTGATGCTGCACTTTCAACATGTACAGGAACTGTTCAGGATGCAATAAGGTTAGGTGCATCAGCAGTAGGATACACGCTTTTTGTTGGATCACCAAGGCAAGATGAGGATATTGCACAACTTGCTGCAATAAGAGAAGAAGCACATGCATTTGGTATTCCTCTAATTATATGGGCTTACCCAAGAGGGAAGTTCATAGATGAAAAAGGTGGAGCAAAATCACTATATGCAGTGACGTATGCAGCACGCGTTGCACAAGAAGTAGGTGCTGACGTGATTAAGGTAAATTTTCCAGAGGGCGTAAATGAATATTGCCCAGATGCATATAAGAAAATGAAAGTATCATTTAAAGATCAAATTAATCATATCATGAGAGCAGCAGGACATTCGTTGGTTATATTTGCCGGTGGTAGCAAAGGTAATGACGATGAATTGCTAGGGAAACTTAATGATGCAATGGAAGCAGGGGCTACAGGAGTCATATTTGGAAGAAATATGTGGCAACGACCTTTCGATGATGGACTTAAGTTTGCTGAAAACATATCTCAGATACTAAAGAAATTCTGATTATGCAGATTTGATTGTTAGTATGTCTATTTTTATTTATTTAACACATTAAACAAACAGAGCCATATACGTCCCAGATGAGACAAGAATACCAAGTATAATTCCTGCAATTACTTGCAGTGGAGTATGTCCAACTAGTTCTTTTAAGTGCTTTCCTTTAAGATCAAGACTAAGTTTTTTAACAATTTTATTAATAGCTTTACCTTGTTGTCCCGTCTCATATCGTACGCTTACAGCATCCCGCATTACAATAAATGCAAATGCAACTGAAAGCCAAAATACGGTTGTTGTTCCTTCATATAGGAAGATTGCAGATGCAAGTCCGATTACAAATGCAGTATGAGAACTTGGCATTCCTCCATCTTTGAGTACAGCTCTAAAAGTGAGACGTTTTTTTTGCCATGAACCTATAATAAGTTTCAATACTAGTGATGCAAAATACGCAGCTAGCGTAGGAAATACAATTGGATTGTACAATATTTTAAGTAATGTAAGAACAGGAGTCATAGCAAGATTTGAGTCATAATCTTTTATATACTTTTTGAATAAGAAGTAAAATGTAAGCAACGAAAGATAACACTTATAAGCGATAAATCACTTCTGCTATATAATGATAAAAGTCGCAATAGTGCCATTGAAAAAAGCACAGAAAGTAAGGAAGTTCATAATCGAGAACGATTTGTCAAGTTCAGAATTCAAATTAAATAAAGATTCCGAAAACCTATATATCCCTGTCAAAGCAGAATTTGAGTTTGAGGGAATAACCATTGAAAATAGAGAGGAAAAAGATTTTACAATCATAGAGTTGCGTACGAGTCCTAAAGATTTTCTAAAGGAACAACTTACAGAAGAGGAACAATCTCATCTCAAGACATCATTTGATGCTTTGGGAACAATAGCGATTATAGAAGTAGATAAAGAACTAGAAAAGAAAGAAAAAATCATTGGAAATGCTATTCTTGAATCAAATCCAGCAATTAAGACAGTTGTAAAGAAAGTTGGACATCATGGAGGAGAATTTCGTACACAAAAGGTTAAAGTTATTGCTGGAGCAGACACAAAGGAGTCTATCTATAAAGAAAATGGTATATCACTTAAGCTTAACGTTGAGGAAGTTTATTTTTCACCTCGACTTTCAACCGAAAGAAAACGTATAGCGGATCTTGTGAAACCAGGAGAGGATGTTCTTGTTATGTTTTCTGGATGCGCACCGTATCCTTGTGTGCTTGCTAAGAATACAGAAGCAAAAAGTATAGTTGGGATAGAAATTAATCCTGTCGGCCATAAGTATGGTGTTGAAAATATTAGACGAAATAAAATAGACAACACAATATTATACAATGGTGATGTTCGAAAGGTTTTACCGGTAAAAAAGATTGGTTTGAAGGGATGGTGGTCTGATGACCAGATTCAAACACGTTTGAAAAAGAATCCAGGAAATATGGAGTTTTTTTTGAAGGAGGGAGATTTAGAGAATCACTTTGATGAGATAAAACGTGCTATAGAGAAAGTAAATGATAAGCATATAATCATCCATCAACCTTATACTTATAACGGCACTCTTCTTAGGCTTGACGTAGAAGATGAAAATGAATTCGAAGATATATTTGAGTGTTATAGAGTTTTATCGGATCTTTGTGCAAAATATTCTCACGTTAAAGGATTTATCTGTCATTCATATGGGTATAATCCAATAACCAAAAAGTCACAGGAAAACCCAAGCGTTGAAAATGCTATAAGTAGAGCTAAACAGCTTCCACTAAAGTACGCACACATTGAAAATTCAACGGTGGAGCCATTTTGTAAACTTGATGTTATTAGAAAGATAGCAAAAGCATCAGGTAGCAACAGGGTCTGCATTGATTTATGTCATTTATACATGAACTATAAAGGAGAAGAACTGATAAACGAAATAAAAAAGACGGTTTCTAATTATAATACATATTTCCATATATCAGATTCCATTGGTCAACATAATTCATTTATTGTTGGAAAAGGTGATATCGACTGGGAATGTGTTGCTCCACTCATATCAAAAGGAATCATTGAGGTAGTAAATAAAGACGAAAACAACCCAATAGAGGCATTTGAAAGTTTCGACAACCCAATGTTTGATAAAAAGTTTGATCGTATCCTTATGCCACTTCCAAAATCCGCAGAGGACTTCCTTGATGTAGCACTAGAACAAGCAAAGGATGGTGCAGTCGTACATTTCTATGATTTTCTTGAGGAAACAAAGTTTGAGGAAGCCCATGAAAAGCTTGACAAAGCGTGCAAGAAAGCTGGATTTAAATATGAAATTCTTAGAACAGTCAAATGTGGACAACATGCTCCGCATGTATTTAGAATATGTGTAGATGTCATAGTAAAGCTTAATAATAAGTGATAGTTTCTTATTTAGTGATGACACAAGAAAATTTAGCAGACTTTGTTCGTGGAGCACATAGAAGAGCGGTTGCTAACTACCAATCCAATGCAAGTTGGTTCCGTCAATGGTGGCATAAAGACAAGCCTACTGTTATTTATATTGATGGAACTTTGGCTAGTAAATTTCTACAAAGCGAAGGAGTGAGTCTTAGTGCAACAACAATAAAATTTGATGGAATGACGGTAGAATTAGAATCACATAAAAAAAACAGTGGTGACGTGGTTGTTGATGTTAATTCTGGATGGCCATATGGATGTGATTATCGTAATAATCAATCATTGGTTTCAACTCAAGTATTAGAACAGCCTGAAATAGTTCGTTTGCTTAGTCGAGCTATTAATGCAGTAGAGGGAACTTATCAAGAGAATATTTCAACACTTAAGAAATGGAGCCATAGAGACGATCCTCTTACGGTATATTTAGCTGAACCATTATTTGACGAGCTTGCAACTGCTACAGGTCATGGTAGTGTAACTGGTCTTACATTTTGCAGTGATCCTATTGAATTTTATGGCGTACAAGTGCATCGGGGGATGCATCCAGAGATTCAAAATGAGGTAGGGTTTGCTGTACATTCATGTTATACGATGGGATTAAGTTATAGTCTTTTAGAGGGACAAAGAGACCCACCTTCAAAACCATCTCCAAAAACTCCAACAATTACAGGAGAAGTCGCTTTAGCGCAATAAGAAATCTTATTTATGTTTACCGAACCATTCGGGATATTTTTTTTGTATTTCTTCTACAAAATCTTTTGGTTTAATGATACCAAGTTCACAGATAATTCCTGCAACTAACTCAGGGTTGATTTTTTCAAATGCGAAATTTTGTATAGTAACGCCTTTTGGTGGGTTTTCCCAAACTTCATCAGGGTTTCTCTCCTCCAATTTTTCCTTATGTATTTTAGACGTGTTCGGATCATATTTTAATGAATCAGTGCATACATATACAGGCACATGATATAGATTTGCTATTTCTGCTATCATTTCTGAACCTATTTTATTATATATTTTCATATTATAATCGATAGCATCAGCACCTATTAGTGCTATGTCCGCTTCTTTTATTGCTATACGTATAGCAGAATCTACAAAATGATTAACTTTTATGCCAGCTTTAGCAAGTATGGTTGCTGTGATACGTCCTTGATAACGTGGCCTTGTCTCGGTATTGACAACGACAAATCTTTTGCCATTTTGTTTTGCTTCTAGAAGTATATCAACTACACACGACGAATGACAGTGTGTGTACACAACCATGCCATTTTTTATTTTCTTTGCACCTACATGGGCGATTCTCTTTTTTGACGTAAGAAGATATTGAAGCACAATGTTTGCACGCCTATCAAATTCTTCATTTAAAGCTTTTTGTTCAAGTTCTATGTATATTTCTGGTTTGAAGATATAGTTAAGGGCATT
>Ga0257119_1002392_pt1 | contig 11256 bp, 14 predicted proteins | sample SI112_200mmetaG_FD_190179 | JGI IMG/M metagenome (GOLD analysis project Ga0257119, IMG submission 190179) | Marine microbial communities from Saanich Inlet, British Columbia, Canada - SI112_200m | ecosystem: Environmental > Aquatic > Marine > Inlet | place: Canada: British Columbia | collected... | reverse complement strand
TTCCCTTGTTTAGCGTGATATTCATTTACTTCTCCTTTAGGTAATTACTAATATAGTTATCAATTAAATTCAACTCTGTCATCTCATTTCTGAGTATTTTCTTGGCAGGGTGCATCTTAATCTGTGCCCGCTTCCTGTTTTTAGCCAGAATGATATGGTGCTGTAGATCTGCTAGTGTGTACATAATGATTTATATATATGTAAGTTCTTAACAGCAAATGTGGGTTTACCCCCCTCTATTGTCCGCATCTCATTCTCCCATACACCTACATTAGTATGAGGTATAAGTGCAAGAGCTAGTGCAGGGTGAACTACAATTACTCCCTCGAAACCTTCTGATAGTATTCCTTTTACTATTTCATCTACATCATGGCATTGCTCTGTTACTAGATCTTCCCATGTGTATGTAATATCAGAGATAGAGGTATTGAAGGCATCCATATCACCCATCTCCACTATAGTGATACCCATATCACGGGCTATCTCATGCTGTTGCGTTGTCGTGGCGTGACGACTTATAAATAAATACTTCTTCATTGTACTCTCCCTTGCGTTAATTTAGCTAAGGCTGTAGTTTCATTACATCCCCAACTCTTGGCACATATTAAACTCATATGGTTAGGGTTTAATAAGACTAATCCCCTATATGATCTGAGGATGCGAATAGCCTCTTCTAGTGAAGCTCCTTTTTTCATCTTAGCAGAAGCTCCTGACCAACTGACTCCATAGTGGTGGCAAGCGTGACTTCTAGATCTAAACTCTAATCCATTTACAGTTATTTTATCCATCTTGTTCATCCCAGTAGGTGTCTATCATTACCCAGACCAACCCTACTAGGGTAGGATGGGAGTATAAATACCCCCCCGTGTATCCCTACCCAAAGTGGGATAACATCTAGTACCCCAGCTTTTTCTTTAATTAACACCATAATTTATTCTCCATTTATTAATTGATCTAATTGATACACATCCACCTGGTGTCTTACAAGACAAGTCTCCGGTGTATGTAGATCCCTCACACTGCGCACAGAGGGCTTTATGAGCCCCATATGCTTAATACATCTATTACTAACCAGGTGGTGAACACACCCTCTCATACTGCAGTAAGGCACACTGAAGTATCTATTCATATTACCTCCCATTTATCTATTATATTTTCTGTGAAATTACAGGATCTTTAGGCTCTTCCATACATTCCTCTTCATTTCCAGTATCACAGATAAATTGGTTGACTGCCAGACGACCTATAAAATATACATCTACCTGTCCTCTCTGAATCAAGAGGTACTGTTTAGTAATTAGTTCTTTTCTAAATTTCCTAAGTTGCCTTTCACTTGTACCTATTGTAGTAGCAATGTTGTTATCTACGAATTTCCACCCGTCTCTCCGGGAGTAGTAGTACATAAGTAATTTATATGCCCCATTAGATAACTCCTTCATGGCCTCAGTTAATTCTTTTTGTGGTATTCTAGCCATGTACTTAGTTTCTCCTTTTTTGAGTATAGCTTTAGTATGTGTTGAATTACCCATAGTTTAGTCTCATTGTGTGTTAAGTAGTATCTATATACTACATATTATTTGTGTGTATGTCAAGTATTAAACACATACACAAAAAAGGTAATATACTCTATTATTTGCCTTAAAAGTGTACATTACAAGGTGTATACTACACGAAAAAGGTAAGGGTAAAAGTGACCTAAGTTACTGTAATATATAAGGAATATCCAACTATTACTTATGAGCTGTCTATATATAAAGCTTTATTGCAAATTGTATGCCATTGGTGTATTCTTTTCTGTGGTGGAAAAGGTGCTATACCAATAGTAGCTTTTAAACACTACTATTACAATCTAAAAGTAGTGTTTGAACGCTACTTTTATATTTTTAACTTATTGATTTATATAGATATTATCCCCCTTATATATATACTATTTAATACTAATCTCTGAAAGTCATTTGGGTAGCATAATTACCCCTGAAAGGATTTGCTGCATACCGTCATTTCAACATCGAAATCTTACGTCTGGTGTGTTTATAAAAAAAAAGAGATTACTATATTTTTTAGGTAGAAGTAAAAAAAAAAAAGAAAAAAAAATACACTACCTAATATATAGGTAGTGTACTTAATTTAACTTAACTTAAAGCATAACTACTAGCTTTAATATGCTTAGCTAATTTTCCTTTAGAAAGCTTACCGGGATCAGTACCGGTTAACTGTTTAACGATAGATCTTAATAGATCCATCTTATTAAGATCCACCAGTATCTCACGATACACCTGTTTAACTTGGTTAAGGTTATTAGGATGAAACCAGAAGCTATCATGGATATGAACTAACTCAAAGTCAGTTCTTCTGACCATCTCCCTAGCTATCCATCCATCAATGGAATGAATAACATTAGGAGCTAAAGCCCTATGTTGATCTTTGTTAGCTCTATTCTCTTTAAAGTGGACATGAAACTTACCATAATCCTCATCCACTACATTGTACTGAACTGTTTTAGAACTATCCACTACTGCAACATGTCCATCAGGTAATACCCATTTATGTTGTTTAGCTTCAGGATTAAAACATTCATTTACTAATTGCATTACAGCCATAGGACCAGGTAATAAGTCTTTGCTGCTCTCTATGAAAGCTTTATACTGGCGCTTAGTTAGCACCTGCTTAGGTACAGCCTCTGAATTATAAAACATAGTCATCAGAGGCTTCTTAATATCTGTTCTAGTAACTTTCCTCTTGTTCAGTATATTATTCATACTATTAGCTACATGGGTATACACATCATGCCTGTGGTCATCCCCAGTTAGATTAACTCTAACTGCGGTTTCCTTACAATCACTTAGCACAGCCATAATCTGTAAGCCACTAGCCGTAGCATCAATACCCATCATATACCCACTGGGTATTCCATCAAGACACTCTTGATACGCCCTGAGAGCCTTCCTACCGAGGATAGGTTCAGGCCAGTACTCTGTATCAAATACTTCCTGATCGTCGAACCAGGCCACTCTGTCGCCCCAGGAGAGCTTATCCTGCCCTGCATGTCCTGCTATTGCTATCTTGAGAGCATGTTCATCAGTGACCAGCTCTTCGTTAGCTAGACTTAGCATTGCCTTATGGTACTCATCACTCTGGAGGTTTATATCCCAACCTATTGAGTAACTCCTACCTCTAGCATCATAGCGCCAATCAAAATAGAATGGTTGCCCTAGGTAATCTAATATTACCCTATCATGTCTATAGGTATCATCACCTATACCTTGAGGAGTTTCCTCAATTATTACTTGAGGATCTAACATATAGGCTACTGCTTGCAATTGATTAATACAGGTAGTATTTTGCCTAAACTGATGCTTACCTTTCAGTAAACATTCATCCCAGTTTACTACTATGTTTGGTTCTATTGGTGGTGGTATCTTATGGTAATCCCACCGTGCTCTTAATAGTTTCTTAGGTAAACGGTAGGTATTAATAACATACCCATTTTCTACATTAAAGAATGTACCATCTAGTTCTCTTATTATACTTAATGCATAATCTATTCCCTTAGTCTTAGCTAATTGACCAACAACAGCCCCTAGTTCTTTAGGTTTAGGGTTGATATATGTAACGTTAATTACCTGTTTATTTAACTTTTGAGGGAATAACTCTTGTACCTGTTTGTACCAGATATCTATATTGTACTGATTCATTTTTGAAACTCCGTATATATATATAATAAAAAACCCCTACCCTTAGAATTAAGGATAGAGGTATAACTAAACTAAACAAATATTATTTCTTTACCACGCTTCCACGCAGCAAACTTACGCGCATACAAACTCCACGCGTAATCAATAACCTGTTGTGGAGGTGATACTTCATAGTCCGTACCGTCCCATCAGCTTGGCCTGTATTTGGTCAGCCCAAGAGCCTCCCGATAATAATAGCTCATTAGTAGTCAAAGCAGCCTTTAGCTGCTTTCGCAGCTCCACCTTAGCTTTCTTTCTCTTGTCAACTTGGAACAGCATAACTGTCCCAACTCTATCATCGTCAAGGGTTAAGACACCTTTCAGGTATCTTTTACCTGAAGTGTCTGTGTACCTTTTAGCGCTGGTAACTTTACAATCAGGCAACATTGCCTGATACAGTTTTCTTGCAGTATCTCTGTCCTTTGGGACCGGGATTTCCTGCCCCGACAGATAGATTATTAAATTATACCCTTTAAATTTTAATTGATAACCCTCTGTACTGCTTGCATACACAGTAGTAGTTTTTGACTTCTTTGACTTCTTCAACTTTAACTTCTTTAAACCTTTTTGTAACTGATTCATTATGAATCTCCTTTAAATACTATGTTATTGAATAAATAGTACTAAGATACATAGCGATCTTAGTACTAAGGTACTACTATTAATTAACACTCACTGTGTTAATTAAATATAACGACCAGTATCGCTACTGGCCTTTACTTTACTTGATTGCTAATTCAAGTAATTGTTTTCTTTTTTCCGAGAAGAGTTCTAAGCTCTTCTTTTTCTTCCTTTTTTTCGAAAGTTTGCGATAAGCTTTTTCAAGCTTATCCAACTCTTTTATTGGGGCGAATTTCTTCGCCACCTGTAAATCTGAGCTAGACTCTAGCTCAACAAGTTTAATCTTGTTGTCAAGGTACTTTGTCCCTGACATGACCGCGCCTAAAGCACTGTTACCAGTGTTGAAGGCATTGCTCATAAATAGCCTTCCGGCTCTTGTTGCTCTTATTTTTGACATACGTATGTCTCCTATAATTACAGCTGCATACGCACCATGCGCACACATACCCACTAGCGCGGAGCGAGTGTAACTGTGTTACGTGTTGGTGTGTAAAAAAAGGGAACTACCACCTGTTATGGTGGTAATTCCCTATGAATGAACTAGCTGTTAGCTAGCTCCTTCACTCTTGCGAGTGAAATCCTTTTGGTAGTATAGCTACTACCTAGTACTTTCTGGACCCTCTTCAGGGCTCCCTTCTTCCTGAAGTAATACAACTTCCCTCTCGGGTTATTGTACCTTCCTTCTACGAAGGTGAGGATTGTGTGACCGTTGCTTTCTCTTTGTAGAAGAGAAATCTCCTTTGACCGTATGCACTTCTTCAAACTAAGACCGTGAGTCTTAGCCTTCACATAGGCACATACATATGCGCCTTTGCGATTGTACACAGCCAGCAGCTGGCCTTTTGATGTAGTAGTAAGTAAACTCATAATTATTCTCCTTAAAGAATAGTATATAGTTTGTACGTAGATGTACAGGCCTATATAGTAAGCCTAGAACCAGGACGATAACGATAGTTATCTAGGTAGTACCGGGGGGGTACTTCCCCTTGATTCCCACTATACGGTAGTATACTGAACCCATACTAATTTTATAAATCCCACTACAGAAAAAATCTGGACTAATACTAATATATTATTATATATCTCATTGGCGGAGCGTAGGTGAAGGTGGAGATATGCGTAGCATATCGTAGGCTGAACCTACTCTCTTTCTCTTGTAAAATTAGCTGTTATATTTCAATGACTTAAAATTGAGTTTGTACGTTAGAGGGGTATTATATGTACTTCTCTAACGTACACTCCAGTAAAAAATACTTCTGTACAAGTATTTTATTGTGGTATAGTGGGATTATGCGAGAATTTAATAAGAGTATTAGGGGGGTTCAGGCTATGCGGGTATTTGTACAAATAGGTAAACCAGTAGCTAGTCATTTACTTTTATATTTATTAGCTAAGATGGATAAGAGTAATAGCGTTCATGCGTCTAGGGGGGAATTAATGGAGGGTACGGGGTTAAGTAAGAATACCTTGACTTCAGCTATGAGGGAGTTGAAGGATTTAGATCTAGTGAGAAAGAGATATGGTTCTACGTATTTAGTTAATCCTGATTATGCTCATTTCGGTGATAGTAGAAGTTATCATATTATTAGTTATGAGTGGGGGAAAGCTAAAGTGGATATCAGAAAGGAATGTAGGGTTCGAAGTGGAGCTCTGCACTAGATATTATTAGTTCAGGTGGGTGTAGGTGTAGGATAGGCTGTATCTTAGATAATACTGTGAGAGGGGATGAGAAGGGCTGTGAGAGGTGTATAGTAGTTACCCCTACTACTTGGGTGAGTGGAGGGAGATCGTCCTCTCCTTCTACAATGAACGCCTCTGTAGAGTGGGGGCGTTGTATGATGGCAATAGATCCGTAGTGAATAGACATTGGAGTAGTATATATGAAAACGAATATAGCAGCAACTGGGCATGTGGGGGCGACGGTAAATACTGAGAGTAGTCCTAATATTACTAGGGATCAGTTGATTAAGGTTATGCCTAGTAAGCATTTAGTTAAGGGGATTACTCCTGAGCTAGTTGATGTTATTAACTCGGAGCCTGATAGTGATTTGAGGAGAGTGTATAAAGAGAATATACTTGGATATGCTAACGTATTGGGGGAGGGGAGGTTTAGTTTAGCTGGGTATGTGCAAGCAGTTAAGTTTGTTAGTTTAAAGTTGTTGGGGGATAATAGTAGTCTTGCTTATAGTAAAGTATTTCCTGATAGATACCAGGGGCTAGTAAATAAGGGGACAGCTACGAAGGATATAGCTAGTTTTGCTAATAATTATAGTAAGAATACTATGTGTACGAAGATACTGGAGCAGTCTCTAGTTCCTACGCATATCCTGAATATGGATTTACATCAAGAGGCTATTAATGTTCAGGCAGAGTTGATGAGGTCAGCTAGATCAGAGACTGTTAGGCAGAAGGCAGCAGAGAGCCTAATTATTAATCTAAAGGCTCCTGAGACTGCTAAGATAGAATTGGATATAGGCGTAAGCAATAACACTATAGATGACCTCAGGGCTACTACAAGAGCTCTAGCGAAGCAACAAATGGATATGATTAAGAGTGGTATTAGTAGTGCTAAGGATGTGGCGCATAGTGAGTTATTAGTGAATACAGTAGAAGGTGAGTATAGGGAGGTAGATGATGGATAAAACAGTAGATGATTACCTGAATGAGATAGACTATTCCACAGACCCTGGGTACGTGCCTAGTGAGTTTGCACTGGAGTTTGTTAGTTTCTTGAAGTTAGTTAATGGTGATGAGGGAGAGGAAAATCTGACCCCTGTTATGCATTATAAGATGTTAGATAAGGTAGCAGGTAAGGCACAGCATACTGTGAATATGATGTTTAGGGGGAGTGCAAAGACTTCTATATTCGCTGAGTACATGTTTCTGTATATAGCTACATATGGAGGGATACCAGGGTTTGGTGATATTAATTTAGCTATGTATGTCTCGGATAGTATTGAGAATGGTGTGAAGAATATGAGGAAGAACTTGGAGTTTAGGTGGGAGAATAGTGAGTTTCTTCAACATTTTATACCCTACGCTAAGTTTACTGATGTGAGGTGGGAGTTCAAGAATATTGATGGTAAGCCTCTAGTGGTTAAGGGGTACGGAGCATTGAGTGGGGTTCGTGGAGCTAAGGAGATGGGACAGAGACCCACCTTTGCAGCTATGGATGATCTTATATCTGATGCCGATGCCCGGTCTCCTACGGTAGTAGCCAGTATTGAAGATACCGTATACAAGGCAGTAGACTATGCACTGCACCCAACTAGACGAAAAACTATATGGAGTGGTACTCCGTTTAATGCTAAAGATCCGCTGTATAAAGCTGTAGAGAGTGGAGCTTGGAATGTGAACGTATATCCTGTGTGTGAGAAGTTTCCATGCAGTAGAGAGGAGTTTAGGGGGGCTTGGGAAGATCGGTTTAATTATGACTATGTGCAGGAGCAGTACAGTAAGGCAGTAAAAGCAGGGATGATAGATACCTTCAATCAGGAGCTAATGCTTAGAATCATGTCGGAGAAAGAGAGACTTATTTTAGATAGTGATATCATCTGGTACAAGAGGAGTAATGTCCTACAGAATAAAGGTGCATACAACTTCTATATCACTACCGATTTCGCCACAAGTGACAAGCAGAGTGCGGATTACTCAGTAATTAATGTTTGGGCTTACAATAACAACGGGGATTGGTTGTGGGTAGACGGGTTCTGTGAGAAAGCTCTGATGAATGTCGCTATAGATAATTTATTTAGGTTATCACAAAAGTATAATCCGCTAGAGGTTGGTATTGAGGTAACAGGGCAACAAGGGGGCTTCATTAGTTGGGTACAATCAGAGATGCAGACCAGGAATATCTACTTTAATTTGTCTAAGGGGAAGAACAGTACCCAGATAGGTATCAGACCTACTAAGGATAAGATGAGCAGGTTCCAGACTAATGCAGTACCCCTATTCAAGTCACATAAGATATGGTTACCAGAAGAGTTAAAAGATTCTAGTGAGCTACAGGAGCTACTTGCGGAGCTATCTCTAGCTACTGTCAAGGGGTTCAAAAGTAGGAATGATGACCAGATAGATACTGTTACAATGTTAGCTGAAATTAATTCTTGGAGACCTAGTGAGGTATCTACTGAGGTAGATGAGGAAGGTAAGAGTAAGTTCAGTAAGTATTGGGATGAGGAGGAGGAGGATGAAGGGGAGTCTAGTTACTTTGTGTAATTGAGCTTGACACGATTAGGTAGGTATGATTAGATTAATAGTAACATTGGAGATACTATGAAAATTGCAGATTACATTGAGTTTTTAGTTAGTGGTGAAGTACAACAGTTAGCTGTGAGTGATGTAGGTGACCTAGATCCTGCTAGTGTGGTTACGCCTACAGATATACACGAGAAGAACCGTAAGAAGCTGACTACCTACTTGAATCTAGCTAATATCGAACTATACAAAAAGTTTAATATATCTGTGAAAACATTGGAGTTAGACTTCGCTCTAGCTGGAGAGGAGTTCTCTATTCCTGATGACTACCTACATGCTATCAATGGGGAGTTTAAAGATGATGGTGAGGATATTCCACTAAATAATAATACAAAGGATGTGGTAGATGAGGTAGATTCTTTAGTTAGTATTATATTGGTGGATCCTACGAAGGTATTAATTAAGGGCACAGACGCGAAGGGGAGGAAGGACATGCTTCTCAAGTATGCATCCGCACCTAAGCTAGCTAAGAACATTAGATCCAAGCTAGAGCTCCCTCACACGTACACAGAGGCTCTCTTGAACTATGCCGCGTATAAGGCACATGTATCTGTAAGTGGTGATATGAAGGCAGAGAACAACACCTACTACCTTAGGTTTAGAGAGAGCTGTAAGCAGATAAATTTATTAGGTCTAAATACTCCAACGACATTGAGTAGTAATAGTAAATTAGAGGATAGTGGATTTGTTTAAAAATAGGTGTTGACTTTTTAAAGTAACAAGTATATATTGAATGTATTGCATAACCAAATGCTGAGAACAACCCGACTAAGTCGGTTAAATATTGGAGGCCTAAATGGCGTATTACGACACAATCAACCTCGTATCGGGTGATGACAAACCAGAGCTTAACTTTACGTTAAGAGACTCAAACACTGCAGCTGCAGGTAAAACGCTTGATGAAGACGACGCCACTACGTGGGCACCAATTGACTTAACTGCGCAAACAGTTAGAGTGTACTTTAGAGCCCTTGGCGGTGACACTGTACTAGACACTATGACATGTGGTAAGACTGCGCCTTATACAAGCGGTATGTGCCATATGCAGTGGAATGCTACTACTTTAGATGTTGATGCTGGTACTTACGAAGGGGAGATTGAACTGGAAGACACCTCAGGTAAGAAACTAACCATATTCGATAAGCTCAAGTTTAAGGTAAGAGCAGACTTCTAGTACAGTGGCTATACGCGCTACAATATCAATTGAATTACTGCAAGCTAGTGTTAGCGCTGCTAGAACAACCACGTCTGTAACCTACGAATTATCGCACGCTACGGGTATATGGACTGACCCAGATTCTAATAATAGAATGCCTAAGGATGAGTTTCCTTTATCAGATGTACGGTTCAGTCTTGTAGAGAAAAACCTATCAGAAACAGTAACGCTTGATGATGTAGTAGGCTGGTCATACGATAAATCTAAGTTAGAGACTCTAGCATTAGTTGAGAGTTTCGCAAAGGTTGTTTCGTACAATAGAGCATTCAATGATGCCTTTACACTAGACGACCTAAGTCAAATTGATAAAGACTTCTACGGTAATAAGGGTAATGTTGCGTTCATGCTTGATATTATCGGGCTAAGTTATCATAAAGACTTCACAAATAAAAACCAACTAAATTTAGGTGCTTTAAATGCAGATGAGTTTAATGACGATGGCTCTGAAGATGACAGAAGAGTAACAGTTTCAGACGTAGTAACCTTGGTTATAGATTGGGTAAGAGCATTCACTGATAGCTATTCATGCACTGATACAAATTCGTATGAGTTTATTAAAAATGTAGAAGATGCGTTTACTTTAGACGATACCTCTTTGATTAATAAAGACTTCTATGGTGACAAGGGTAACGTATTTGGTTTTAGCGATTTACTAGGTAGCTCATTCGGAAAAACACTAACTGATAGCATTTCACAGCTAGATGAAGTATCTATCCTACAAGGCTTAAATAAGTCTGACTCTACCACTTTATCAGATACATACAGAACTACGCTAAATAAGGCAATATCAGACGCATTCACGCTTGATGACGCACTACAAGTTGATAAAGATTACTTCGGCAACAAAGGAAACGTATTTACCTTTAGTGATGCATTAAGTTATGAGGCCAGCAAAGATTTAACAGACGGAATTGCTTTAGTTGAATTAGTAGGATTTATATTAAATCACCCTGTAGAAGATTCATACACGGTAACAGATACAAACACTTTACAACCTGAATTAGTTAAGAGCGATTCAATCGGGTTTAGTGATATATACATTCGCAATATCATGAAGGGCTTGAGTGATGGATTTGCACTAGATGATACGGCACAAGTAAACAAAGACACAGACTCAGCCAAGGGCAATATATTCAGCTTCAGTGATGTATTTAGCAGAACCGTATCATACGATAGAGATTACACGGATAACTTCGGTTTCAGTGATACATTCAGTAGGGCTGTTGGATATGTAAGAGCGTATTCTGACAGCTACTCATTAAACGACACTAAAGATGTACAATTAGAAAAAACTTTATCTGATACGTTCAAAGTTTACGATGAAAACCCTAACGCATTAAATGTAAATCTACTTAACTCGCAGGCAATGAACGCTCAAGATACATCGTTCTTAGTTGATAGAGGATTAGATAAGGGTGACGCATT
>Ga0257119_1002376_pt1 | contig 11301 bp, 15 predicted proteins | sample SI112_200mmetaG_FD_190179 | JGI IMG/M metagenome (GOLD analysis project Ga0257119, IMG submission 190179) | Marine microbial communities from Saanich Inlet, British Columbia, Canada - SI112_200m | ecosystem: Environmental > Aquatic > Marine > Inlet | place: Canada: British Columbia | collected... | reverse complement strand
TGTGGGTCTTGTTGGATTGAAAGATACACACTCGGGTGAAACAATTTCAGCTACTCAAATGACTCCATTCGAAGAGATTAAACATTTATTCGAGCCTGTTGTTACAAAAGGTATTGAAGCAACCAAATCTGCTGATCTAAGTAAACTTGTTGAAGTATTGAGACAGGTTGGTAAGGAAGATCCAAGTCTTAAAATTGAAATTAATGAAGAGACTGGCGAAAACCTACTTAGTGGAATGGGAGAGTTACACTTAGAGATTATTGAAAACAGAATTAAATCTGAAAAGGGATTAGATGTAAAAACTTCCCCTCCAATTGTTGTTTATAGAGAATCAATAACTAAAGAGAGTGGGGAGGTTGAAGGTAAATCCCCTAACAAACACAACAGATTTTACTTTACTGTTGAACCAATGCCAGAAGTTCTTTCTGCAGAATTAAAAAGTGGAGAGCTTCCGGAAATCAGAATAAGTAAAAAAGATAAACAGCTACTAATGAAGTTACAAGAGTTGGGAATCGATTCTAAAGAGGCTAAAAACTTTAGACAATTCTACAAAGGTTGTGCTTTACTTGATGACACTCGGGGTGTTGTTCAAATTGGTGAGGTTATCGAATTAGTTATGGATGCATTCCAACAGGTTGTTGATGCAGGACCATTAGCTAGAGAGCCTGGTATGAAAATGTTATTCAGACTTGCTGATTGTAAACTACACGAAGATTCAATTCACAGAGGGCCTGCTCAGGTTTACCCTGCTGTAAGAGAGTCACTTAGAGGGGCAATGGTTCAGGCTGTTGCAGTAATTTTCGAGCCAATTCAAAAGTTAAGATTTGAAGCTCCTGCAGATTATATGGGCGACATAAGTAAATTGATTGCTAACAAACGTGGTCAGTTACTGGATATGGAGCAGGAAGGAGAGCACATAACTGTTTTTGCTAAACTTCCAGTTGGTGAAATGTTTGGATTGACTGGCGAACTAAGAAGTGCAACTTCTGGTAGGGGATGCTTCTATGTTGTGGACCAATCATTTGAGAAATTACCTTATGAATTACAATCTAAGGTTGTTAAACAAATTAGACAGAGAAAAGGGCTTTCAGAGAACGCCTAATTCTTCTTATTTTCTTTTTTATCTAAATCTTTTTATACTTTTTAATTATTCTTTATTTATGACAAATAGAGACCCCAGATTACCTGATCTTTCAATATTAAATAGGGCCCAAGATGAAAGACATAGAGCATATGTTCAATATTTAAATGCAGATTCCCGCGCTGCATGTGGTGCAGATCCAATAGACATAGAAACTCGCGAGCAATATTCGAGAATACTTGAGAGGCAAGATAGAATTATTGAAACTCAATCTGTTCTGCTTGACCAAGATTATGCCAATCTAAGGGAAGAAATGGGGGCATCCCAAATGAGAAAAATCTGTGATCATCCGGAAATCCTTAGAGAGGGAGTAAGTGAAGAAGAGTACAGGTGTTCAGGGTGTAAAAGAAAACTAAAATATTCTCAAAAATAGTTTGTTTCTTTTTAGTAGTAACATACCGAAAGGTTTAAATATAAACAGCGATTTAGATATATCATGGTGGGTTTAATATTAACTGCGATTGGAGCATTAATGTTAGGTGCACCTGGAGAAAATGAAAATTATTCTTTAAGAACTAGGGTTTGTGATAACACTCCTTATACTGTTGTTACTAGGGGCGAAGAGCCAATTTATTCTGTAAGTACTGTAATGGATTATGATACTGGTGAAGAGGCCAATTCATGTGGTGAATGGCTAAGAGATCCTATAAATTTTTCAAGAAACTCTCCCAATGGATTAGTTAGACAAAGCCCCCAGAGGTGTAGATTTGCAAAGGTTGGAGAGGTAATACCTGGAGATACAAGAAAAGTTACTCCTGAAAATTCATTGTTACTTATTCAGAGAAATGGTTCAAAGGTTATCAAATACGGAGATGGAATTCCGGATGAGATTGTTAATGGAGACAGTATTCAAGTTCAGACTGGTGGCAGGAAAGCCATATGTCAGTAATTCTACCAAAACACTTATAAATAGTATCAAAGTTCTGAATATTACCTTATAATCATAATTGGAGGGTATAATATGGCTAAAGAAAAACCACACATTAACATTGTATTCGTAGGTCACGTAGACCACGGAAAAAGTACTTCTATCGGTAGACTGATGTATGACTCAGGAAACCTACCAGAACAGGAGATGAAGAAACTAAGAGACAAAGCTCAAGAGCTAGGAAAAGCTGGATTTGAGTTCGCTTTCGTTATGGACAACTTGAAAGAAGAGCAAGCAAGAGGGGTTACTATTGATTTAACTCACAAAAAGTTCATGACTAAGAAGTTTGAATATACAATTATTGACGCACCAGGTCACAAGGACTTTATTAAGAACATGATTACAGGAGCTGCACAAGCCGATGTAGGTGTTCTTGTTGTTTCTGCGACAGACGGTGTAATGGCACAGACAAAAGAGCACGTATTCTTGTCTAAGACCTTTGGTATTAACCAGTTGTGTATCTTGGTAAACAAGATGGACGCAGTTAACTACGAAGAAGCTAAATATACAGCTACTAAGGAAGCAGTATCTAACTTGATTAAGATGGTTGGTTACAACCCTGATAATGTTCCTTTCATTGCTGCATCAGCTTTCAAGGGAGACAACATTGCTAAAAAATCTGAAAACATGTCCTGGTACAAGGGTCCAACCCTACTAGAGCAGTTAGATATTTTTGTTGAGCCTGAGAAACCAGTTGAATTACCATTGAGACTTCCTATCCAGGACGTATATAGCATCACAGGTATTGGTGTTGTTCCGGTTGGTAGAATTGAAACAGGTAAAATCAGAATTGGTGACAAGATCATTGCAGTACCTGGTAGAGAAGGTACAGGTGTTGTTGGTGAGTGTAAAACTATTGAGATGCACCACGAGCAAGTACAAGAAGCAATCCCTGGTGACAACATTGGATTCAGTGTAAGAGGATTCAATAAGAAAGATGTTGCTAGAGGAGATGTTATTGGACCTGCAGACAATGCACCATCAGTTGCAAGTGAGTTCACTGCACAAATTATTGTGTTGAACCACCCAAGTGTTATGACTGTTGGTTACACACCTGTATTCCACATTAACACATCACAGGTAGCTTGCCAGATTACAGAGTTGGTTAGTAAACTAAACCCTGCTACTGGTGAAGTAACAGAAGCAAACCCTGATGTGCTAAGAAACGGTGAAACAGCAATTGTTAAAATTAGACCAACCAAGGCGGTTGTGATCGAAAGATTAACAGAGTTCCCTCAGTTAGCTAGATTTGCTATCAGAGATGCTGGACAGACCGTTGCTGCTGGTATGTGTAAAGAGTTAGTTAAGAAAGCTTAACTTTCTTCCTTTTTTTTATTTAATTTCTATTTTCTATTAACCAAAAACTTATAATCTTCTTAAATAAGAAATTAGTATGAATATTCTTAATGCGTATGAAGAAGGGGCCCATAAGGCCTATCTTGAATATCTTGCGCTTGAAGGAAGGGGGACTGTTAAAAATTGGTCTAAAAACCCCATTGCATCTGCTTATGCTGAGAGACAAAATCAAGAGAGAGTTAGAAAAATGAGACTTGCTACTGAAGCAGACTTAATAGATTCCCCAGCTAGAACGCGTCACAGGGTTGCTTTTGATTTGGGCTATGCTCTTTTTGTGGGTGGTTTTGTAGAACATAATGGTGTTCGGGCAAAAAAATCTAATTAATTTTATTTAATTTCCATCTCCTTGCTAAAGGATAAAGAATTATTAATGTTAAGATAAACATCCCCCCAAGAAAAATAAATGAAACCTGCATTGAGTATTTTAAGGAAATATATCCAACTATTGGAAATAGAATAAACACTGCAAGATTTGAAAAGAAATTCTTTATGGAAATTAACGTTGCCCTATGTGATGATTTTAAATGTAGATTCATATAGTTACTTAATACCACTCCGAAGAATCCTGCAGAAAGAGGAATTAGGAAATATCCGAATACACTCCAATAGGGAATCATTAAACTTACTACTCCAATTCCAATAATCATTGCTAATTGAATTAATCTTAATGTTTTTCTTTCCCCCAACCACTCTTCTATTTTGTGTGCATTCTTAGCAGATAATGCAATTAGTAGTGCCCCGATGAATGCCAAAAATCCCATCAAATAAATTGGAAATGATATTGCTTTAAAGTAAGCTGCAGAAAGAGACATAGTTATGGTTATGATTGCAGCAATTGGGAAAGAATAGATTACTAGATATTTAATATAATTTGATTTTTTTAGATAGGTGAAAGATTCCTTTAGGTGGAGGATTGAATTTTTTATCTTTAGTTTTTTTGAAGGTTTATAGGGTTCGGTTAGGAAGAAAGTTAAAAACACTCCGAAGGCAACAAGAGGTATCGAAGCAATTGCGGGGAGTTTTGGTGAAACTGCAAAAAGAAATCCTCCAGTTATGAATATTACTGCAGAAACAAGATTTGAAATCGTAGATAATCTGCCTGAAACTTTTTTGTAATCTTTCTCTTTTTTCATCTTCTTTAGAGAATCAAATATCAGAGACTCTCCAGTTCCTGAGCTCATGGATACTCCGACCCCACTTATTATCTTGGCAATTAAAAATATCCAGAAACCATTGCAAAAAGCAATTAATATTATCTCCACAACATACAAAGATCTGGAAATGATCAATGTTTTCTTTTTTCCTAGAAGATCTGCTATAATCCCTGAAGGAATTTCTAGTAAGAGTATTGCCAATGCGAAAACACCCATAATCACTGCAAATTGTTCAAGTGGTACTTCTGAGGCAATATAAAAAAGAGCTAGTACTGGGATAAAAAATCTTGCCCACATTAATCCTCCGATTACATATGTAAGATGGATATTTCTAAGCATTAACTTTTTCATTAATTTATTTTGTTCGACAAGTTTATAAAGTCACCGCCAAATAATCATAATTATGAAATTCTTAATCGTCTCAGATTTACACGGTAGAAAACCGATTCTTTCCACCAAAGATTTTGATGCAATTATTGTTCCTGGAGATGTTTGTGATGATAGAAAGACTGCCCCCTTATTTAGGGAACTATTTAGAGTTATCAAAAAGAATCCGGATGTTGATTTTTGGGATATCGTAAAAAAAAGACTTGGTGGTGAAAAGGCTTACAATAAAATAAAAAAAGAATCTGTTAAAAGAGGGAATGAAATTCTTAAAGAGTTAGATAAATATGGAAAGCCAATCTTTATGGTCCCTGGAAACCATGATGAAAGTTTTGGAAACACCAAGATAAATATGGATAAGAATGAATATAATCACCACAGAGGTTTTCTTGATCTTTTGAGTGGAGATAAAATAAACCCCAAAATTACAAAGGGAATTAAAAATTTAAAGGATTGTCAATTTGCTTGTCATTTTTTTAATGATGTTAATATTATTGGTTATGGTCTCTGTTCTGGCATTGCGGATCCAAGATTAAGAAGAACTAAGTTTAAAGGCAAACAAAAAGAGAGAATTATTGCTCGCTATAATAAGTTATTGAAAAAACTTGGAAATCTCAATAAACAAAAAAAGAAAGGGAATCCAACATTATTTTTATCCCATTCTGTTCCATACAATACTAAATTAGATGTCATAACTGATGATAAATCCTATGCTTATGGGATGCACTTGGGTTCTACTGTGGCAAGATGGTATTGTAAAAAATACCAACCTTTAATTTGTATAGGTGGACATATCCACGAACATTTTGGAAAAACTAAGATTGGTAAGACAGTAGTTGTTAACACAGGCTTTGGTCCTAAAAAGAATATTATATTAGAAATTAAAGATGGGAAAATTAAGAAATTGAAGTTTGTTGATGGTGCTAAAAAAAGAAAATAGTTTTAAGGTTTTCTGAATTGCATTCTTTATGGCAAAGAGATTAAATACAAATACTGAATTTCCTGCAGCTAGGATTGGAGATTTTGATCCACAATATGAAACAACTCCAGGAACTTCAATAATAAGGCCAGCTCCAAAGGGCGTTTCCAACGAAGATTGGATTCATTATCTTGCAAATTTAGGCAGAGAACATGAGGGGAGAGAGACACTCTATGGGGTTATTGCCTTAGAAAACCATAGGGGAGATTTAAGATTTTATGATGGGATTAGAAAGGCCCTCCTTGTAGCTGCAACCTTGACTGTTGTTGGATTGGGTCTTGCTGTATCTGGCTGTTCTGGAGAAAGGCACGAATATAGAGAGATTCCAAAGTCCGAAGCACCAGCGAGGGATAATTCTAGCATTAGTTCATTCTACAGATTTGCCCATTGGAGACTTAATGTTGAAGATCTGATGCCATAAGCTTTATAAATGGCTGGAGGTTCGAATTTATATGCAAAAAGCAAGAATGAAACTGGCAAGCGCTGATATTGGTCAGCTTAATGAAGTGTGTGCTTCTATTCGTGAAATTGCTAAGAAAACTAAAACTAAAATTAGTGGTCCAATTCCAATGCCTACTAAAAGAATGAGAATAACTACTCGAAAATCTCCTTGTGGAGACGGTAAGGCTTCATACGATAATTTTGAAATGAGAGTTCATAAGAGACTAATTGACCTTGGTGTTGATGAAAGAGCACTTAGATTGGTTATGAGAGTTCCAATTCCTAAGGGTGTTATTATTGAAATTAACCTTCTTGAGCATTAGAGCTTAATTCTATTAAAATTGACGATTAATTAGCTACTGCTTTGCTATTTCACTGTTAATGAGTTTACTACTCAGGAGATACAACATATAGAAACATTTATAAAGAAGTTCTGACAAGTATAGAGTAGGTAATAATTATGGGAAGAAAAGAAGTTAAAGGAGGAGAGGATTCTAAGCGTTCTGAAGCTAAACCTGCACATATAAAATTGGCAGAAGAGATTGAAAGTAGCGAAACCCCAGAAAGAGCTAATGCTGGAGAATTACTTGATAGATATTCTGCAGAAAGAGATTCTGCAATTGCAACACTTGCGAGTTATGGCGTTCCTGAAGCTGAACGATCACAAATTATTGGAGTATTTGATGATCGGAAGAACTTATATGTCTCTCGAGATTCAATATTAATGGGATTAACTGATCTTACTGTGGAAGAACAAGAAGGAGTAGTTAGGGTTTTCGGATCACCCGATTATGATTCTATTAATTCATTCGGAGAGATTACAGAAGCTATTAGACCAACAAATCCAGATCTTGCAGCAGCACTACATGGGTTACAAAGACACCACTTAGAGGCATTAAGAATCTCTGAATCTCATTTTGAGAGGAGTAATACTCACGATCGAGCAAGGATCCATCTGTTAGAAGGGGAAGTTAGTTCTCTGAAAGAACAAGCATCAAATTATAAGAAACAAGCAGGAACAGACCCATTAACTGGTCTTGGCAATAGAAGACTATTCGCTAAAGATTTAGTAAGGAATATTAGACGTTCTTTAAGAACCGGAGATAAATTTGCACTTTATATGGGTGATGTTGATAATTTTAAGAACTATAATGACGAGTATGGACATCCTTCTGGAGATTCTGCTTTGCAACATGTGGCATCCACATTAGAAAATCAATTAAGAAGGGAAACTGGAGATGGAAACTACAGATACGGTGGAGAAGAATTTTGTGGAATAATTAGTGATGTTGAAGATAGACTTGCAAGAAGGATCCTTGAAAGAATGAGAGTTGAAGTTGAAACTGAACCTTGTGAAGTTATTAAAAGTGATGAAAGTCCTGATGAAGAAAGATTTGTTACATTGAGTATTGGGTATGTTATGTTTGATCCAAGAGATGAGGGGGTAGACTCCAGAGCCTCAACCGAAATAGTACAAGGATATGCCAAGAAACTTGTTGATAATGCTGACGCTGCGCTGTATACTGCCAAAAGAGGCGGAAGGAATAGAACAGTCCAGTATAGAAGTGCTAGTTTAGATGAAAAAAAATCAGATGGACTATTTAACGGAGATGAAGAATAATCATGAAAATCGAAAACGGAAATAAAATTAAAGTAGAATACGAGGGTAGACTCGAAGACGGAACAGTGTTTGATAGTTCTAAAAATCACGGTCAAGCATTAGAATTTGAAGTTGGTGCACACCAAGTTATTCCTGGTTTTGAGGAAGGCGTTGTAGGCATGGCTGTTAATGAAGAAAAAGAAATTAATATTTCTGTTGAGAAGGCCTATGGTCCTCGAAGAGAAGAACTTTTTAAAGAGGTTCCTAAAGATCAGTTACCTGAAGGTGAAGAACCTAAAGTCGGCATGATGCTGGGTGTTGGTTTACCAAACGGTCAACAAGTTCCTGCTACAATCACAGAGGTTAATGAGAAGTCAATTAAGATTGATTTGAACTCTCCTTTGGCTGGTAAGGCTTTGATCTTTAAAGTGAAGGTGTTAGAAATAAAATAATTTCTTTCTTTTTTTAAAATGCCAAGCGAAACTTTTTATTCTGAATTTAAGAAAATGCTTAGTCATTTTGATCGGGACTGGGCAAGATTTGTAAGTCCATGCACTCATTACGCAAGAATTATTAGTGAATTTGCAATAAGAGATTTAAAAGTTCATCCAGATTGGATTGAGTTTCGAAGAACCTCTTTGGATGGAGGATTAAGACTTTTTGGTTTTAGATCCATAAATTGGGAATACCATGCCGCAGTTGCTATCGGGGATGAAGTTTGGGATCCTTTTCTAGGAGAGCCAGTTCCCGTTGATGAATATGCGAAGAAAGTATTTCCAAATAACGAACCAGAAGACTACACAATTAGTAGATCTCCTTATCGAGTAAGGTCTGAAGAATTTAGAAAAAGATTAGTCAGAGATGGCCATGGAATAAGATGACTGTTTATATTCCTGGAGGATTAAAACCATTTCTTGATAAGATGAACTGGACCTATCCTCTTGATGAGATTCTTTGTCACAAAAGATTCACTCTGGGATTGCATCTTATTGCCAATGGTGGAAAACCTTATGCCAATGATCTTCTTGCAAGATATAATGCCTGGGATGACTTAAGATCTCTTTTACCAACCTCAAATGCTAGGGCATTAAAAGAGGCTTGTCTACAAATAAGAGAAACAGAATTAATTAATGACTCCGCAGCCTAGACAGGTTTTGCCTTGATAGAATACACAAAATTGTCCCGGCGCGATATAATCTTGATTTTTCTTAAAATTAATTTCTAGAGTTTTTCCTTTAACTTCTAAAATTCCTTTGGCCAGAGGTTGAGAGTATCTAACTTTTGCTTCTACTTTTAGTTTTTTATCTGGGGTTTTAGCAGAAATGAAATGAAATGGTTTTAGAATAACTTTCTTTCCGCCAATGGTTTCTTTTCTATTGGTGATTATTAATTCGTTGGTTTTTCCTCTTTGCTCTTTAACGTAATGTTTTGTGTTTAATTTTAGCCCTTTTCTTTGGCCTATGGTGTAATAATGTAATCCTTGATGTTCTCCAACTATCTTTCCTTTATCAGTAACTATGTTTCCTGGTTTTTTTCCTATCTTTGCATTTAGAAATAGATGCAGTGCTTTTGATGATACAAAACATAAATCTTGGGATTGTTTTCTTTTGGAATAAATATCAAATCCTGCTTTCTTGGCTATTTTGTATACTTGTTTTTTAGTGTATTTACCAAGGGGTAGAACTATGTTTTTAATGTAAGACTGAGGTAAATGCGCCAATCCATAGGTTTGATCTTTGGTTTGATCTTTGGCTCTGATTAACTCATGTTGGTTTGTTTTCTTATTGAATTTAGTATCTGCGTAATGTCCAGTGGCTACGTATTTTATTCCGTGTTTTTTAGCCCATTCAAATAATTTCTTAAATTTTAACTTTCTATTACAAACAGTGCATGGATTTGGTGTTCTATTGTTCTTTAGCTCTCTAATGAAGTAATCAATGACTTCTTTTTGAAACTCTTTCTTAACATCGTAAGTATGATAAGGAACATTTAGCTTTTTGCAAATATCCCTTGCCGTTAATAATGATTCATCAGTGCAGCAGGCATTTTCTAAACAATTATCTTTGTTCTTCCAATGTGCTAATTTTAATGATACTCCGATTGGGTCCCAACCAGCTTGTTTTAATAAAAATAATGTAATTGAAGAATCAACACCGCCGGACATGCCGACAACTATTTTTTTGTTCATAAAAAAAAAGAAGTGAAGCTTATGCAGCTTCGTCTAAACTTTCTTCAGCTTCTTCGTTACTTTCTTGACCTTCGTCTCTTGTAACATTAGTTGCTTTAGGTCCTTTTTCGCCTTCTTCAACTTCGAAAACTACCGGATCATCATCTCTAATTCTTACTCCTTGAGCAAGACCTGTTTCATGTACAAAGTATTCTTTGCCATCTTCGCCAGCTATAAAGCCGAATCTTTTTGTTCTGTCATAAAATTTTACTTTTCCTTTCATTTTTAATTACCTTCTTATCAAGTTTAACTTGATACTGAATTTGGGGTGGATTTACCCTTTTTAAGGGTATTGGTGGATCGAATTCCTTAAATAATTGCTAGTCTTTCTCTCCCCATGAAGAAATGCCTTTTTGAGAATGAGTTGGTTGAGGGAATAATTAAATCTCGGCCTAATCGATTTATCATGATGGTTAAGATTGGGGAGAAGACTGAAAAATGCCACTGTCCATCCACTGGTAGAATTGGCAATATTGAATTTGTAGATATCCCTTGCTTACTCTCAAAATCAGAAAATAGTTCAAGAAAGACAGGTCATACTGTTGAAGCAATAATTCCTGAAGCTGGAACAATTGTTGGAATAAATCAAACCAAGGCAAATCATTACATGGCTTTCTTTCTTAGGAATAATCTGCTTAAAAAAATGGTTAAAGTAAAAGATTTGAAAAGAGAGGTAAAATTGAATACTTCTAGAATTGATTTTCTCATAAATGACAATTGTTTTCTGGAGGTTAAAACTCCACTAAGAACACTTCCTTTTGGGGATAAAATAGATAATAGTAAATTTGATTCCTTTGAAAGATTGGGCAGGCATTTTGATGAGATTTCAAAACAAATAAAAAAAGGCCAGAGGGCAATCGTTGTGGTTTGTAATCTTTATGATGCCAAAAGATTTGCACCTCCTAAGAGTACAAATAAAGAGATAATGAAACTGGCTAAAAAAGCTACCACAAGAGGGATGGAACATTGGCAGGTTAATCTTGGAGTTGATAAATCTGGAATCTCTTTGATTAAATACTTTAAATTAAACCTATTTTGAAGAATCGTTTTCTTTAAATATTTTGGAATTTTTATCCACATATGAAAACATT
>Ga0257119_1002363_pt1 | contig 11339 bp, 19 predicted proteins | sample SI112_200mmetaG_FD_190179 | JGI IMG/M metagenome (GOLD analysis project Ga0257119, IMG submission 190179) | Marine microbial communities from Saanich Inlet, British Columbia, Canada - SI112_200m | ecosystem: Environmental > Aquatic > Marine > Inlet | place: Canada: British Columbia | collected... | reverse complement strand
TTTCAGGGACCCCGGATCGGGATGACCCGGATAATTTTAATACGCAAAGTGACGATTTTTTTGAAGATCTACCCGGCGCCATAACCGATATCAACGCGGTTGCCGGTGAAATGAACACGGTTGCAACTAGTGTTGAAGCCGACGCGGCCGCTGCAGAGACAGCACAGGCAGCAGCAATTGCAGCATCAGGAGCAACCGAATGGCTGATCGGAACTACATATGATGACGGTGATGTAGTTTGGGGATCTGATTCTGCAACTTATAGGGCAGCCCAAGGAAGCAATACAGGCCATGATCCGGTTGGAGATGGTGGTACATGGTGGGTGGAAATATCTAATTATACTCATACAGGTGATGTGACGGGTGCTACTGCCTTGACTATCGGAACAGATAAAGTTCTTTATACACACACCATAGGTAGTTCAAAATCGCTGACTCCAGTAACAGACTCAGCAGCAAACTTCGCAGCAAACTTTACCGGAGCTAATCTTTACGGTGGAACATTTATCTGTAACGTAACCGGCACTTGTCAACTTCCGCTAATGGTCGCAGGAATGAATTTTACCATTATAACACTTGGAGCCATTGAAGTTGTCGCAGATACAAACGCTGCTGACGGATACTTAATGGACGGCACAACAAACGCTGAAGGTAAGAACCTAACGAACTTGTCAACCGCTGGAGATATAGCAGTCTTTCAATACTACACAGCCGATGATTGGCTTATCACTACTAATGGTTGGACAGCGGAGGCATAATGAGTATTCAATTAATGCATAAAGCGGTTCTTGCAAGGCTTAGAGCTTCCAGTTCCAGTTCCACTTACGGCGTTTCATGGGACGAGTCAGCAGATACTTATGCAAGAACAGAAGATACACTTGGCGAAGCAGTAAGTACAACACTGTCTGATGCTTTATTACCTATTCAAGCTAATATGAAACGATGTGTTATTAATGATTCAGGAGTCGTACAATATTATCTTGATGCAAGTGATTCAACTCTTAAAGAAGATGGGACAACGGCATCCAATCTTGACGGTACTGATGGTCAGGTTATGGTTCAGATACCTAAATTCTGGTACAAGTATGGTTATGCAGGCACTACCCATACCTGGGAAGTATCAACTACTGAAATAGATGGATATTCAGTTCACCCTGCTTTTATTAAAAATGGTGAAACGGTTGATTATCGTTACATAGGAGCTTATGAAGGAATTGGCTGGGATAATGGTACAACTGCATATATTGATTGTGGTACAGAGCCGGCTAATAATTGGGCAGGTGGTGCAATTGATTTAGCGAATGATAAACTCAGTTCTGTGTCTGGCAAGGCTCCCATGATGGATGAAACCAGAGCAGAATTTCGAGCGATTGCAGCAAATCGTGGAACTGGCTGGAGACAGCAGGACTTTGATTTGGTTTCTGCTATTCAACTTTTATACTTGGTTGAATATGCTGACTGGGATAGCCAGTCAATGATTGGTGAAGGCAGAACAGCTTTATCGGGTGGGACTTGGGTAAAAGATTCTTATATTGGTGTTACTGGTAAATCAAATGGTGATGGTAACGGTACAAATTCAGTTGGCGGAAATACTAATAATGCCTACATGACGTACCGTGGCATTGAAAATTTCTTTGGGAATATTTGGAAATGGGTTGACGGTATTAATATAAATGCAAATGTGCCTTATGTTTCAAATACGGATACTAATTTTGCAGACGACACAGCAACGAATTACACAGCTTTGGGAATTACACTTGCAAATGCAAACGGATATCCAGTTAGTTTAGAACAGCAAGCAAGGGGATTTTTGCCATCTGCTGTGGGGGGATCTTCGTCAACTTATTTAACAGATTATTATTGGCAAGGCGCTGGTTGGCGGGTGGTTGGGCTCGGCGGGAGTGCGAGGCATGGCGCGCTTGCGGGGGTCGCTTGTTGGGATGCCAGTAACGCTTCGTCGATTGCTGACGTTAGTATCGGGGGTCGGCTCTGCTTCTAAAACGTAGGACGCATGGGGCGTAATATGATAAAACGAACGGGACGAAAAACGAATAAGGCGTAAAATGCAAAACGAAAATGGTTTTCATATTTTAGTTGGCAGGTGGTTATACTCGGCAGGAATGCGAATAATGGCACGAATGCAGGAGTCACTTATTGGAATGCAAATAACACTTCGTCGAATGATAACATTAATATCAGGGGTCAGCTCAGCTTATATGATTTTTAAAGAATATGAAAACCTTGCCTCTTGGCAAAACATAAAAACCGCCTCACAAGTATTGGTAGGGAAACCGAAGATTCTGAGGCAAATAAGCAGATTATGAAAAGATACAATACTTTATATTCAAAGATATATGACATGGAAAATATTAAATTAGCACATAAAAATGCGAAGAAAGGGAAAGCGCACTACTCAGAAGTAAAAATGGTTAGTGCTGATCCAGACAAGTATTTTAAAGAGATACATTTAATGTTAAAGAATAAAACCTTTAAAAACTCAGAGTATAAAATGTTTATTAAAATTGATAAGGGCAAGAAACGAGAAATATTCAAACTTCCTTATTTTCCGGATAGGATTATCCATCACTGTATAATGAATGTTTTAGAGCCTATTTGGATGAAAACATTAATAGCAGATACTTATTCTTCACTCAAAAATAGGGGCATTCATAAAGGAGTAAAAAGAATTAAAAAGGCATTAAATGATAAAGAGAACACCCAATACTGTTTAAAAATGGATGTTAAAAAGTTTTATCCTTCCATTGATCATGATATTCTAAAACAGATCGTTAGAAATAAAATAAAAGACAAAGAATTGTTGTGGCTTCTTGATGAAATTATTGATTCTGCTGATGGTGTCCCAATAGGAAACTATTTAAGTCAGTATTTTGGGAATCTTTATTTGTCTGGCTTAGATCACTGGGCAAAAGAACAAAGGCATTGTAAATACTATTTCAGGTACTGTGATGATATTGTGATTTTAGATGGGAATAAAGATAATTTATCAAATTTAAGGAAAGAAATATCAGAATATTTAAAATTGGAATTGAATCTCACTTTAAAAGAAAACTGGCAAGTATTTCCTGTTGATATAAGAGGAATTGATTTTCTTGGGTACAGATTTTTTCATGATTATACTCTGCTAAGGAAAACCACAGCCATCCGATTCAAAAAAAGAATGAAGCAAATCAAAGAGAATTATAAAAGCCTAACGCCAATCAATATATTAAGTGGTGTCATGAGTTATTGGGGATGGATGAAATATGCTAATTGCCACAGGTTACAAGGTAAATATATTGATAAGAAAATAAAAGATATTGTTAAAGCTGTTTGCATGAAAAATAAACTACATAATCTACTGGGGATCATTCATGGTTAATTATCCAAAATTTTCAGATTTTGCAGAAGAGGTAAAGCCTTTTGATGGGGATAAGAAACGGATTGATACTATTTTAAATCAAGCTATTCTTGTGGTGGATTTTAAAATTAAAAAAAGCAAGCAAAAACAGGATTCATTATATGCTACCATTCAATTCAAAATAGAAGATGTTACCTACATCGTTTTTACTGGATCGGGTGTTTTAATTGAACAACTTGAAAAATATAAAGACAACTTACCATTCTATACTGAAATTAAAAAAATAGATAAGTATTATACTTTTACATAAGGAGAACAAAAATGAAAGCAAATTCAAATCACCATCCGACAAGTTTCACAAAGTCGCATGGTAAAATATGGTTTAACTTTAATATTGTCGAGTTTCAGAAAACTGATGAACACGGAACCAGGACTGTTTATGATTATGACTACACAGAAGTTACTCCTGAAAATGAAGCTGAAATTGCTGTTCTTGCTGAAAAAGATGGGAATTTAAAAGAGGATTTACAGGAATTTAAAGTTAGCAAGGAACATAATTTTAAAGACTTTCGGGCCAAGAGAATTGATATTGTGTAAGAGAAATAGTTGTTGTAAAAATGTTAGGAAAGTATTGATAATTTGTATTTGGTTTGAGTGGATATGATAATTGGATTTTGTTTGTTTAAAAAGAGGTGAATATGGAAGGAATTGGAATAAATCAAATTCTGTGGGGAATTGTATCTTTCCTGTTTGTAATATCTTTCTTTTTTGTTAAGAGTTGGAAAGCTAATATTGATAAAGATATGGACAAGATTCAACTAAAAATGGACAGTAAAATATCTGAACGCACATGTATTGAAAGACATTCTGGAGTTAAAGAGGATACAAAAGCCCTATTTAAACATAAACATTCAAATCCAGGTGGGGAGGTGATTATACCATGAAACGAAGAAGGAATGATCATAAAAACCATATTTTACTTAGAAAGATTGGAATATTTATTTTTGTTTTGACATGGAGTATTGTATCATACTGGTTGGTGTGGCCTTACACGCCTATTGTTATAAATGGCCCATTGAAAATTCACAACCAGGATAAAGAAGTTAAAAAAGGTGAGTATCTTGTATATGAGATGGATATCAACAAGAAGATGCCTTTGCCAGCACAAATTACAAAGCAACTGGTAAATGATTTTATAATTACATATTCTCCTATTGTTGGAAATGTTCCAGTGGGCAAGAGAAAGATGAAAGTAAAAATTAAAATTCCCAAATCTGCTGAGTGTGGTGAATATGTTTTGATGTGGGAAGGACTTTACAAACCAAACCCAATCCGCAATGTTAGGGTTGTTGCATATAGCGAAAAATTTAATGTGGTTGAATCATGATTCATTTCAAAGATCATGAATTTAACTGCAAGTGTGGTTGTGGCCTTAGTATCGATGATATGGATGAGGATTTCCTTTATAAATTAGACAGAGCCAGAAATACAGCAGAAGTGCCTTTTGTCATCAATTCTGCTATCAGATGCACTGATCACAATCGGGAAGCTGGTGGTTCAAAAACATCAAGTCATCCAAAGGGTTGTGCTGTTGATATTAAAGCGGAGCATTCGTTTTATAGATTCAGGATTGTAACTGGATTGGTTAAGGCCGGGATAACCAGACTTGTGATTTACCCAACCTTTGTTCATTGCGATGATGACCCGGACAAGCCAACAGAATTAATGAGTTACAGAAAGGGGTAAGGGATGCAAATTTTAAAAGATTTAATTCAATTCATAAAGGATTTAAAGCCTGCGACAAAGATGTTTGCAATGGGATGTTTTACGGTTATTATTTTATCACTTATCGGTGCTGCTGCATACACAGGGAATTTCGATTTGTTATTGAGTTTATTTGATAAAGGGGTTGAGGCTAAAAAATGAAGCAGATAGGCTATGCTGAAGCAAGGAACATTATCAAGGCAGGAGATGTAATATCTTTTGGTGGGAAGGGTTTTATTTCCAATGTTATAAAAGAGGTTACCGATTGTGCTGTGTCGCATGTTGGAATTATTTTAAGCACTCAGGTTGATTTTGGCTTGAGTTTGGTGCAGATAATAGAGTCAACAAGTTTAGGCGATGGTTTTGCGGGGGTACAAGTAAACCGCATGAGCGATAGAGTAAGGGATTACGATGGTGAGATATGGTTATTGCCATTGAAACAAGAGGTCAGGGAAGAGATAGATATCATAAGCTTAGTTTATTTTCTCATAAGCCAAAAAGGGAAAGAGTATGATACCCCACAGGCTATAGGCAGTGCAATTGATTTCCTTCCAGAACAGCGAGAAGATCTTGATAAACTGTTTTGCTCTGAGTTAGTATTCTCTGCGTTAGAAACTGTTGGTGCTGTTCCATCTGGTAACGCATCCGAACAAACGCCAGCAGATGTTTGCAGCCTTGGTATTTATAATGCTCCGATTCAGATCAAGGGTGACTTGAAGGAAATGTTCAGCTAATTCTCTTTATTTATATGCACTTCCCGCAAAAGAGTCATTTTGATACCAATATCATGACCAGGCCCGTCCGGATCCGGATCTTTTTGGTATCAATTTATTTTGATCACTAAGTGATCAAAATTTTTCTTCCAAAAAGCTTGAAAGCTGGTCGGGATGGGGTGATTCGAACACCCGACCCCAGCGTCCCGAACGCCAGGACGTATATTTAACGCCTTGTTTTTATTAAATAATTTGGAGTTTTTTTTGATCACTAAAAGTTAGTGATCAGACACTACTTTGCCCCTGCATCTTGTTTCTTTTGTCCTTTCAATACTTTGCTGAAATTAATTATTTTTTCGTTTTCTGTTGGGGCGGGTGTTTGCAGGTCCGGCAGCCGGTCTATTTGTTTTCTTAATAATTTTTTTGATATGTGTTGATAAATTTGTGTTGTGGTATCGGTCCTGGAATGACCGGCAATCTGTGAAACCGATTTTAAATCCCCGTCATTTTCTAACATCATTGTGATGGCTGCATGACGAAAATCATAGGGCCTGATCCTGCGGGTGATCCCGGCCCGCCTTTTTGCCGCCTTAAAAGCATTTTTAACGGTTTTTATAGGCAGGTCATTAAAAGAAATAAGATTTTTGCAAGTGTTTTTTTTGTCCTGTTTTTTCCATCTTTCAAGATCTTTTAATAGTTCATCATGCAAAGGGACCACCCGAAAAGGGATCCCTTTTTTTTTGGCTGAAATTATAAATATTGTTTTTTCATCAAAATCAACGTCTGCCCAGGTCAGGCGGAAAAGTTCTGTGGCCCCTGGGCGCAACCCTGTGAAAAAAGATATTTTTAAGGCCCGGATCAGGTGCGGGGCGGCCTGGGCAATAATGGCCAGGGTTTCTGTTTTGGTCGGCGGTTTTATGATGGCATTGTCTTTTTTGGGTTTTTTGTGACCCTGGACAGGGTTTCTGATAATGTAATGATTGGTCACAGCCCAGTTTAAAATTGCCTGGATGTCGCATAATTCCCGGTGGACTGTTGACCGGCTGATAAATCGGGTGGATCCATCCGGGTTTTTTAGTGTTTTAATTTCAGGTTTTTCTTTTGTCCCGGCCATCACAGTGCGGGCAGTTGAAAGTCTTTTTAAGACATATTGATCCAGTCTTTTATGGGTGATCCCGGGCGCCTGCAAATGGCCGATTTCCGGCAGGATGATTTTTGATAATTTATAATTTAATGCGTCAACTGTTGACTGGGCCAGATCGGTTTTTCTTTTAATGGTCAGATATTCAACGGCCAGTGATTCAAAAAGGACGCTTTTATCCAGTGGGTCCTGAAAATTGTATGGTTTGATTGCCCCGGCGTTTTTCAGGCCCAGGTCATATTTTTCAGCCTGGGATCTGGCAGCCAGGCCATGGCCGAAAAATTTTCTTTTTTGTTTTCCTTCAATATAATACTGGCAAAAATGCCGCCCGTCTTTTGTGGTATGAATACTCATTTTAATGCAAACCAAAACCGCCGGTAAAAAAGAACAGGATCAGCAGGACCACTATCACAACACAAACAATATTTAATGTTGAAAAATTCCAGCTGCCGCACTTGGGGCAGGATTTTGCTTCCTGGGCGATTTCATGTCCGCAGTTTTTGCATTCTACTAATTTGCTACGTGTAAAAGTCATGTTATATTAGCTCCATTTTTCATAAGCTTTTCAACTGTCTTTTTTTGTTTTCTTAGATTATTTTGTTGTTCTGCAATTTGATTCTGGATTTTTTTAATTTTGAATAGTTCTTTAAACAGGTCTGTTTGAAAAGCCAATTTATTAGCCTTATCCATATCGGTTCCTTGGCCAATATCATGCAGCATATTTGAATCGCCCATGGCCAGTTCTATTTTATGTTTGCACAGTTTTGAAAATCGTCCTGCAGGACAATCGCAATGGATAGTCAGGGTTTGTTTTGATTTTGTGAAAGTAACAGAGTATGTTACATCCTTGCTGGAGCTTTTTGCTAATAGTTTTATTTCCATTTTCCATTCCTTTACTAGGTAATATTACCTATATACGAAAAGGTGTTTTTTTTTTGGTGGTAATGCTGCCCGGGTAAAAATCACTGAAATAAATCAAGGCGCCTATCGGCGCTGTCCTTCCCCCGATGCGGCGTCCCTGCTAATTTCCTTTCCTTTATCTTTGCATTTTTTTGAAATTTGGGACAATTCAAATTTTACTTGATTGTAAAGCCGTTTAAATGTCCCGGGGTCCCGTTCTTCTATTTTGACCAGTAATTTATTGAATTTTGTTGCTGTTTTTTTGTCTGAAAATTTTTTAGTCGCATTATAATGTTCTTCATCTTCAATGGTTTCAAATCTGATGACATTTCCCAAATCTTTTTTTTTAACACCTATCATGGTGTCATAATCATAGCCTATTTTTTTTGCAACAAACCGCCGCCAGGTTTCATCCCCGCATCTTTGTTTAGAAAAAATTTTTGCAATCTGGCCCTGTGAAACTCGAAAAAAATTACCCAGTTCAGCCTGGGTCCCTTCAAAGTGTTCAGACTGCCATTTAAAAAGGCTTTCACAAAATTTTTCTTCTATTTTTTTCATATATTCCTAAATGGAATACCATATATTTTAATCCAATGTGGAATTTTTTCCTTGACAATTATTCCAACCTGGAATAATTAGCATAATTATGAAAATAACAATTACAAAATTAGCAGCGCAAATCGGTATCAGTCAGGGGTTTTTGAGCAACATTTTAATAGGTCGCAGGCGGCCGCATTATAAAACAGCAAAAAACCTTGCCGCTGCAACAAACACAGAACCGGTACTCTGGCTGGAAGGATCCCCGGAACAAATCAAAAAAGCATTATCCAAAAACAGGGAGGCAGCATAATGGCAAATGATATCACAATCACTTTTAAAGCACCCACAGAACTTGCTGACCTACTGGGCAAAACTGCGTTTGATATTGACAAGGGAAAAAGTGAAGTAATCAGAGCTTGTATTCTGTTGAGTATAGACACGGTGCAGGCGGTCCCATCTTTGGTAAACAGAATACAAATCGAAGATAGAAAGAGCAATAATATATAAGTAACACCTTTGTATTATATCGGTATTACCAGGCTTAAAAGGATAACAATGGCAATCCCTAAAATTGATCAAACAGATTTTTTATTAAATACCATTAATGAAATGATCAGGGATCTTGAATTGCGCCGGGCTGAAATCCTGGCCACAAGACCGCCCAGGATACAGCCAGCGCTTATCAGTTCTTTTAAGGACGCCGATGGAAAAATATTTCATATTAAAGGGAGAAAAAAAGCATGAAAATTAAAAAATGTCTTATCGGATTTTTTGCAATGACGGCCTGCCTATCGCTTTGCATGGCCGGTGGTGATGCCCAGGCCCCTGGTGATGCCGCCCAGGTTTGGGTTTGTGTCGGCGGCCTGATTGGTTTTGCCGCGTCCCTTTTTATAGTGGCACAATTATCCAGGTCAAATTAATTCTACGCAAGGAGCGGAGCAAATGAAGTGTGAAAATTGTTCAAATCTGATGGAAATCAAAGGAAATCCACAATTTCATCATGACTATGTGGAATATGTCTGGATCTGCAGGACCTGCGGAAAAACCAAAATCACAAGGGATTATAAATAAATGGGCTATATAATTGCAATGTCGGGCACCCATGGGACCGGCAAATCAACAGCTGCAGGAAAAGAATATCGTGACCTTAAAATAAATTATCCTGAAAAATCGGTCAAAGTAATTACTGACCTTGAAAACAACAAATATTATCCTATCAATAAGGATGCCACCCCCAGATCACAAGCCTGGCTATTTGTTAACCATATTAGAAACGAGCTTAAATACATTTCTTTGTTTGATATTGTTGTCATGGACAGGACAGTGGTGGACATTATCGGATACACGGCCGCCCTGGGATTTGTTGATCAGGCAGAGGGTATGCTTTCTTTTGCCGCCACCCATATGTCGATTTATAAAAAAATCTATTTTAGAAAAATTATTGGCAATCCATACAACCACGCGGACGGGATCCGCAAAACCGAGGACCGATATTTCCGGCATGACGTCGAGGCGGCGATTGATCATGGCTATGAAATTTTAAAAACAAAAGACCAGTTTCCTGGTGATCTTTATCATGTCTGAAAAAAATCGTGGTGAATACTGCAGAACATATAAAGCCTGCCGGGCATTGAAATCTTTTGTTTTAAATCCTGATGTCTGTTTGACCTGTACTGCTTATGATCCGATTTTTAAAAATGTGGACCCCTTAAAATTTCATAAAGTGCTTTTTCAAAAACCCATATCAGAAAAGGAAAAACCAGTGGAAAAAATTGTAGAAGAAACAAAAGAAAAAATATGCACAAAATGCAACGAGCCAAAACCGGCAGATAAAAAACATTTTTTTGCCAATAAAAAAACAGATGACGGTTTATGCGGTTGGTGCAAAGTCTGTCATAATAATTCCAGTAAGAAAAACAAACAGCCTGTCAAGGCAAAGTCAATTAAAAAGCCGATCGAAAAAAAGCCGGTTGAAAATGATCCGATCGAAAAAAAATCACAGAAGAAAACAAGTCCCGTCCTGGATGAAAATTCCCCTGTCCTGACAATTGATTTTACCGGCCATGAAAAATTATTAACCAACCTGCAGGAACATGCTGCAAAAAAATTCAGAACGCCTGGAAATCAGCTTTTGTACTGGCTGGCAAATTATGAATTGGAACTGGTCCAAAAATGACAGCAACAACAATACTAATTCTGATTTTATGTCACCTGCTTTTTACCCTGGGTCTTTTAATCGGGTGGAATCTAAAGGAGTAAAAATATTATGGCTTGCATTTTCAGACCGTCAAAAGAGGCACAAAAAAACATTGAAAAGATCAAGGCTGATCATGATTTAAAAACTAATTCAAAGGCCCTGGAATATGTCCTTAATAATTTTGGATTGATTGAAAAGCAATTAAAGGCCACAGAAAAACGACGGCAGCATACGGAAAGTCAATTGATTAACATACAAAGGGTGTTGGTTATCAAAGAAGATTCTGACCGGTCCTATAAAAAAATGATGGAAGAATTGTTACCAAATAAAGGATAAAAGTATGGGAAAAGCGGCGGAGCATTTATCAACGTCTGAACTGGAAAAAATTGCCCGGGATCTTTTCGATGTAAAATCGGAAAAAAATGGTGAACTGATCGGCCTTTGTCCTGATCATGACGAAAAAAATCCGTCCTTTTCTTATAACCCGGCAAAAGATATCTGCCATTGTTTTTCCTGCGGATTTGGTGGCGATATCATAACATTCTGGGGCAAGGTTAAAGGATCCGGTGACAACAAGGAAAATTTTAAAGCCTTTTGCCAGGAGTACAATATTTCTGACAGCCTGCCGCCTGGCCAGGTCCCCGGCAAAGAAAAGAAAAAAGAACTGCCGCCCTTAAATGATGCCTATAAAATCCTGGGGCCGCTGCCGGATCCCTGGATCGAAAA
>Ga0257119_1002352_pt1 | contig 11391 bp, 6 predicted proteins | sample SI112_200mmetaG_FD_190179 | JGI IMG/M metagenome (GOLD analysis project Ga0257119, IMG submission 190179) | Marine microbial communities from Saanich Inlet, British Columbia, Canada - SI112_200m | ecosystem: Environmental > Aquatic > Marine > Inlet | place: Canada: British Columbia | collected... | reverse complement strand
CTCACCTCCTTCTTGTGCAGAATCTTTGCATTCATTAAAACCTTGAGAATTTTTTGCCACAGAAATGTCTGTTGTTGCCTTTTCGCTTAACATATTTAATATTAATTCCCAATCAGTCATGTGATCTCTAAGATTTTGTTTTTTTAATCCTTTAAATTGTTTATATTCATTAACTGTTTTTCCAAATGCCGCCTTACTAATTTCATTTGTAAGTATTGCAAATTCAGTTCCTTCGTTTACACCTCTAATTTTCCATTCACTGGTTAATTCATCTCTTATTGCAATACCCCTGACTCTTTTTTCAATCCAGTTATTAGGATACCCTTTTGCCAAATATAGATCCCTCATTCTTTTTTGAGCTAACGCAGGATTTTTAATTTCTTCAACTCGTTCATAACCAACTCTTGCAAGCCACAACTTTAATGGTTCTGCTTTGGCCGAGGGAATAGATTGGATAATTCTGAATGCTCCTTCTGTATTAACACAATTAGACTTCCTTTTTTTACCATCTGGCGCAATTAATTCAAGGAGGGTACAAATTGTACCCCAGTTCGTACTAAGAATTGAATCTCTACTTCGCATTTTCTTTATGTACTGTTTGGGATCTGCACTATCTGTAAGAACTTTAACTACATCCACTATAGAAAACCACCACTCATTACTATGCCAAGTTCTTCTAATATTATTTCCTTTAAAAACCATTAAACCATTGATTTTAGTCATTTTATCACCTCATAATTGAATTAGAATAAGATTTATTTACTTTATAAGTTTCACGCGTGAATGTCCAGTGTCCAGTGGGTTTCGACGAGAAATCTTTCAAAATTGTTGAAATATTTTTAAAAAAGAGGTATGGATTTACGGAAAAGTTGAAAAATTTTTAGAATGTATAATTTTAAATTAATAAAAATAATAATTTGAAAGAATAAGTAAAAAAAAAATATTAAAATAAAAAATTAAGCGGCTTTTCTAACTGCTGCCTGTGCTTGCTTGAAGTAACCTTCTTCCTGAGCAATAATAATTCTTATATTATGCAAATAAGTTTCTTCAATACGATCAATTATTAATGCCTTAAGTTCTTTAGACTGTTTTTCAGTCAGAGCAGGAAGTTCATGTGCTCCAGCAGCTTTACTTACTTCAATTATTAACTTGCTAAGCTCCTCATTCAAGTGATCCCATGTTGCAAAAACCATACGATCAAACTGAGTAAACTCATTAGTAATTTGTCCCTCTAAATCAACCAAAGATTTAATAAAATCATCCAATCCTTTTTTATTTTTGAAACTCTTACCTTTTCCAACATACTGTTCTAGTCTTTCAACACCTTTCTCATCTTTAACAGCATGCCGAATAAGACCTCTTTCTTTTCGATATTTAAAGTATCCTTCTTTAACAAAAGCATCTCCTAAAACATTTGAAAAACCAGCTCTTCCAACTCGACGAGCATAAGTTGCATTAAGATTTTCTCTATGTTTTTCTAGTGTATTTTTCCATTTATCCAAAACATTTTTGAATGCTGCTTTAATTTTCTTAGCATTATCATCAGAAATTCTACCTTTTTTCTTCATCTGTTCAATGTCTTCTGCTAAAGTCTCCACTTCTAACAAATCATGTTTCTCAAACAAAGCAGAAGAGTGCAACAAATGATAAAGTCGTGTACAGTCAGCAATAATAATTGCAAAAGAATGTTCAATATGATTTTCTGCTTTTCTTATCAAATGTTTTTCTATATCTTCATGCAAATGAGCAAGATACCCTTCTAATTGCTTAGGTGACTTGTAAGATGCTCCTTTGGATTGCAATCTCATAGCCATAGATCTTAAAAACTTATTAGCGTCCTCTCCTTTAATTCCTGCAATATGTACTTTACTTAAAGCAGCCTGTACTTTTTCTTTAAGTTCATCAAACTTTTTTTGATTCATAATAAACACCTCGTTTGTTTTTTAAATTAAAAAAATTATCAAGTTAACTTGCTTTGTCACGATACGCCATACCTGCTTGTGTATCTCTATGAAGCTTGAATAAAGCATCTTTACCAATTCCAAAATACTCAGCGACAGCTTGAGCATCTTTTTTCTTTGTTTTTTCTTTCAAAAAATCAACCATATTCAATGCAGATCCAGTCTCGAGAATCGGCCCTGAAACAATTGCTTTTGAATCCCATTCACTAATTAAATTAGTTAGTTCAGCTAATTTGTTAAGATCTTTTTCTTCTGCTTTTTTGTGTTTTCCCGCTAATAGTTCAGACCAAAGATTCCAAAGGTAGACTGAATCAATACCATAATACTTGTAAAGCTCAACACTATTCTTTAAATTTTTTTTCTGACACAAATGAATAATTAATTTTAATAAATTTCCCCTAGTGGGATTTTTGAATTTATCATCTTGTTCTTTTTTATACGCTTCTAATAAAGCTTTTAATTCTTCTAATCTTTTTTCTCTTTGTTCCACTTCTGTTTTTTTTGGTTTGTCTTCTGAATTTTCTACTGAATCTGCAGCTTTTTCAGCAACAGAACGTTTATCTTTTTTAATTTCAGTTGCTTTTTTCTCTGCTTCTTTTCCTTCTTTTTCTCCTTTGCTTTTACTCAACGCAACAAGTTCAAACTGAGCAGAATTAGTACCTAGCCAAAACTCATATAATGTTTTAGCATCAATACCTGCGTTCTTGCAAATTTCATTTTCAGTAGTTCCTAACCCTTTTCCAACAAGGAATGAAACTAAATTATTATAACCACACATTTGAAGAGGAGTTTTTGATTTTTGAACCATCTCATCCCATTCAATAATTGAATCTAATAAATGATCTGCAAAGTCCTGCTCTTTTTTAGCAGATTTAACTTTCACAGATTCTATTTTCTCAGGATCGTCTTTAACTTCATCTCCTTTATCATCTCTATTTTCAAATTTGAATAAAGCTTTATCTTTTGAATAAATTATATCGCCTGAAATTAAAATAAACCCTGCATCAGGAGAAAGTGCAGTTAAAGAAACATTATCTTTGAGCTTAAGTTCTTTTTTAAGTTCTTCACGTCGAGCATTTTTTAACAACGGAAGAGTTTCTAAAGATAAATAGAACCAATCATTTTCTCTTTTAATTAAAATAGGAAATTTACTAACTACATCAATTGGTGACTTATCACCTGTTTTAGGTAATTTAGGTATTGCATTATACTGTCGAGGAATGTTTTTAGATAAACTCATAACTGCACCTAATGATTTATCAATCACAAATGGAACAACTTTTTCATTCTCAATAAGAATCGCATTACCATGAGTTCTACCAATACTAATTTCGTCATAACTAAAATCGTCCAAACGGAATTCTTCAGATTCTATATACTCTGAATCTCCATCAACAATACTAATTCGCTTGGCTTTAACATCTTTGAATGCAAGTAAGAAACGTCCTTTTTTTCTTGCATCTCTAATGCGCTTGAGCTCTGCAAGTTTTAATTTTAATTTTTTAGTATAACCCCACATTTGATCAATCAAATATTTTTCGTGATAAATGTCAATACGGTTATTAGGATCTGAACTAGTATCGGAATGAAGTTTCTCTGCATGCTGCAAAATCTTTTCAAAATAAATACCCAAGGGTACAACATCTGATTCTTTGTTTATTGCTTCATTAATAGTTTTGATTTCTCTGTTTAGCTCAGCCTCTTGATGCTCAAGAACACTAAAAAATTTATTCGATTTAAGATGTAACATATGAAGAGTTATTGCTAAGAACTTAAGGATAAGAATTTCTTCCTCTTCTAAATTTTTTGGACGCTCATAAATAAGTTCGCCTTTAGAATTTAATTTAAGACGCTTATCAATAATAAGTTTTGCTACTTCTTCTGAAAGTTTAGTAAGATTATCTTTTTCGAGTGCAACTTCAGCAGCCTCTTGTTTTTTAGATTCTGAGTTAACCGCTGATTTAGCACCTTTACCAAGAACTGTAACTTCTATTTTTTCTAAATCATTCAAAATATGATCTTCTACTTTACGCATGTGCTTTACAATTCCAATTTCTTTATTAGAAACTTCAATTATGTGTTCTGCAATTAATTTAATTTTATTCAAAACATTAGCACGATCTCCTTGACCATACAACTCAAAAAATATTTGTTCTATTGCAGCATTATCAATTGTTTTAAGACCAAATCTCTTTTTGATTTTTTTAACGCCTTTAGCTCCATCTTTGACCACACCTAAATGAGACTTCAAAAATGCTATTTCTACCTGCGCATGTTTAGGATTGATTCCGCCCTTATCGACAGAACGTTCTAATGCAACTTTAAGATTATCAGCAAATGCTTTTTTAGATAACTCTAAGAATCGCTTTAATTTTTCTTCATTAAAAGCCTCATTTCTATCATCATAATTAAGTAAACTATTTAGATTCTGAATAACTTGATCATGTTCTAAAATTTGTTTTATGTGTTGTTTCATTTTTTATTTTCCATGAGCTTTTCTTAAAAGTTCTAAAAATTTATCGCGAATACCATCTGCACGAGTAAGAAGGATAGCTCTATGAACTGTAAATATATTAAAAACAGATTCAAAATCATAAGTAGGATTAGTATCTAAAACATCACTGAATTCTTGTCTTAATTTTTTAAATGTTTTAATAATATCATTCGCTGAATAAGTAATATGTTTATTATGTATTTGCTTTTGCTCTCTAATTGCACTTTCAAATTCACCAAAATCTTTAGCACTAGTTATACTATAACTATCCTCTTTTTGAATTCCCTTTTCTGCTTGCTCTGCAAATAATCTTGCTTCAGCAATATTTTTCTTAACAAGTTGTTCTTTAATTTTCCAAAGTTTAGGAAGATTAGCTTCATAACCTTCAAGTTTTAATTCTTCTCCCTTTGCATCTTGTTCAGATTGATCGCCATCTTCTGAAGGCGGATGTGCAGGTGCTTGCTTTCCCTTTCGCATAAAATATATTAATAAAAATATCAAAGCTAATATTATAAGAGTTACAACAGTAATTGATAACCAAACAGGCGCTTTAGCAGAATTTTTTTCTTTGTCATCAGAATCAGAATCTTTACCTTCTAACTCGGCTTTTTTCTCCTCGAGCGTTTTCATAAGATTTGTAGGTATTCCAACTGCAGAATTTGCTTCATCAACATCTTTGACAAAACCTTCCATATCTTCTAATTCTTCAACTGTTAAAGCAGAATTAATTAATTCTTGAATAAGAAGATTTGATTCATCGATTGCATGATCAACTTCATCCTCTGTAACTGCAAGAACTACAGGAATTAACATAATAATTACTAAGAAAACAAATGCAATTTTTGAAAAACTATTGCTACACCTCATTTTTTCTTAAACTTCGCCTTTAACTCAAATAAAATCGTTCTTGCTTTATAAATCTTTTCTAATGCAGACTGTCTTAATCCAATCCTATCTCCATAATTAGGATCGTCTACAGAAGTGATTTGTTTTGAAGCAAGAACATTATCTCTTCCACTTTCTAATAAATCTAATGCACGCATATATTTTTCGTCATCAGATTCTGTTAATTTTGAAACTTCTTCAAGTTCGTCAATTATTGCTTTGTCAGCAGGATTTTTTGGATCTAAAGGTTCTCCTGTTTCAGTACACACAACATTCAAACAAGGACGCCAAGAACTACCTTCTTTTTTGTAACAACCAGCATTATTTCCTCCAAGACAAGTCACACCTTCTGGAATTTCAGTTTCATTTATAGACGGTTCTGGTTCGAGTTCTAATTCGGGTTCAGGTAAAGGTTGACAAGCATCAACTGTATACGAACCAAGACTAGGAGCAGGAAGGAAAGCAGAATGATCCTTAGCTGAATATGAAATGGGTTCTGTTGTTAAAACTGCACGACGATCAGAACCAAAACCATTATTTGAAAAAGTAAGTTGTGTTTCGCCAACATTAGTTATACTAATTAATGGATTTGAAATAATTCCTGCACCTGTTGCAACTTCTGCAATTAAATCTTCTGCTGCATCAGCACGCTTTTGAGTTAACTCTAAATTAGATTTTGAAGAACCTTCAGGAGATGCGAAAGTATACATGTAAATTCCTGATGCTCCTGTTGCAAGAGCTTTTTGTAAATAATCTTGTAAACCTGACTCTGAAATTTGAGGATCTGCCTTAGCATACTCAAAACCAAAATCAAGACGACAACCACCTGCAATGTCAGACGCTACTTCAACTTTCTTTGGTTTAGGAATGGGTTTTTTATCCTCTCCTTTTTTTGTTAAACAAATATTTTTTGAACCAGAAGTATAATAATCATACTCAGTACCTTCATGATTAATTTCACCTTCAGATATAATTACATATCCTCCGCTATTATAATATGTTCCTGACTTGTATTCTAACTCTTTAAACTCATCACAAATCACACTAGCCTCATCAAGCGCAGGAATACAATGACAAATATCACCACTAGCTATAAAGTATTTATTATATTTTTTTCCATCGCACTCAACAGAACCATAAAAAATATCATACTGCTCCTCGACCCAGGTTATTTTATTATCATCTGCTAGCGAAAGATGTTCTTTAGGTGGAGCAGATGCACACTTTCTTGAACCTAAAACTTCTCCAACACAAAAACATCCTTCTGCTGGATCAACAACAAATTTATTGTAAGATTCTCCATTACAAATAACACTCCCTTTATGTAAAGTGTAAGTAGTATAGCCTATATCATCATAACCCAAAACAATTTTTGATTTTGTTGTATCAAAATAATAAATAGAATAATCATCAAGTCTTCCAACACATTCTTTTGTTGTGCTATCCTTTAGTTTAATCTTTTTTTTCTTAACTGCATTAAAATAATGAAGTTCAATTAAAATTTCTCCGTCGTATGGAGCCTTACCACCAATTGATTTAAGTTTATCAGGAGTAATTGTGATTGTTGGAAAACCATTCTCTCCACTATACCAATAATGAGCATTCTTTTGGTCTATTTGAAAACGATTAGTAATCTTTTCATAAAGCATATTAAAATTATCATGTTGAGGTTGATTATATTTAATATAAACTTCAAAAGGAGCACTCGGCTCAGGACAATAATATTCATTATCATCATCTTTGAAAATATTATGTCTATCCTTTACTTTTCCCTCTAACAAAACTTTGAAAGGAATTGTAACTGAAGTTCCTGCAAGAGTATAAGAAGACGAACTTGGCGAATCCCAATCTAAAGCTAAATTATCTGCTTCTTTAGTTATAGAACAATCAAAAGCAAATGATGCTGAAGAGAATAAAAATAGAACTACAAATAATACTAATGTAAACCTAATTTTTTTACTACTCATCCTCTTTTTCACCGCTTTTGTAATACTGGAAAACTGTTAATGCGCCTCAAAAACAACCAGCATACATATTTGATCAATATTTTATTATATAAATGTTTTGTTTTTTTTATGTATTTATTTAAAAATTTTAATATATTATTTTTAATTTTACTTTAAAATTATTTTAAAAAATTTAGATTATTTTTTAAATTATATTTTTTAAGTAAATTATTTTATTTATGAAAATTTCATTTTGAAAGTATGTTAAATAAATTATGAATATTAATTAAGTAATGAACCATATCTGTTGTAATTTTATTATCAGTCATAGCAGGCAAACTTTTAATTAAATTTTCATCCATATGATTTCCATTAGGAGCGTGACCCTCTAACACATTCTGAATAGAGGTCATTTTGTAAGGTTGATAATGCTCCAGAATTTCATTCATTCTTTTTAAGCTAGGAAGAACTACAACTGCCTGATTAATTGCCGCAGGAATTAAAGGAACCCACGTTTTCGGGGGAAAACCGTCAAAGTGAACATGATTAGATAAATAACCATCAACAACTGCTTTATGCCCCTCGTAAAAAACAACATGATCTTTAATATTACATTCTATATCTTTGTCTTTAACTTTTTTAGCTAAAAGCTCATGTACATAACGCACTAATTCTCGAGTACTAACTTTATGTTGCATTTTTTCAATAACAGTTTCTGTTGCAAAATCAAGAACTCGCTTTAGCATATTTTTTTCACAAGGAATCCAACCAGCACGCAAATGAGGAACATGTTGAATTGCTTCAAGACCCTTAAGAACTACATGTTTATTGTGAAATTCTTGAATCTCAAATGATTTATTTTTGTGTTTAATGCTTTTTTTAATTAATAATCTCTTCAAATAAGTATCATCATAACCTTCATAATTAACAAGCTCTAAAAACTCGTCGATATCCCACTCAGTTTTGCTTGCAATTTTATTAATATCCTTTTTTTCTTCATGATCTTTTTTAACTTCTTTAGTTTCAGTTTTCTTTTCTTTTATTTCTTTTTCTTCTTTTTTCAATTCTTTTTCTTCTTTTTCAACCATTGCTTCAACATCTAATGCTAAGTCAATGTTTTTGACAGCAGTACCAAAGTCTAGAGTTTCAAAATTATCTAAAATCTTTCTTGTCAGTTCAGCTAAACGCTTCGCATCACGTTTTGCATCAATTGGTTTTAGTTCATCTGTCATTTTTTTGTAGATTGTTTAATTTATTATTTTTTAAATTCATTGTTTATTTGATTTATTTTTTTAGTGAGTATAAGTTGACCAATGTCCACTACCATCTCGACGATCATGAAGTATATCTTGCTCAACTGTTTGAGCCACTCCGCGATGAATTCTATATCTATAATTATAATTTCCCCTTGGAGCTTGTAGAGGAAGAATTATATATTCATAAACATTATTTCGCAATCTATTCATACGCACGCGATTAAAACCCCGCCCAGGAGTATGAACTTCTAAATCAACAGCAGTAATTGCACGATCATTATTCCAATACAAAAATGTAATGCTACCATCAGGATTTGGAATTGGCGAAACCGCATCACGCTTAAGTTTTTTAATTGCTTTTTGTGTAGCCTCAAATCTTGACCTAAATAATCTACGAACTTTATCTTTTGCTAAACTGTTTGCTTTTCTCAGTGCAATCTCAGTTTCAATTAATCCTTCCATAAATCTTTGCCTATGATGATCTCTAAGAGGCGGCATAAACGCATCATCATCAAATAGTTTTTTTATTGCCCGACTCATTCTCCAATTAGTTCTTGTACGAAGAGCCTTAGTTATTTTAGCCCGCTCTGCTAAGTAAGGTGCAGAACCCACATAATGTGCAGGAAGATTTCTTAAATTATGATTAAGTAAGTGAATTTTACGACGAGCAAGTTCTAATAATTCTCTAATTTTAGTTAACTCGTTTGCAAGATTTCTGCCTTTGTCTGTTACATGCTTTCTGAAAAAAAACATACTAACCAAACCAAGAGCCAAAACAACAACTAACCAAAACCAAACAGGCATGCCCCCCATTTTATTTGTTAAATAATTATTTTCTAGATAACAAAGATTATTTTTGCATATTTTTCCGTCGGCACAGTCAGAATCTGCTTTGCACTGTTTAGGACCTGCTAAAATGCATTTATTATCTAAACAACGCTTACCCTCAACACAATCAGAATCATCTTCGCACTGAACAATAGGAGTTGGAACAAATGGATCAGGATTTGGATCGTCACCTTTTTCAACTATACATTTTCCATCAGTACAAACTTCCCCTTTTTTACAATCAGCAGTTTTAATACAACCTGCTGCTGCAGAACTATCACTGCATTCTTCAGTCATAGAACCAAGACTCGGTGCTGGAAGAAAATTTGAAATAGGTTCTGTAGAAATTACAAAACGTCTGTTAGGAGGGAAAAGCTTTTTATCAAAAATATCTGTTTCTCCTTTAGCATTCATATCTGCTTTAATATCTAACCCTAACTTATCGACTTCTTGTTTAACTGCTGCTGCACGCTCGCCAGAAAGACCACCATTAGTTACTTCGTCTCCCTCAACAGATGAGAAACCATAAACATAAACATTGTCAAGATCTAAATCATTTTTAACTTTTTTAACATAATCATTAATATTTCCTTTTGTAGCAAAAGTTGGCGAATTAAAATTAAAATTACCATCAAGACGACAACCACCTTGCATACTAGAAGTTGAACCTCCTGATGTGCCCGAACCATCGCCAGATCCATCACCAGATCCGTCTCCAGATCCATCATCAGCAGAACCTCCACCAAAAATATCATTAAATAAACCAGCACCAAGACCCCACTTAGTAGCACCTCTAACTCCAGGAAGTAAACCTTCAGTACACTGAGGATCATTGCGATTTGGTTCAGCTAAACAAATATAATTTACAGATAAATTAAAAAGTACAAATGCTAAAATTGCTGCTAAAAAACCTGCCATGATTTTTTTAATAACAGTATCGTTGCCAATTAAATTATTTTGCGTGAGAAGGCCATACAAAACCATCCAAAATATGATTAATAAGAAATTTTTAGCAATAGGAAATAAATTAGTAATAGAAAAATTTGTAGTTGTAACAATAGCAAATGCTAACATTACACCGAGTGCAAAAGATAAACCAAGGATTGCACCTTTTGCAGAACCAGGTTTTCCAAAACCTTCTCCAAACCATTTTGAAAAAGCTAAAAAACATGCTGCGAAAAACAATACAAAGAAAATACCAAAATCAATAATCTTACTATAATGAGTATATTTTCCTTGTGCAAAGAAATCATTAATGTTATTAAAAGGTCCGGCACTTGCAGAAGCTGCAAAAACACCTATAAAAAGCAATACCAATACAAATAATAAAAACACTCTTTTTTTATTCATTTTATTCTCTTTTTTAATCGAATTGATTTGTTCATATATAATATTTTTGTTTTTTTATTTTATTATTTTAATAGCTTAAATAGTTTAATATGTTAGTAGATTAATATCCTAATATTTTTTTACTATATTTTAATATTTTTTCTACTTAATTTTTTTACTTAATTGGTCGACTTCATTTTTTATTTCATTTTTTACTTAATTGTTCTACCATCATTTTTTACTTTATTTTTTACTTGATTGTTCTACTTCATTTTTCTACTTAAGCTACCAAACCAAGATTTTTTCTTTCCTACAATTTTATCTAATGCTGCAACACTAGATTTATTAGCTGAGTCAGACGGCTTTGAAGCTTTATTAATATTGAATTTACCATCTTTTGTAATTAACAACCAACCACCATAACTCCTATTGTAATAATTAGACATACCAAAATCAAGATTATAACGATTAGTATTTGCCTGAGCAAAATACAGTTCTGTTTCTTCAGCGTTATCTGGTTCGCGATGACCATGAACTATTGCCGTGTAACCCAAAGACTCTACGGGATTTAATTTTTCAAAATAAGTCTTACCATCGCCTCCATTCCCTGGAACTTTACGAGAATACCATTCCCAATTACGACGCTGTGGCTCTGCTGCAAAAATAGGAGATGTTACATCAAGACAAAGATC
>Ga0257119_1002349_pt1 | contig 11407 bp, 6 predicted proteins | sample SI112_200mmetaG_FD_190179 | JGI IMG/M metagenome (GOLD analysis project Ga0257119, IMG submission 190179) | Marine microbial communities from Saanich Inlet, British Columbia, Canada - SI112_200m | ecosystem: Environmental > Aquatic > Marine > Inlet | place: Canada: British Columbia | collected... | reverse complement strand
ATGAAGCTTTTATGATGCACGCTTCGACTTCGCCCTTTGATCCAATGCTGGCTTCAATAGACGTATCGGCTAAAATGATGAAAGGCCAGTGTGGACTCAATTTTATGAATAAGATTACGCGCCAAGCTGTTACATTTAGGAAGAAGATGGCTAGCATTTATCGAGATATAACCGGCGGTAAGCCAAACACTGAAAATGCGTGGTGGTATAAACTATGGCAGCCTGAAAGGATAACGCTTCCGGGAAGTTCTTCTGTGAAAAATAAAGCCTTTGAAAAGGTGGACAATGATATTCTTGTATCGGATCCCCGTTGTTGGGTATTAAAACAGGGAGATGTCTGGCACGGTTTTGACGGTATTGAAAACGATAACGTGTTATTGGATCCTATAAAGATAACGCTTCTTACACCAGGTATAACTGAAGACGGAACAATGGATGACTGGGGTATTCCGGCTATGATTCTTTACAAATACTTGGATGACAGGGGAAACCTTGGAGAAAAGACTGGTTTTTATAACATTCTTTTTATTGTTAGCCCGAGCGTTACGGAAAGCAAAACGGGAACAATTATATCTGCATTCTACAAGTTTAAGGATTTGTTTGACAGAAACGCGCCTATCTCTAAAGTTTTTCCGGATCTAGTCGATCGATATCCCGAGCAATATGAAAATATAGGTCTTAAGGATCTGTGTTTTGGTGTGCATAATTTCTTCAGACAGAAAAATCTTATGACGTTATCTAAGGAAATGTATGAAAGTCTTCCGGAGCAGGTCATGACTCCAGCTAAAGCATATGAATCTGTAGTACGGGATAACGTTGAATATGTAACTCTTGATAAACTTATTGGTAGGATATCGGCTGTTTTGCTGGCACCTTATCCGCCGGGAATTGCTGTGATCATGCCCGGGGAAAGATATACCAAAAAATGCAGGGCTGTTATGAATTATTTCAGTGTGATAGAGGAGATAGAAAATCGTTTCCCGGGATTCGAAACAGCGATTGATATTCACGGAATGGATGTTGAAAAAAAAGACGGCCGCAATGTTTACAAAGTCATGTGTATAAAAGAATAAATATAATTATAGAGTGCGGAAATAATAGGAATTTTAATGACATATGGAAAACATCACTGAAAGGAACATATTCAAGTTTATAAAAAATGATTGGAAATATGTTCTTCCTGAAGATAGTGAAGCTAAAAGTGAAATTCTTAAAAAAGTAGTCGATGGTATTCGCGAGCGATGGAGCGATGAACGTAAATACATAGATCTTTGCATGATCTTTCCTGTTCAAGTCGGACTGTTTAGAACTGGTCTAATTTTCAATAATAATTTAAACGTTTTCCTTTTTTAAAGGAGAACGTTACGCGACAAGTAGAGATGATCTGTTTAGAAGATTTAGTATCTAAAAATCACAATTACCGTAAATTTATAAGTTATAAAAAAAGTTTATATAGAACCTTATCTATTCAAGGAAATCCGACAATAATAAATCTTTTTCTTATGCTCGACGCCCTTGGGTTAGAATTGAATGTGAAAGCTGCTGTCTAATTCTATGTTTAAAATAAAACTTGGGGCAAGCAGGACTTGAACCTGCGACCCACGGGTTATGAGTCCGTTGCTCTAACCAACTGAGCTATTGCCCCTTTAAATGAATAATTGATTTTATAATTTTTTATGATGAAAAATCAAGAAAAATATTCTCATTATTTTGGTGGATTGATTATTTTTTTGATAAAAAGTAGTTTTAAGCCATTTTTTTGATGAGAATTAAAATATATAAAAATTTTTACAAAAAACTTTGCAGATTAATTAGTTATTCGTTTATAGAAAAAATAAGCATAGATGTATTTAGGAGAATTTAGATAAATGAAAAAGGGTATATCATTATTAGTTGTTTTATTAATAAGTTGTTTTGCATTTGCGGATGTTAAGAGTATTAAAATAGAAGAAGACAATGCGATAGCTAATTTAACTAGATCTGATAACATTCCAGAAGAGTCTGTTGCTGGTGTAACAGATAATTATTTTGAAGGTTATTTGCAAGCTTTAGTCGATATGCATTATTATGAATATAGAGTTATTGTCATAGTAAAAGATCATAATGTTTGGCTTGCGAATCTTACAAAAAATAAGGTTTTAGCAAAAAGTATAATAGCTTTTTTAAAAGATGTTCCGGGTGTAAAAGATGTTAAAGTTCTAGACGGGGTTCCTCCTAAAGAAATAGCTAGGAGAGAAGAATATGTAGCAAGACCTCATCTAAATGGTATTTGGTTTCCTCAACAAACAGAATTATTTCAACCATTGATTGCTAGTCCAAGACAGGTGATTTACTCAATTGGATATAGAGGGGGAGATAAAGTTGTAGGAAGAACTGCTGTTGCAGTTTCTATGGGTGATGACTTTCCTTTATTTAGGTGGTTAGATGTCTTAGGTGGCGGAGATATGCAGCTTGGTATTGAAGCTGGAATTTGGTCTGTATTTAATATGAAAGTTAAAGGTGATAACAGAAATGGTGGTACAGAACTTTTCAATACTGATTATTATGTAGGAATTCCTTTAACTTATATGAAGAATCAATGGTCTTATAGACTTAGGGTTTATCATATTTCTTCACACTTAGGTGATGAGTTCATGGTGAATCATCCAGATTATGCAACTGTTCCTTTAAGAGTAAATCCAAGCTTTGAATCTTTAGATTTCTTTTTCTCTTATCAGGCGAGTGATATTTTTAGATTATATGCTGGGGGAGGAATAATATTGCATAGTGATGATTCTTTTCCTATGGATAGATTTTATGTGGAATATGGAGCAGAAGCAAGATTTTGGGGAACTAGAATATATTACCATAAATTATATGGTAACTTTTTTGCAGGAGCTCATTTAAGAAACTGGCAGGTGCTGCATTGGGATTATGACGGAACTTATGTATTCGGTTATGAATGGAGTAAACTTCAAGGAGTCGGAAGAAAAATTAGAATCTTTGGAGAATACCATCATGGGTTTTCGTTGGAAGGTCAGTTCTTTAAAAAAAGAACTACTTATGGAAGCATAAAAGTTGCTTACGGATTCTAAATAGTAGAAATTTTTATTTCATCAAAACAAAAGGACCTTGCATAGCTAAGGTCCTTTTGTTTTAGTAAATAATTCTTTTAATAAAATTTTTTATTTATTAGCATTTAATGAATTTTTTAAAAAATGCATCAAATGCGCTTTGTAAATTTAATATTACTGTTTCCTGTTATCTTATTTTCCAACTGGGATCCTTTTAATGTAGATAATGAAGATCCTACCCTTTTTTACCATGTCAATGTTATTACAGGTCATCTTAGTCTTTGTATTGAAGATACAGTAGTTCAAGGAATTCAGCCCTTTCCTATAATTAGAACATATTCAAGTTCTGGTTCTTTAGAAAAAAATAGATCAAATTTAGATCTATTAATGGATGAAATTAACAATAAATTTTTACTAGAAAAAGGATGGAAATGTTTACCTCATCTTTATATGACGGTAGAAGTTTCTAGTAAAACAGGTCATCTTGTTGCTTATATTGCAGAAAAAAATGGCAATCTTATTACCTATGATTTTGTACGCAAAGTTGGTAAATATAAATTTGAACTTAAGCCATCATTAGAATCTATACCGAATTATAATGCAGTAGCAGGTGTTCCTTACTTTAGAAATAACTCATTAATATTAGATCAGGGAAAAGGTTATGTATATTTGACGTGTGCAGACAAGAGTAATCGTGTTTATAAGAGAAGTAAGAATACACATGGAATTTCATCTTTTCGGTTATTATCTGAAATATTGCCTAATCAAAGAAAAGTTGTTTATTCTTATGGTCATAAAAAAAGATTAGAGAAAATTGAAATAAAAAATCCATCTGAAACTAAGACATATTCTTCTATTAATTTCACACACGAAAAAACTAGTGACAGTAAATTTTTTGAAATACAAACATCTGATAGGAAAAAATTAAAATATCGATTTTTAAATTTCGATAAAAGAGATTACCTTAGCTGTGTGGAAGGTAATGGGAAAGCTGAAGAAAAATTAATATATGAGTCTTCAAGGAAAAGTAAAGGTTATCGTCTTAGCAAAATGTTTTTTGCAAATAATTTGCAATTTGTTGCTTCATATAATAAGCCAGCTAATATGAAACAAGAAAGGAAATGGGCAGATAAACCATATTTGGTGGAATTTGGTATTGATAGAGTTAATAAATTAGAAGCTGTAATCGATAAAAAAAACACAACGCAAACAATAGCAGACTTTGTTTATAAAGAAGGTGTTACAGTAGTAAGAGATTCTGAAAATATTTTAACTAAGTTTTACTACGAAGATGATAAGTTAAATAAAATAGAATATTATAATAATCAAGATCAGTTAACTTCTGTTGTACAGTTTATTTGGAAAGCTGGATTTCTTCAAACCAAAGCTCTTTTAAATAATAAAAATGAACCTTTTTTTGCTAAAAGTTTTGTATATGATATTAGAGGTAATCTTATAAAAGAGACTCTAAGAGGAAATTTATCAGGAGAGTTGTCTGTTCCTTTTGTTAATTTAGATCATTTAATCTCTTCATCGGAAAGTTATAGTAGATCTTATAAATATCATCCTTATAGTCATTTAATAAAAGAAGAGAGAGAAGAAGATGGTTTAACATATAAATACCAATACAAGGATGATACAGATCTTTTAACTTCTAAAATGACCTGTTATGAAGATGTTATCATAATTCGAGAATTTTTCTTATATGATAAAGATAATATACTTATTGAAGAAATTGTAGATGATGGAAAAAGTTGGGATATAGGTGATTTAGAAGATGTTACTGAAAGGAAAATAAAAAGATATTGTATTAATTCTTCATCAGGATTGCCCGATGAAATAAATGAATTTTATTATGATATTAAAAATCAGTCAGAAAAACTTATAAGAAGAGTTCAGTTAAAATATAATTCTAGCTTAAGAGTTGCAAGGGAGGCGGTTTTTGATTCGTTAGCTAATTATAGATACACAATTAATACAAGTTATAATGCTAAAGGAAAAATAACAAGTCAAACTACTCCATTAGGATTAAAAAATCAGTATATTTATAATAGCTTGGGTCTTTTAACAAAGATTAAAGAAGTATCAAAACCTACTAAAAACTATTCATATGATTCTATGAGTCGCCCTTATTGTTGTACAGAGATTGATTTTAAGAAAAATAGAAAAGAAATTTATACAACATATGATTTAAAGGGCAGATTGATTTCTAAAAAAGATCATAGAGGGCGTGTTACGAACCAAAAATTTGATTCATTTGGAAGATGCGTTGAAACTCAGTTGTCAGAGATTGTAGATGATGAAGGTTTGTTATATAATCCGATAATTCAATTTTCTTATGATATAGAAGGAAATATAATCTCATATAAAACACCTCTTAATGAAGAGACTGCAACATTTTATAATCTTTACAAAAAACCATGTAAAATTGTTCAAGCAGATGGTTGTGAAATTAAACATATTTATTATAAAAATGGTGATTTATTTAAGACCATTTATCCAGATCGAACTTATGTTGTTTATCAATATGATGCATTAAATAGGATGACATCTAAAGAGATATTTTCTAAGCAAAATATCTTGCTTAGCCAGGAGATGTGGAATTATAATTCTTTTCATCTTATTTCTTATATTAACCCTGTTGGTTTGACAACATATTATGAATATGATTGTTCCGGTAAATTAATTTATGAAAAATCAGGTGATCGTGAAAAACGTTACTTTTACGATAGTTTAGGCTATTTAGAAAGAGTTTCAGAAAAAGGAGTCACACATGTTCAAATTCACAATATTGAAGGACAAATAATTGAACAATGGGATGAAGATGATTATGTAGTTAAAGAGAACTACATGCAGTTTTTCTACGATGAAGAAGGTTGTAAAATTGAATCTAGAAGAAATGCATCTCAGGGAGTAGCTGTAGATAAATTTTCATATGATGGAGAAGGTAGACTTTCTTGTCATATAAATCCCTTAAATGAAAAAACTCAGTTCGTTTATGAAGATCATTTATATAGTGAAGACCTACATCAAAATATATCTACAAAATCCACAATTGATGCTTTAGGTAATATAACAGTTGAAACATTTGATTCTTTAAGTCATTTGATTCTTATTGAAAAAAAATCTTCTAATGAGAGTGTCTTCTTTAAAGAAAATTTCTACTATGATCGCTCTGGTAATAAAGTCAAAAGAATAACAACAGTTTATCGTAATAATGTTCCTGTTAGAGAAATAATGCTTTTATGGGAATATGATAATATGGGAAGAATCATAAAACAAATAGAGCCTGAAGAAAAAATAACTACTTATACTTATAATAATAAAGGGTTGGTAGAGATAAAAGCTCTACCTAATCAAATAAAACTCGTTCATGAATATGATAACTTAGGTAGATTAACTAGATTGCGTAGTACTGATTTTACGATTGATTATTCTTATTTTTATGATAAAGGAAATAGCCCGATACATATTATTGATCATATAGATCATCATGATATTAAAAAGAAGTATAACCTGTTTGGAGAACTGATGGAAGAAGATATTGATCAGAAATTACATTATGAATGGAAATATAATAATAAAGGACAATGTATTTCATTCACTCTTCCTGACACCTCTTCTGTATCATATATATATAATGGGCATCATTTGACAAATGTTCAAAGACATAAATTAGACGGAAGTGATTATGAACATGTTTATAAATCTTTTGATGAAAACGGTCATGTAAAAGAAGAAGAATTAATATTAAATTTAGGAACAGTTCTTTCTAAAAGAGATATTTTAGAAAGAAATTCTTCTCAAGAATCTTTGTATTATAATCAATCTATTAGTTATGGTCCTTCAGGCCTTGTAGAAACAACAGATAACTCAATTTTTGGATGCAAAACTTTTTCATATGATCCTCTCAATCAATTAACCAAAGAAAATGAAAAAACATATTCATTTGATTCATTGGGAAATAACACTAAATATGAAGTGAATGATAATAATGAAATTATAGAAACAGATAGAGAATTTTTATTTTATAATAAGAATGGTTGTCCTATAGGGAAACATTCTTTAAGAAAACCTATTTTTTATGATTATGATGCTTTAAATAGGTTGAAACAAATAATGTATGGTTTTGAAGATAAGGTAGTATTTCATTATAATGAAAGTTCAAAACCATTATGTAAAATAAATTATCATTATACTAACCGTGATTGGATAGAAGAAGAAAGACAATACTACTTGTATGATAAAGAGTATGAGATTGGAAAGTCTACAGAGACATGTGATATAAAAGAATTGAAAATATTAGGTCTTGGTATTAAGGGAGATATAGGAAGTTCTTTAGCAATTGAAATAAATGATGAAGTTTATGTTCCTTTAAATGATTTTAGCGGAAATGTCATAGCTCTTTTATCTTCTTTAGGTGAGATTGTAGAAAAATATGAATTAAATGCTTTTGGAGTAGAGAAATCTTTTTCAGAGCATATTAATCCTTGGAGATTTTGTTCTAAAAGAGTTGAAGAAAATTTAGTTTTATTTGGTACACGTTTTTATGATCAGTCATTAGGAAGATGGTTAACTCCTGATTCTGCAGGTTTTGTTGATAGTTCTAATCTATATCTTTATGTTCTGAATAGTCCTACTAATCGTTTGGATTTGGTTGTATCTTCTAATTATATTTATAAATTACATTTTTCTCCTGAAGAATTGAATTCAGGTGTTGTAAAGATAATAGATCATTTTTCTGATATTATGCCTAAGGAAGGAATGATTATAGGATTAATTACCTATCAAAACGGAATTAATACAAGCTTAAACGATTTTAAAGAAATGGGAGAATCTATATTAGAAAAAGTTCCTAATGGAACTATGCTGATAGGTTTACATAATCCAACAGAAGGAATATTTAAAGATGTTATGAGAACTCGAAAAGAAATAAAGGCAACAACAGAAACAGAGAATGTTTCTGTTGCTAGGCAATTTTTAGAGGCTATTGTTGACCGTTTAGATAAAATTAATCCGGAACTATTGTGGACTCATATAGCTCACAGTGAAGGTGGAGCTATTAATTATAGAGCTATAGAAACTATGAATCCGGAAAAGCAAGAACAAATTAAAAAACATCTTATTTTTTATGGAGTAGCTCCTGGATTGTCAGTTCCTAGAAAATTTGCTTTTTCAGCTAGAAATGTTTATTCAGAAAAAGATTATATTACCAAGTGGTGGATGCTCGAGTATAAAAATGATCCAAATTATGATATACAAATAATTCCTTGCATCTCAAAATGGCATGAAAAAAGTGGGTATTTTGCAGATCATGCTTTTATGGGACCAACTTATCAGGGGGATTTGACGCAATATATGGATAAGTTAGAATCAGGATTAGGTTTTTATGATGTTACAAGTCGCTAATACATTATTTTATATTTGTTGTTTTTTAGTAGCTATAGTTAGTAATGGAGAGAATATGAATATATCTAAAAATGAAGATAACAGTCTTGATTATGAAATATATGTAAATGAAATAATTAGAAATTTTGCTAGAGAAATGCGACAAAAATACAATTTATATTCCAAAGCTGATGGAGGCAGAATGCCTCATGATGTGGAAGAAATAGAAATGGATTTTATTTTTTATCAAAAAGTAAATATAGAACAGGCTAGAGAGTTAGAAGTAATGGTAACTGAAGGGTTTGTAAAGTGCATAAATGCACATGAAAAAATTAGACCATTTTTAAGAGAATACCCTTTCACGTACAAGAGAGCTCTAGTGTCTATAGTATTTTACGATTCTAATAATAATTACTGGATGGGACATAGTGTAGATTTTGTTTTTAATATTCGAGGAGAAATCTTTTATAAAACATTTGATCCTCAAACTAAAAAATTTTGCTTATTACATAAAGAACCATATGAAAAGTCTCTAGAAATAGTAAGAAATAAAAACAACGCAATTCCTTAGATTTCATAGATAGCACAATGAGGTTTTTATGATATTACAAGTCGCTAATACATTATTTTATATTTGTTGTTTTTTAGTAGCTATTGTTAGTAATGGAGAGAATATGAATATATCTAAAAATGAAGATAACTGTGTTGATTATGAAATATATGTAAATGAAATAATTAGAAATTTTGCTAGAGAAATAAGACAAAAATATAATTTGTATTGCATAGGAAATGGAGGCAGAATGCCTCATGATGTGGAAGAAATTGTAGTAAATTTTAATTATCATCGAACGGTCAATATAGAACAGGCTAGAGAATTAGAAGTTCTGGCAACTGAAGAATTTGTCAGTTGTATAAATGCACATGAGAAAATCAGACCTTTTTTAAGAGAATATCCTTTTACATATGAGAGATCTAAAGTAACTATATCGTTTTATGATGAAAATTTTAGAACATGTGCTGATGGTAGTGTTGTTTTAGTTTTTCAGGTTAAAGGTAATCTTTATTTTTTTTCAGAAGATTCTCAAACAAAAAAATTAGAAACTCTCTTGGAAGAACCATATGAAAAATCTCTAGAAATAGTAAGAAATAAAAACAATACAATTCCTTAGATCTTATAAAAAACACAATGTTGACAAGACTGATTTTTTATAAAAGTTTTATCAGTCTTTCAAATCTTTACTTACTATACAAAAACCATTCTCATAAATAGGTCCGGTCTTTCCTATTTCTAAAGAGCCGTTGATAAATTTTTGATAAACTTTAATACCTTCAGTAGAGGATTGTACAGAGTAAAAACAGTTGCTTACCCATTCAGATCCTTTGATTGTTCCAGCTTCTTTATTACATTGGAATCGAGAAGTTATTTTTTTTTGCCAATGAGAAGCGTCTCCAAAAAGCAAAATCGGAGTAATTGGGCATGATCCCGTTTTTCTTCTAACTTCTTCTAAAGTATATTCAAAATCCATTCCAATTCCACCTGGTAAAAATAAAGGGAAATCTAGATGAAATTCAGCTTGTCTTTCAACAAGTTTATCTAAACGATAGGTCATTTTAGCTTCGATATGAGAATTTTGTCTTTGTTCATTTATTATTTGATTGTCTTTTTGTTTAAAATCTACAATATTCGCACATGATAAAATGTTTACTTTCTGAGCTACTCTATTGCCGACTTCCATAGCACCGGGTCCTCCTCCTGTCATTAAAGCTAAAGGAATATCTTTAGTAAGAAGAGGGTGTTTAGAGTTTGTTTTTAGTAATTGCACTCCTTTGAGCAGAGCTATAAGCTCATTTTCGAAATTACCTTCAATTAAATTAGATCCATATACTCCAAAAAAGGAAGCCTTTTTAAAGGTTTCTACTAAATCCAAAGGTACAAACATTCCTGTGTCTTTGTTTGGTTTCATTGTATATTGAAGTATTTTATTGGTTGTTTTGTCTACCCAATAAACAGGAAGAGCAAATTTTGCAAGATCTGCTAAAAAGGCTCTATCTTCATGAGAGAAAAATTCTTGGTGTGATCTAGAAGGAAGTTGAAAATATATTCTTTTTAAACATCTTTGTATTCGTGAAGAGAGAAGCATTTTTTTTAATAAAGGAGTTGGAAAATGGCGACATAGCAATATTCCTTGAGATGTTATTAATTCTTGTTCTATTGCCTTTAAAAAAGGATATGAAGGTTGTTCTTGTATGTATTTTTCTATTAAAAGATTTTGTCTTGATGGTTGTTCAAAGCCCGGTAGTTCTTGTTTTTTAGGATTTCTGGAGATCCAGTCAGAAGAAGAAAGATTATCTAATTGATGCCCTTTTACAACAAAAACAGCTGCTAAATGATCATCGGGGGCTGGTGCTGTTTTAAAAGCTTTAAATAGAGATATAGGATGGTCTAATCTTTCTTGTAGCTGATCTCTGTCAGAAAAAAACACATATTCACGATGAGACTCAAGTGTATAAAATTCTAAGGGAATCTCAGTTATCGGAATATCTGAATTTCCATATAACTCGTAAATATCACCTGAAGCTTGAGTGTCCGGTTGTAATACAGAAGCACTTGTGTGATGGTATCCTAGGGGCAGTAAATCTTCTTTTATTTTTGCAAAGACAGTCCTTATATGTAAAGGAGCTGTTTTTACAAGTAAAATATTATTTTCTTGTGCTGTTGGAATATTATTTTCTATTTTCTGATGTAGTTTAATTAGACCTCTAGTGTGAAAATAGGAGTGCTTTAAAGCTTCTCCTATAGTAGGAAGTAAGCTTTCAATTGTTTTATGATAAGATATCGTTTTTTTTTTAATTGGTAAGACAGCAACAGTATATCCGTCAATTTTTTTTAATATAAAATCTTCTCTTCCTTTTTCAAATCCAAAAGAAAGAAGAGGGTTTCCTTGCATGTCACATCTTCCGAACAT
>Ga0257119_1002348_pt1 | contig 11409 bp, 14 predicted proteins | sample SI112_200mmetaG_FD_190179 | JGI IMG/M metagenome (GOLD analysis project Ga0257119, IMG submission 190179) | Marine microbial communities from Saanich Inlet, British Columbia, Canada - SI112_200m | ecosystem: Environmental > Aquatic > Marine > Inlet | place: Canada: British Columbia | collected... | reverse complement strand
TGCAATCGAATGCTGCCAGCGCGTATCTCTTTGCTTTTTCAACTGCGTATACTACATCTGCCCGAGCGATTGCCGATGGAGTGTTGCTTGTAGCAGATGTGAATAGCGCTGGTGGGTTAGCATTAGCATCTGATCACGCTACTGCGGATATATCGTTTTGGACGAATAACACGCAGAAGATGACGATTGACGGTGCTACGGGCAACGTGGGGATCGGCACGGCGAGTCCGCAAGCGTTGCTCCACGTTGGAGCGGGTGCAGACGCGCCTAACATTGGCGACCCATTATACATCTCCAATGCGGGTAACACCTCATTAGAGGTGCGCGACTCTACGAATGACATCTCAACGTGGGTAGCTGCTCATTCAGGTTTGGGTATCATTGGTACACGCACTAATCATAGTCTTGCGTTGCAAACGAATAGCGCGACTGTTGCCACGTTCGACTCCAGCGGCAATCTCGGGTTGGGCGTGACGCCTGAGGGTTGGGCGGCAACGTACGATGCCCTTCAGATAGGTGGTCTTGGTGCATTATCGTCGCTATCGTCGGCAGCGGCTGGAGGGTACACCCAACTTTCTAACAACTCCTATTTTGATGTTACGGACAATCAGTGGGAGGCGATTGCTACAGATGAGGCAGCACTATATCAAATGGTGGATGGGGCGCATACATTCTACACATCGTCCGGTGCTATTACTGCCGATGCGGTTATCGCGTGGGGCACCGCGAAGCTGACGATTGCTAATGATGGTACTATTACTACATATGCGTCTAATAACGTCGACTATGGATTGACCGTTCAAAACGTTGGCAATGATGCGGGTTGTCAGGGCATTAAAGTGCTGGCGGGTGCTGATAACGCCTCGGGCGACACTTACTATCTTACTGCACGAGATGGTGATAATGATACAGTAGGCTACATTTGGAATACCAGCGGCACGTTTCAGCTGGTCGATCCGTCGGACGAGGCGTTGAAAGAGAATATTGCACCAACCCAAATCAAAGGTTTGGAAGGGATTCGTCAGATTGAGGTGATAGAGTTTGACCGGAAGAAAAGCGGTTATCACGTTGACTCCGGTTTTTCTGCGCAGCAACTCAACACCATCTATCCACACGCGGTCGCCAAACCTGATCCGACAGACAATGACCCCAATCCGAAATGGGGCGTGGCAAAGTCTGAGTTGATTATGCCGCTGGTGTTGGGACAACAGGAACTTGACCGCACGATGCAGACGTTCATGGGGCGCGACCTGGAGCGCAAGACCGAACTCGAAAGCCTGCGAGAAAAAGTTACAGCGCAAGGCAAAGAAATCGCCGATCTCCAAGAGCGACTGAAAAAGGCAGCATAGCCCAAGGGCTGGCTCAAATTCAAACTGTTTTAACGTCCATCATCACCAACCACCCCGCGGAGGAATCATGGCCAAGGACGAAAAGAAAGAGGCAAAGCGAGAGATCGATTTCAACCAGACACTGCCCACCGTCTGGGGCGAAGAGTACACCGGCCTGCAGCTGGGCAAGGTGGCCGTCGATGCCCTCCTGCAGGTCGCCGGCGACAAGGTCGAGCGGGAGGAGAAGCTGCGGTGCGATTCGTTGGCGCAGGCGATCATCAACCAGGACGAGAGGATCGAGGCCGATCGGTATAACGTGCTGGCATTGCCGCAGCTGGTCGTCGACCGGATCGACCGTGCGATCGGGGATAGCGGATTCGTCGCCGGCATCTGCGCGTCTGCGCACCGGCTGCTGGGGTTCGAGGAGGTCGTCGAGTTCGATGGGATCGAGGTAGTGGAGCCGGCGGATCCGGAGGACGAGCCGGCGAAGGAAGAGGAGAAGGCGGCCTGAGCGGCGAGGAATATTTCCGGGAATAAAACGCGCACGAAATAGAAAGGGCCGACTCCCTGGTGGGGGCCGGCCCTCTGTCCTGGGATCCGGTAGAGTCTTATCAGAGCCAGTCTTTCTTTTCAGCCTCTGAAAAGACAAACTTTCGAGCTGCTTCCGTCCACAAGTGAATTTCTTCTAGCAGAGATTCGGGAACCGATGAGGACAAACTCACGATTCGGCATCGATCAAACAACAGGCCCGCATCCTGGACGCGAAGATTCCATTCATTTTGAGGAACCGCCTCAGCAACGCAGTATGCCCGGATTGGCCTTAAAAGTGGTGGATCTATGAACCATCTATCCACGAATGTTTCTGGACGTAGGCGCGTCGCGTCTGTCCGCCAACTCGTGCCCGTCTTGCACTGAGCAAAGAGAATAAGCTTACCGGGTTGCCTGTCTGCAAACGGTTTCCATGCGGCTGTATCGAGTCCGCCGTCATTAGTAGAGGCGCCGCGTCCATTTCTATCGACATAGCCTCCTCCCTCGCCAATGCATCGGCATAGGTCATTGACCTTGTCGCCGAAGGTTCCCCTTTGGGCGGTGCCAAATACGAGTGATTCTGTGGCGTCGATACCCAGATAAGAAGTGAGGATGTGTGGTGATAGCCGCTCGAAGGTTTCTGTGCCGTCGATGCCACCGTGGCTTCTATTGACACCCATATTGAGTCGTGTGCTCAGCAGAAGGTACCTGTATACGATAGACTTAGGATCTTCACACAGGTCGGCCGGTATCTCCTCGTGTGCCCGGAGCTGCTTCTCCAGGTAATTTAGCTCCGTCTCATGGAGCGGCTTCGACGCTTTGTGGGCGTAGATGTCGGGGATATCAGGGAACAGGGCGTTCTTGGGTAGGTCTTCGGGATCGGATGGATCCCAGGCGGTGGAGCGGACCATTGGCAGGCTCCTCTTATAATAGAATGACCCCGGGCAAATTTGGCATTACCCGGGGCGTCTGTCAATCCAATTTCACCCCTCGTTTGCCAGAAACGCAGATTCCGCCGACTATATGGAAACGACGTTTTTCTGAAAAAATGTTAGATAAATGATTGATAATTTGGAAAATACCAGAGTAATCCCCTGGAAGCGCAATTTCTATTGAGGGGGTATATCAGGTGTGGACAGGTTGTATCAGATGTATCAGAAAACGCTACACTTACGATGTAAAATACAAGTTTTTCACACGATTCTTAGGTCAACTTCTCCAGCTTTTTGTTAGATAATTGTTAGATGGAAATCATCCCACGCCCATGAGCGTGTCCAGCTTCGACACGATCTCTTCCCGTCGCTCCGGATAGAGATGGCCATAGGTGTCCAGCGTGATGGTGATCGAGGAGTGGCGCAGCTGCTCAGAGACCGTCTTTATATCGGCTCCCTCATGGATCAGGAGCGATGCGCAGGTGTGGCGTAGATCGTGCAGGGCCACCCGGCCGATCTTGGCGCCGTCCGCTGCCTTCCTGAGTTGATGGCTCGCTCGATTCTGATAAAGCGGTTTGCCTTTCTTATCGGGAAAGACCAGCCCATTTTCCTCCCACTTCTTTGCTTCCAGAGCCCATTCCGCAACTTGCCGCCGTTGGTCCTCGAGGACGGTGCACAGATAGGGGGACAGGGAGACCGGCGCCACTGATCCTGATGTCTTTGCTGACTGGAACCGCAGATCTTGCGTCAACGTCTCCCATACTTCATAGCGCTGTCTCTCCAGGTCCAGGTGCTCCCAGCGCATGGCCAGCACTTCGCCGATACGCATCCCAGACCATAGACCCGTGACGAAGATCGGCCAGAACATCGGATCGGCATGCTGGAGTAGCTGCTGCGCCTCGTCGGGGGTGAGGGCCCGTCCCATGCGCTTCTTCTCCTGTCGAGGATAGATCAGGCGGCGAGGAACCGGCGAGCGGGAAAGCTGTTCGTGCTGGACAGCCAGGTCCAGGATGTTTCTGAGAACAAACACCACGGCATCGCGGACATAGGAGACCGAAAGGCGGGTGCACTTCTTCGTCACAAACTGCTGGATGTCGGCCGGACGGAGACCCTGGATCTGACGGGAGCCAAATTCGGGTAGCAGGTGGTTGCGCAGGGCCACGTCGTAGTGCTCCCAGGAGGTGGGCTTCACCCGCGTCTTCGTCGCCTCGAGCCACGTAGAGGCGGACTGCTCGAAGGTGATTTGCCCGGCGACGATCATGTCTCTCTGGGACTCCCGTTCACCGAGAAAGCGAAGAGCGCCCCGTTTGCCGGTATACTCCGGGGGGACGCGCTCCCACTTCTGCTTTCCGTTCATCCGGAAGATGATGTACCAAGCGGGACCACCTTTGAGCTGTCGCTTGATGACGCTTCCCATGTGCTCTCCTCCTCGATAGCAGACCGATGGATGCGCAGCAGGCCGCCGACGTAGCGGTGCTGCATCTGATCTCGCCGGCACATCCTATATACAGTCTGCCGAGAAATCTGTAAAGCAGCGGCTACCTGCTGAGGAGTGAGCCACTGGGGGCGGAGATCAATAGTTTTTCTCATGTCTATCTTCTGGTTTTGGGTGATTATCTGTAGTTTTGCTTCTCACTCGTATCGACAGGCGACACCCACTCTCACCCCGATCGGCCGCTCCGGATCAACATCATAGCATACCAGGTCATACCGCGCAGGCCGGCGCACCAGGTGCCAGGGAGAGAGCTTCCGCCAGTATTCGTAGCGGGTGATGACGCGCTGGCGAGTGGCCTCTTCGAACACATTTCCTTCCGTTGCTGATAGCAGCACGTCAATTTCTTCCTGGCTCAATATGGGTGGACGTTTGCTGGTCGGCTGGGGTTCGGGCGTTGGTCCGCCTTCTTCCTCCATCGCCTTGAGCATTTCCATTTCCATCATGCGCTCTACATCCGGATCACTGTCGCACTCTTCGCCCCCTTCCTCTTCCATCATCTTCAACATCTCCACCGCCAGGGGGTCCATCTCTCGCTCCTCTTCGTCGCCACAGGCCGCCGTTTCGAGGGCATCCAGATCGTCCAGGACATCATCTTCGTCAGTCATCAGTTTCCTTTCTTCGCCTCGTGCATCTTGCATCCCATCGCATACCGGTAGCTCCTCAAGAAGCCGACGAAAGAGCCGTCTGTGTATTCGATCCCTCTCCAGCTGAGGGGATGATGGCACTCGGCCGTCTCGTCGCCCTCCTGGCCCTGCCAGTGGACGCAGGCCTCGCAGGTGAGGTGTCGCCAGCGGTAGAGCATCACTGCACCGAGCAGTCCTTGCGATCGCCTGACCCTCCGCAGTTTGGGCAGGTGATAAGGTGGTTTACTTCCGACGGGCAGTCTTCGCCCCAGGCCTCCGGGCAGTCCGAATACTCGGCGAACCCTTGTCCTCCGCAGGTGTGACAGGAGGGTTCGTCTGGATGATCCATATCGTCGTCGGGCTGGGCGTCGTCCCCGCGGTTGATCAGGAGGTCGATCACCTCGGCGATCTCTCCCAGCGCCTGGTGGTCCGTGGGGAGCTTCAGAGTGGTGTCTTCCAAGCCGTCGATGAGGTAGACATCCCCCTTATCCACGACGTGGATGTTGCACGGGCCGTCTACGGAGTCTTTCAGGTGGATGTCGAAGTGGATTTCTCTGTTCATCGTCTATTCCTCCAGTAGGCTCAGCTGAGCAGCGTCTGTAAGCATTCGGAATGCAACTGCCACCACCAGCGGAACGACTCCATTTCCACCGAGCCGGAGTTGATCCACCCGGGAGGAAGGCCCATAAGCCACTCCTGAAATCGCGGGTTCAAGGTGCGGCCATCGCTCGAGGATGTGGAGCCATCTGGCGTAGTCTCCTCTTCCAGGAGGGAAGGGAAGAGGCTGGCCTGGTCCCTCAGTCGGCTCTTGGTCTGCGCCTTCTCCGTGTTGCTGGTTGCACCGCCGGTTTCCCTCGCAGCGGGCGTTCCCCATCTCCATGCCGCAGAGGGGAGCGTCAGATCGCTCTTGCTGCCCACCTGATGGGCCCCACCCTTGGCCCCGTCGCTGGCCCGAGCCGCGGCCAGGTCTGTCCCCGCGCAGCGCCGACCAGAGATTGCCCCCGTCGTCCGTCCGGTTCGTTCTGTCCCTGCTTCTCCTGGTTGGCTGTGGGGGTCGGCCACAGCTTGACGGCATGGTGGAGGCTGAGTTGATGCATGGTGGAGGCTGAGTTGATGCATGGTGCCCCGTTCCGCGGCATTCTGGCCGTGCTTCCGGTCTGATTTGCGGAGTTGGCCCTCCATCAGCGCATCGAATGCATTGGGCGTTGGCCAGTTCCCCGCCTGCAAGCTCAGCGATGTCCCCCCTTGGGCATATGAGGTGTTCCGTTGATTCCGATCGTCGGCTGTCGGAGTGGTCCAGTTCCCCGCAGCGCCTACCAGGCCATTCCGTTTGTCGTCCGCCCGTGCGGTGGGCCAGGATGAAGACTCGCTCCCGCCGATGTGGTGCGCCAACATCTCCCGCGCGGAGGAAGAACGGATCTTCGATCTCGTAACCCAGCTCGCATAGTTTCTCTCCAGCAGGCCGAAACCATCCCCGGGTAACGAAAGTTGAGACGTTCTCGATGAAGACCAAGGGGGGGCACACTTCTCCGACGACGCGCACGAACTCGGGCCAGATAGCTCGATCGTCGGCGTTGCCTTTTTGGGTTCCTGCGAGGGAGTAGGGCTGGCAGGGCAGTCCTGCAGCGATGAGATCCACCGCTCCACGCCACGGGCGGCCATCGAAGGTCGACAGATCGTCCCAGATAGGCGCTTTATCCAAGGTCTGTTCTTCCATTCTGGCCACGAGAGTGGCCGCTGCGCAGGCTTCCCGCTCAACGAAACAAACAGTACGGGCGCCGGGGACGGCGAGTCGGATACCGAGGTCGATTCCTCCAACGCCGGCGCAGATGGACAATATTCTGGGGGGACATATAGCCACATTCACGCCGCCTCCAGCAGTTTCCGCAGTCCCGGTGCCATCTCGGCCACCAGCTGCAGCGCCGCTTCCTTTACCTCCCGCTGCCGCATCTCCTCGGCCATCCTCTGCTGCTCCTCTCGCTCTCGTCGCATCTGCTCCATTGCCCGTCTCGTCTCTGCTCCTCCTGCTATGATGGCCTCTCTCCGCTCTCTGATGGCCGCACAGCGACGACAGAGGGAACGGGGTGCGTCGAAGGACTCCTCGGCGTCGAGGGTGAGAGGACGGCCGCAGAGGGTGGTCTCGCCGGCAGTCTCGTGATAGGTGCCAGAGGGGGTGAGCTGGACGTAGAGGATCATGAATTGATAGCAGCGGTGACGTGCGCCAGCACCCGCCCCTGGGCGAGGGGGGCCAACTCCTGCAACGCCGTGACGATCTTCTGCAAGGCGCAGGCCTCCGCCTCGAGGGCGACGACCGGACCCATCCTCTTGGGCAGCATCGGGGGATTCTTCGCCTGGAGCTCGACCGGTGCAGTCGCCGGCGCTTTCTTCTTCGGTGTAGTCTTCTTCTTCGCCGTCGTCTTTCCATTCCGCTGTGCCGGCGTGGGGATCCCGTGGGTTTTGCAGCGGGTGGCGATGGCGCCGCTACTGACGCCCAGTTCGTCGGCCGCTTCCTGGTTGGTCAAGGCACGATTGATGACCTCCTCGAACTTCTCCTGCGGGATGGGCTTTTTCTTTGCGGTCTGCTCCGGTTTCTTCTCTTCAGTTGCGGCGCTATTTTGCTCGGTCATGGGGTATTCCTTTCGTTGGGTTTGCTCCTGGCGGGATGCCAGGGTGTAATGCTTCAGACAGTATCCTTTCCAGCGGCCGTCTTCTTTGCAGCCGTCGACGGCGCAGCGGCCGGGTTTGTAGCTGCCCAGGGGGCCCGCTTTGGGGTCTGGCTGGAGAACATCGAGAGTGCTCATCCAGCGGCCTCCTGGATTCGCTTCCATTTCGTCTCCTTGGCCCGATCGATCATCACCTCCTTCAGCTCTTCCAGCGCCCGGTTGCGCAGCTGGCGTACCCGCTCCCGGGTGATGTTCAGTTCGTCGCCGATCTCCTCTAGCGTCATGGGCTCCTCGCCGGCCAGGCCGAAATATTTCTCGAGGATCCACTTGTCCCGAGATTCGAGGGTATCGAGCATACCATCGATCATCTCCCGCAGTTCGGCATGGTGCAGTTCGTCGTCGGCTGCCGGAAAGGTCTCCTGCTCATACCGGCCCAGAAAGCTGATAGGGTCGTGTTCGTCGGTTTCGAGGGGGCTGTCCAAAGAGCAGCTGGCGTTCCGGATGGTCTGACCCCGCAGGGCACGGTCCTCGGATATGCCGGCATTCGCGGCGATCTCATGCAGGGTCGGGTAGCGGCCCATCTGCTGCATCAACTTTTCGCTCTTGCGATCGACGGCATAACTATCCATCACGACGGTCAGGGGCGGGCGGACGGTTTTGTTTTCGCCCAAGGCTTTTTTCATTCTTTGGCGCAGCCACCAAACTGCGAACGAGATGAGCTTCAGGCCGCGGCTGGCGTCGAACCGGTTCAGCGCCTCGATGAACCCATCCACGCCTTCGGAAATCAGATCGTCGAGAGGGAGGAAGCGGTTCTCGTATTCCTGAGCGATGGTGAAGATGAAGCGGAGATTGGCGTGGATGAGGGTGTCCCGGGCGTCCAGGTCGCCATCCTGCTGGTAGCGACGGATCAGGCGCTGCTCCTCGTCGCGGGGGAGGGGATCGATCGTGTGCGGGTAGAGCATTTTGAAGGGGCGTTCGTCGGTTCTGCGGACGGCTGTGATCATCTTGGGGGGATCCTTTCTGGCTCAGGCCGCGGCTTCTGCGGCTGCAACAGGATTTTCTGCCTGCCTATAACGCATTTCCTTGACGGGTATTTTCTCAAGGTCTCCGTCTGCATCGCCCAGTATTCTCTCGGCCACGGTCAGCGCTTCATCGACGGTTCCCAGGCCGCGATCGCCCTGGACGTTGAAGAGCGTTTGCTGCAGGAGGCGATTTTCGCCCGGGGTTTTGAAGGTGAATCCAAACCGCCGGCCGATGGCCTCCCTGATCTCTTTGCCACGCTTCAGTTCTGCCTTCCAACTGGGGGAGTTCATGGCTCGGACGTAGGTGGTGTCTGATTCTTCCCGGCGTTTGCGGCCTTCCTCGTCTTCCCGTTTCCGGATCCGTTCGATGTGGAAGGCCTGCAGGTGGCGCTCAATATCGGCCGGCCGGGGAGGGAATGTCCCACGCTCTGGATCGTGGATGTGCCGGCGGATGGCTTCGATATATTCTTCGTCTGTCACCTGTTCGCGGAATTCATCCCAGAGAGCGAAGGTCTGCTCTGAGGTCATCGACTGGTAGTGAGTGCGCAGGCGATGGGAAACTTTGTCTGCTGTTTGTTTGGTTACCATGTTTTTTTCTCCAGCCAGGTATCGATGTCGATCTCTTCTTCTTGTGGCCTGGTGTGATTGGTGCCATTCCGCCGGTTCCGGGCGAACCAGAGGCAGGCTTCCCAGTTCGGGACTTCCATGCTGGGATGCTCATCGAAGAGTTGGTGCGGCTTCAGGGGCCGGCCGAACTCCATCCAGTTCGAGAGGATCAGCTGGATGTCTTCTGATCCAAGGCGCGGCTCGATGGTGGGATCCCTGTGGAGCACCTGAATGGCGCGGCGGACCTCCATGTCGAGGAAGCGGGTGCGATGGTGCTTTTGCTTTTCGGCCAGGTAGTGGTGGAAGCAGGCCTCCTCGTCGAAGTCCGGAGCGGGTGGGCGGAGGTCGGTGTCTGAAAGAGAGATCGGATTTCCTTCGTGCGCGTGCGCGACTCTCTCTCTCTGTACTTCTTGTACTTCTTGTACATTCTTGTTATGGAGGCATTCTGTGTTACCAGCCTTTGAGTATTCTGTGTTACCAGCTTGTTGTTCGGTAGATTGATAAGTTGACCAATTGCATATAGTTAAGATCTGATATTGTGTGTTACCAGCACCCTGCGCACTCTGTGTTACCATTCCTTTTCGCACAAGCCATTCCATAATGGCCTTCATGGTGCGAGCATGGGGAACCCGTAGGGCATTATTCTCCGTCCATGCTACCTCTTGAGCGATTCCACGGAGAGACCGACGCACGGTGCCGGTATTTTTATCTGCGTTCATCAGTAGCCACGACCACACCTTGAAATACAGAGGTGGACGCTCCCATATTTCTGACTCCACCGTCTTCCTGTATTGCTTGATCCAGCCTCGGTGCATCCCTTACACTCCCGCCATCTCGAACAGGTTGGCCTGTTTCGCCGGCCGACGCATCCAGGCCTGTTGGATGTGCTCATTCTGCAGTTCCTCGAGCACTCGGTCCCGATCCAGGGTCGGCTTGATGTGGTGCCAGAGACAGCGGCGGGCGATCTGAAAATCCAAGTCGTCGTCGCAAATGAAATACCCGAATTTCGGATCGGAGCCGATCTGGCAGCGGTAGTCTGTCACCAGTTCGGCCACCGCCTTCCGCAGCTGGCGTTCGGGCAGATCGCAGAGGGTGGCCAGATCGGCAAACCGGATCCCGTTCTTGCGCCCTACGTGGCACTGTAGGCGATTCCAGACGGACTGGTGTAGTTCGGGCAAGCTGTCGCTCATGCGGCTTTCCTCGTCTCCTCTGGTGCGATCCTGGCCATCCGGGCGTAGAAGTGGTTCAGCCAGGCCTGGTGGCGGCGATCGTCCTGCTGCTGGCGCTGGCGCACCTGGCGGGTCTGTTGCTGCATGAAGCGCCCGATGTCGGCTTTCTCGAATTCCATCATGAGTAGGTTTCCTGTAAGCCCGGGATGGCTGGAGCCATCCCGGGCGGTGCGAGATCGTTGCCGAATCATGGGTCCATACCAGGCCCATTACCTGGCGGTACCAATCTTTCCAGGGCTACGGATTTAGAGGATCGATCTCGCAATGGCGGGGCTCTCTCTTGTCGAGTCCAGGTTTCGCATTCCTCGACAATAACCCCCCAGGGTGTCCAGATGATGATGAGCATTCATTCCTCGTTGATTTCCCGGCCCGGGGCCAAAAGGGAGGAGCCCCAGGCCGGCCGTTCTCGCGCTGAGCGGCGCGAATGTCAGAAGGGCAGATCGTCCTCGGTGGGAGGAGCATTATCCGGCGGGGGTAGCTGCTCGCCAGCCCAGGGGGCATCGTCGCCACCACTCGCCGGAACGGTGGCGGGTTCTTTCGGTTGCTGGACAGCTTCCCGCGCTTGCTTGGCTGCCTGGCCCTGTTCGGCCGGCGTCCAGGTCACCAGGTTGGCGTAGGTCTGGCCGTTGTCGCCAAAATTGTGGGTGACCATGTAGCGCACCTTACGGCCCACCATCTCTTCAGCGTCGAAGGACTTCCGCTCTTCGTCCGAGAGAGGGCGGCGCAGGAGCTTTTGCCGCAATTCGACCAGCTTGGCCTTCGAGCCGGAACTGAGCGTCACCCAGACCCACAGAGCGAAGGGCTCGTCGTCGTCCTTGAGGGCGGTCTGGCTCTCGATGATGATGGTCAGCTTGTGCTTATCACCATAGCGCGTTTCCTTGATGCCCTGGTCGATCACCTCGGTGATGGTGCCGAAGTGTTCACCTTCGGGATGGGGCTGGAAATCGTTCTCGGGGATGTCGTATTTGGCCATTTTCTTTTTC
>Ga0257119_1002344_pt1 | contig 11417 bp, 11 predicted proteins | sample SI112_200mmetaG_FD_190179 | JGI IMG/M metagenome (GOLD analysis project Ga0257119, IMG submission 190179) | Marine microbial communities from Saanich Inlet, British Columbia, Canada - SI112_200m | ecosystem: Environmental > Aquatic > Marine > Inlet | place: Canada: British Columbia | collected... | reverse complement strand
AAATATAATTGATTTAAAACAAAACTCATATGAGCCGGGTCATCATCATTTTCTCTTGGATCAATTATATTTATTATGACCGACTGACACAATCCATCCGGAACAATAAAAAACCATGCATCATCTGCATTTTTATGTCCATGATGGTGGCGCAGCTCATCTTCTCCATTTATAAAAAACTCTACAACTTCCAGACCCCCTGGCCAAGAAACTTTGTCGATAGATGGCACCACTTTAGGCTCACCTTTTTCTCTATCCTCTAGCGACTCAACCCAAGCAAGCCTTTTTTTAAAATCCATAATAACTTTGTGTATTTTGCGTGTTTGCATAGCATTTTGCCATGCCAACTGCGTCAGTTCATTAACATCTTCATACAGTTTTTTTCTATCGTCCTGGGGACGGTTATACCGCAATCGAGGTATAACCGTCCCGCCAACTATTCCCAAAATGAGAATGACAATAATTAATTCTATAAGAGCAAATCCTAAGGATTTATTTTGCATAAATCCAATCTTCCTCAGGAGCATCCTCTCCACCAGAGCCATACGACCAAATTTTATATGGCTTAGCCTCTCCATGAACCTTTTCATACTCGTATGAATGATCCCACGGATCAATAGGCAACTCGTCTCCCTCTAAAAATCCACCCTTGCCCCATTTTCTGCGCAAGTTTTCATCTGCTGGAGCCTCAACCAAATTTTCCAACTTATCAGGCCAACGCATCATTGTTAAATGATATGTCTTAACACTTGTTGAAAGCATTTTAAGATCGCTGGTTGCTTTTCGTTCTTGTACGATAGAAACAAATTTGAAGTAACTTGGAACTGCTATCGCTGCAAAAATACCAATTATCATTAATACAACAACCATTTCAATAAGAGTAAGACCAGGTTTTAAAGCACTTTTTCTTATCATAAAAACTCCTTGTTATAAAAGATTTGTTACATCAACAATCGGCATCATAACAGCCATGACTATAAACCCTACAATCCCAGCCATAAATAGTAACATGGCCGGTTCAATTTTTGCAGCCAAACTATCTGACAACTCTGCAAGCTCAACCTCATAGTTCTTTGAAACAGTTAACAACATCTGGTCCAAATGACCACTTTGCTCCCCTGTATTTATTAAATAAACAGCTATTGGTGGAAATATTTTTGTTTGCTTTAAATACTGAGAAATCTTTCCTTGTTTTACAATTTTATCCCGAGCCTCATTAAGCGTGTCGGCCAAAATTTTGTTGTCGATAATTTTACACACAATATCCAACGCCTCAGCAAGATTAACACCTCCCTCAAGCAACATTCCTAGGGTGCTGCAAAACTGAACAACAGCACTCATCCTGGTAAAAAAACTAATAACTGGAATGTGCAACTTTGCTTTATCGATTATATACCCGCCTTTTGGTGTTTTTGACCAATAGTACAACCCTGCTATTAGAGCCAATAAAATCGAAAATAAAAGAATATAGTGTTTGGTAAAAAGCGAAGAGATATAAAGTAAAAGCCTTGTTGCCTCAGGAAGGTCTTTACCTTGCGACTTAAAAACTTTCTCAAAGCGGGGAACAACAAAAGCTAGCAAAACCGTTACAACAGCCATCGTCAAACAAAGTTGAAACAATGGGTATGAAAAAGCTTTTTTTACCTTCTTTGTTATTTCCTCTCGACGCTCTAAGTAACCAGTCAGACGATCTAATATACTTTCCAGCTTTCCGCTAGCCTCTCCAGCATTTACCAGTTGTACATATGTTTTATCAAATATTTGTGGATATTTACTCAAGCAATTTGCAAGCGAGGCTCCCTCCTTTAGGCCGTCTTTTACCTCAACTAAAATTGATTTAAATTTACCTTCAAATTGTTCACTTAAAAGATCAATGGCCTGTAAAAGAGGAACTCCAGACTTAAGAAGAACAGCCAATTGCTTTGTAAATAAAATTTTATCTTTAATTGAAACAGCCCGAGAAAAAAGACTTTTAAAAGAAAAGCCTTGTCGCACCTTCGTTGCAAGAACAATATGGATAGGAAAAATTTCTTGTTTTTCCAAGGAATTTTTAACTTCCTGTTCAGACTGCGCATCAATCTGACCGCTTACCTTTTTTTCGTTCCTTGTAAAACCTCTGTAATAGTATAATGCCATCAATCGTCCTTACTTTTCGAGCCCCCTTCTTTGCGTCTTGTACAATTCAATTTTTTTATGTTAGCATGGCCTGGAAATATTGTCTGTTCTAATCAAAAAAATACAGGAGGGGTTTTTATGAAACTTTTTAATCATACAAAGGCACTTTCCTTTCTTCTTCTTTTTTTACTCGTTACTATTCATAAAGCAAAAGCTCAAGTTTATCAAGAATCTTTTTCACAAAGTTCCCAAGCGGGAATCATAATTGATGATGGAGTAGTTGTATCACTGGACGATCAACAAAACCTAATTGAACATTTCTTTTCACCAATTAAATTTACATCACAGGGTGTAAAATGCTTTATTCACCACACATTCAATCACAAAGAATACAAAAACTTTCTTCCACATTCTCTTGAGCACCTGAAACAATTTATGGAATTCGGTGTAAAAACAAAACAAAAAAATATTTATCCACAAGCTATTACAAAAATGTTTTTAATAAAACTTAAAGAACATTCTTTTGTTAACGCTTATGCTTTTAACGAGTTTTTACAACAAATGCCCGAACTTCTAAAACAATATTTCGTAAAAGAAGAACCACAACAGGAAGAACACATTTTAAAGAAAATCAAAAATGTAATCTATAAATATCTGTTAGACAAATTTAATCTACTAAAAGATGAACCATCTGATTTTATAGAATCACTAGCTAAGGAAATTGTACAAGCTGTAAAATTAAACCAAAACTCTGACGGATCAATTTCTGAAGAAAAGCTACGTCAAACATGTATACGCTTTTTGGACCATTGTTTAAATAAACTTGTATGGAGTCCACAAGAACCTGAGCATATTTGGCCAAATGTAAGATCAATCGCTGCTGGAATACAAAACTGTGTTCAAACAAACATCATAACCGACCCGGCAGATATTAATGACCTTTATTGGTCCCTGACAATGCAAGTCTGCAAATTATTAGAAATATCTGGATCAGAACTTCCTATGGAATTTTACACAGAAGTTGCAGAGGACGTTGAATCTGGATCGGTTGAATTTTTAGAAATCGAAGAACAAGATGCAAATATCACTACAAAAAAAGACCTTCTTAAAAAAGCTCTTTGGGACGGCTCAGCAACAGCACAAGCAAGAGCACAATATGGAATTATTCCGTCATAAACTGTAACACCACAGCAACAAAAAATTAACCCAGGGAGAGGCTAAAAACCCCCCTGGGTTTTTTAAGCGTTAAGCCTTGTTTTTAGTCGCCCTCTTTTTCTATAATGGAAAGTAGTAATATTTTTTGAAGAGGGGGAGTAACATGAGTAAGAAAATTTTCGTTTTATTCATTTCTGTTTTATTTGTTTTTTCATCATTTCTGCCAAGACTTATGGCAAAAGAAGATTCAGAATATCAAAAGATACTAAAAGGCGTAATATCAGAATTAAAAGATCCTGATGCGCTTAGACTTACAGAAAATACAGTTTTCTTTAGCATTCCAAAGGGCATGACCGGAAAAGTTTCTTACATGGACTTTGTTCCAAACAAAATATCTCCAGAGACACAAACCAAAATGCCACTCGAAAGCCAGCCAATAAAATCAACTGTAATAATTCCAGAGCGCAACGCAGGAATGTGGATTACCCTTGAAGACGGGCACAAAGTATTAAAAAGCAGTGGACTAATGATAAAAAATGGAACCTTTTACCAGATTGAAAAAGAAAAAACATTTTTATGGATTTGGAACTACTGCCCTTCAGGATTTAAAAAATCTGGAGACATTTGCTATCACGAAACACCAACATTGTTCAAGGCAGGCAAAGGGACATTCAACATTTCAACTATGGGATTTTTGCATTACGCAATGGGCCAATATAGAAAACAAAAATAATCTTAAAGCCTCACAAATAAAAGCTAAAGCCCCGAAATTTTCGGGGCTTTTTTAAAATTCAAAAGAAATTTGTCCACCAACAAAATGACCTGCTACTACCTGTCGCGCCTTTATAGGCAACCTATAAAACACAGAAATTTTTGGCTTAAGGGTAGCTTCTTCTGCCCTATGAACACCAAAGTCATATTCCAAATTACATTGCAACGTATTTAGCGACCACTCTTCTAAGCTCTTTGCTGTATTTGCTATCGAATCGGAATAAACATTATCCATTACCGAAACATGATCATCATCATGTCTATAGTGATCATATTGTATAGAAGCGGATAGCCCTCCCGCAAACTTTTCTACACCAAGGTGAACAGTAAAGTGTTGCGAGAAGCCATAAGACTTTCTAACATTTGCCTTTGTTAATAACAGCAAATCTGTTTGATTTCGATTGGTTTTTATTCTTCGTTCTTTGGTATTTCCAAATTGCTGCATAAATTCTGCTTGCACTCCACCAACAACATGCTCAAGCCAACGCAAGCCCAGCCCCCCTCCAAAAACTAGACCAAAAGATCCATCGTTTCCAAATGGTACAGAAAGGACAGAGTCCTCGTCTTTTTTTAGCCCTGTTGGAATTGTAACCCCACACTTAACATTGATACCGACCTCTTTAAGCCAAGCTTTCATTTGAGGAAAATATTTTTCCCATTTTATCATTGCATCAACATCACCAAATCCGGCCCGACTCCAACCTTCCAAGTCAAGGCCATCCCCATACTTTTTAACATTGGCAACAAAACTGTTTGTAAGATTGTCTTTAACAATACCATCTGCCGTCGCATAGTTTTTGGTGTGCTCTGTCCAAGAAACATTGTCCAACTTAGAAAAATAAAACGGAACATGTACTGTAACGCTAAAATTATATGGAAGCTCATAGCGACCGGCCAAAACAAGGTCTTTCCATTGCATTTTACCCTCTGGAGTAAAATACCCCCTTATACCATCATCGCTAACACCATTTGAATCAAAAAGTGCCTGCATAGTTCCAATATCAGCAGAAGAGGTATAACCCTTTATCATAGCTAGCGAATTTTGTTTTTCTTGCCACAATTGCATAACATTAACTTTTTCTGCATCTTCATTACGAGCATCAAGGCCAAGCGATGTTTCCGCAAACAAGCCAATATTCCACTTTGTTTTTTTATACTTAGGATTATCAAACCTGACATCAAACGGATCTGTCACGCTTATCTGAGGCAATGCACATATTCCATTTGCATAGAACAATACAGTTGAAAATAAAAACCATAATTTCTTGTTTACCATATACATCTTCCAACAAATTATTCGTTAACTTTTAATCCAAAATCTCCATTAACAATCCACGCCCCCGATGCAGAATTTCGGACAATTTTTCCAATCGTATTTGCATCCGAAAGACCAAGACTCAAATTATAGGCTTTTTTAATAAGATACATTTTTCCACAAGTATACCCCGATGCCAAAGCTTGAACCAGTGGACCTGCCGAGCCGTCTTTTGACCGCTGTGCAAAGTACATTGCACCATCGGTTGCAAATGAATCTCTAAACAATCCATAGTTTATGAAAAATGAATTTGTACCATTTACAAATGAATCAGACTCAAGCGGTTTTATTGTATCATCAACAATTCCACCAGAAGAATCACTCAATAAAAATCTATTCACTCGCGCCTGGTCATAACCACTGTATGCACTTAGAACATATAACTGGCTATACATATCTGCACCAGTACAATCCTGTGCTCTTCCCGTTGGACAAACAGCAAAAAGCTGCAAAATTGTTGGTAATCCATCTGGAACATCAACCAAGGCCCAGCTAACATCATCTTCAGATGTCTCTGTAGAAATATTATTGCCATTTCCGACACGGTACAAGCCGTTGCTCGTAGCCAATAAAGCAAAGTTTCCAGAAATAATCAGATCCGAGAAACAATCAAATGTAGAATTTCCAAAAAAGGTTTCTGTGTTTGCCAGAGTTACAACATCTGCCGTTGAGTCAAAATTACTAAGATCTACAGATGTTAAATCAATTCTATCCAATTTGTTATTGGTTAAAACATAAAGAAAGTTTCCATCACTCACAATTTTTTTAATATACGAATAATCTCCAACTTCTCTAAACTGTACTTCTGTATCCACACCACCAACAAGATTTATTCCTTCAAAACCTAGCTTAAGACCATAACCAGTCGCTGCAGCCCAACCGTCTCCATTCGCCGCACACAATACCGCCAAGCCCCCTACGCCTCCAGCAAAAAGCCAGGCTTTATTTCCTGCCTTTGCAACCTCAGCTTGCGTAATTGGCCCAAGATCATCAAGAACTCCTCCAGAAAATGACATAATTTTTGTTGTTCCTACAGGAGAATCGGTTAATTTAATTTTTGCCTCATCATACGTTTTTTTAGTCGTCGCAAAATCCCCAGTATCAGGGGTATAAACACTCGCAACGCTTCTTCCTGTTTCCAACAAAACAACTTTCTTGTACCCTGTTGCAACCATCATGGAAATCTTGCTTGCTGCTACATCTGTAAACCCTGGAGTTGAACGAGAAAAATCAAACAACCCCTGTATTCCTCCGCACTCAGAAGAAAGGTCCTGTTCTAACTGAGCAACAAGCCCAATAGAACCATCACTTGTTGTTCCACCAAGAAGCCCGTCTTGGTTTTCTTGTGCCCAATCTGTTCTTTTGAATGTATTAACGCTGTTTTCGCTTGTACCACTACCAAATAAAAAATTTCCTTCGCTAACCGTTGCAAATGAGAAGGTGTTTGCAGCCGAACCACACACTCTGCGCCAATTTGTCCATGCTCGAACCCTTCCACACTCATCAAAAATTGCTTGAGAATAAAAAATACCAGCAGCTAATGCAGCCCCATCTTCGCCAATAGAAACATAAACACTATCACCATTTATAACAATATCGGTTATATGTGTATGGCCTGTAGCAGTTTGTGGCAACGAACCGTCTCCACCAATTTTTACACGAACATCACTGGTTGCAGGAATATCACCAACAGACTGCGCTGTTGTTGTAAACGCACGGTCAATCATTGTAGTCTCTGAATACCATTTTTCGTAAATATCTGTGTTGGTTGTTGTATCAATTTTAGCAATTGTTCCATGTTTTTTGTCACCTACACCGTCTCTGCCAAGCTCTGGCTGAAGGTCAACCAATGGAAGAGCGTATACAGAATCAACCTCCCCACTTCTTTGAACACAAACTAGGTATGAAAGCATGGTGCTTGTGTGCATTGTCCGAACTTTACGCATATTAGTCTGCGCCCAAACTCCAGTTTTACCAACAACCCTGTTACTACCATCAAAACAATCAGGCAGAGCTATCAAATCAAAGTATAGTTTATTTTTTGTACAATCCGGACGACCGACGACCACAGAGATGGCCCCACTTGTTGGCGCCAAAGCACCAGTAACATCCAACGCTATATACAATCGCTCCAACCTTGAATCCCAATGAAGATCAGCATGCTCCGCGATGCTAGATAAATTAGAACCAATTTTTAATGCATTAATAGAAGGGCTTAATGGAACCGCTCTTGTTTTTCCATCACCACCAGATACGTCATAAGCATCAAGCTGTGTTATGGTAGAAATTAAACTTGAAGACCCTCCCAATGACAACATAGCAATGCCAGAGTTGTTAGAGCCAAAGTTATCAGCACTATCTTTAACTGCCGCAAAAATATAGTTTACATTTCCAGTACCGGCCGTTGACGTGATCCCTGTATCCAAAGCAATAATACCACCGGTGATATTTGTGCTTTCCCCTTGAGCATCTCGCAAGCGTTCTGAAGTAATAACAGATATTGTTCCATCATCACTTATAGAGCTAACACTCGTGTTTATCATGCAGATAGCCTTTGGATCACCCTGTGTCACAGTCAAAATTTTGTCACCAAAATTACTTATAAGGGAAATTTGTTCACCATATAAAGGATTTGATTCATCTGCGTCTCCATTAAGAGTAACCGTTGCTGGAGCTGCCGGAATAAATTCATCACCAGGCCCAATAACCGACACCGCATACTTTTGTGCATCACCCGTAAGAGCAGCGTTTGATCCGACAATAAAATAATCCTGAGTAGTAAACGCACCAGTTGAAACGGCCACCGTTGGGCCTACGCCAAAAGAAAATGAGTTTGTTGTAGAATCTTCAAGATCACCCTTTAACAAAGTTAAAGGACTAACGGACCAAGAAAAAAAAAGTGTGGAACAAATTAATAATAATTTTTTGCAGCTCATAAAGATCATTCCTATTTACAGTTCATGCTTGTATATCAAAAACCTTGAATGAGCTAGTTTAGCGCAAATTTTATTTTATTTCCATTTAAAGAAAGAGAACCAAACCATTAAGCTATTTGCCTGTTTCAAAAAACCAATCTGTACCAACATCTGCAAAAGCAATTTGGAATGGAATCGATTTTGTTTTAGATACGTGTTGTGCCGTTTGGGCAACATCAAAAACATCATGGGCTGACTGTGCTACAGCTGCTCCAAAAGGATTGGCAATAATACCTTCGGATAGGCTTGTATATTCTAATTTGTTGCCTATTTATTTTGTTAGCTTTTAATCGATAGGTTTGATTTCTACTCGACCATCATCGTATAGACTTATAGTTATTTTTTTTGGTTCCATTTTTATTACCTCTAACCATTTTTTAACCATTGTAATAAAGTTATTTCTACTCGTGGAAAATAAAAAATCTTCATCTTCGTCATTATCCCGACCCAAAACAATTTTATCACCCTCTTTTTTCAAAAAACACACATTTGTTCCCATCCAATCTTCATCACTATCAACCCAATCTAAAATTAAATTTGGAACTAAAATAACTCCATCGCGTTCTAAAAAAGTATAAATTAGGCCGAGCGTCGCATTTTCTATTTTCACCAACATTTCAGATGCTTTTTTTGTTGTAACTGGCATATATATACCACTTTTACTTTTTACGAGAGTCAATCGTTTCATTGTATACTCATTTTTTTTATACATGGATAAGCCGTATTCACAACCCCTTTCCCCGTTGTTTCCATTTCAAAAATTATTCCATTTTTCGCCCCACCGATGAGATTAAAACTTGCATCTGCATTCGCTACTTTATTAATCAAATTATAATACGCCTCCTTTACAGATTTTACATATTCCAATCGCGTAATATTATCTGGCACAAAAGATGACGTCTTCCACTTAACACCATTAAACCACTTAGCAATATAACATCCATTTTTCAAATCCACAGCCTTTGTAACTTTGTATTTGTCTTTGTAATGACCCAAGTAATTATAGTGGAAGCCCGTTGGAAATCCTTTTTTATCAGCATCGGGTTGCAGAAAATGTTTTAAATTCAACTGAATTTTATCATTTCCTAGTTCTTCATAACCCTTCAGCCCGTCGCCTATTTCTCGTTGTAAAAACTCCAATTTCATTTTCTAGTGATACAAACTTTTTTAGACCGCTCTTTTTTCTCTTCAACATGCTTTCTTTTCAGTCAATAAAATATTTTTATGACATCAGTCCAACTCTTTTGTGAAAACTTTTCCACCCATCAATATTTTCTTTGTAATCGTCGTTTTTCACCTCGAAAAGCAAATAAGTGTATATTTCATCATTAACAATACTTATTCCGTCATTTATAATTTTCAAAACACCTTTATCTATATCTTCACTTATTTCGGTTATCTCCCTCTTTATAATCATGACTTGATTTTTGTTAAAAACCGTATCTTCCTTTGTAGAAATAAAACCAAGACAGCTTGTATTTTTTTGTTTCGCAAATTTGATGATCTTGGTCACATCACTTTCAGAAATATCTCCCAACACAGACTCTAACTCAAAAAATTCATTCATTATTGCTACGGTTAAAACCATGCTTCACTCTCCCTCAAACAAAAGATAATGCACCCCAGGGCTGGACTCCACTCGCTCTGCTCCATCCTTTATGAGTTTATAAACTATTTTTGGCAATAGCCCCTCCCCAAATAAATGCTCTATCTCTTTCAATATTTCTTTTGATTGCTTAGAATTAAAAATTGTATTTCCTATCCAACCTACAAAACATAGGTTTTTCAAACCATTTTCTTTGAAAGATCTTAACGTTATTTTCAACTCACCACCTTCTATGCTGCCTATGTAGTCAATACCGTCATTAGTCTTTTCTATAACACTCACGTCTATTCTCACTTTGCATCCACTTCACTCATATTTTGGGAAAAAGCTAGCGAAGCTTTTCCCTTCTGGGTTTAGTACAATTTTTACAACACTTGTTGGATTATTTTTGTTAGTATAACCAACAGCCATTCTGAAAGAATATTCTTTAACATTTTTTTCAACTAAACGACCATTTTTCCAAGCCTCTAAAGACAAGCTGTTTACATCTATGTCCTCCATAAAAACCGATTCTGTGATTTTTTTTTATTCTTTTATTATATTTGAACTTGGCTCCTTTTGGGTGGTGTTTACTAAGAATATGGTCAAAAAATTTTTTGGATGGAGACTCTAATCCTAACTTTTGATATTTGTTGAAATTTTTTTGACTCTCTGCACAAAGTTTTTGCACGTATCTATTCAGCTCTTTTGCCTCAGCTATGTCCTGTGTTGAAGGAATAAACTTTTTTCTTTCCTCCCGTTCCTTTTCTCTAGGATCATCATGGTCATGTTCCGGCCCCTTGTTACCTTTCCTTTTTTCATACTCGCGCATTTTTTTCCACGCAGCATTGGTCCGAACGTTCTTTGCAGCATCTTCAAACTCGCGGTCTTTTTCCAAAAAACAACTGGTACTAACATCTGCAAAAGCAATTTGGAATGGAATCGATTTGGTTTTAGAAACATGTTGTGCCGTTTGGACAATATCAAAAACATCATGGGCTGACTGTGCTACAGCTGCACCAAAGGGATTGGCAATAATGTCTTCTGACAATCCTGTATATTCTAATTTATTGCCTATTGATTTAGATAGCTTTTTCCCAATTGAAGCACTGTGTTTTAATACTCCGTTTTTTACCGGGTTAAGTATTTTTGAAAGACCATTGAGCATAATTGCAGAAGTGACAAGTTCAGTTGCCTCCTTTGTTCCGCGCCGTGTAATTGCCGGGCCAGACATTTGAGACAGTTTTGTTTTTACAATTTCATACAAATTTGAAACATCATCAATAAATTGCTGTCCAGCCCCTTCTTTTGGCCGTAGTTCACTACAAATATCCCAATCAAAGTAACGAACACATATTTTGGTCAGTCCTTGACCTAAATAATATGTACTCATTATCATGTTTGTAGCAGTGTCCACTGGATGCAAAAGCTTAGACCCTGTAGCCGAACAACCGTCAAGAACTCCTAAACCAACTGCCTTTCCATATTTAACTGTTGTTTT
>Ga0257119_1002338_pt1 | contig 11440 bp, 6 predicted proteins | sample SI112_200mmetaG_FD_190179 | JGI IMG/M metagenome (GOLD analysis project Ga0257119, IMG submission 190179) | Marine microbial communities from Saanich Inlet, British Columbia, Canada - SI112_200m | ecosystem: Environmental > Aquatic > Marine > Inlet | place: Canada: British Columbia | collected... | reverse complement strand
TGATACCGTAATTATATCTCCCACTTTAGCCAAAGTTGATTCAGAATTATTTGATAAAATTGAGACTGTTCCACCATTTACAGCAGTAAAGCTTGGCGCTTCTTTATCAAAAGAAACACCACCATCTGCATCATTTACCAATGCGATTACTTGTGTACCAGCATTACTTGATAAATCTTGAAAATCAACCGTGAAGGATATATCAGTTGTTGTAGCGTCCGAACTTTGCATTGTGTATGTAGCAGTAAATACACTTTCACCATTATTCCCGCTAGCAATGGTCGCTGCACTTCCAACGATTCCTATCGTTGGAGTTTGAATATTTTCACTTGCAGTGATAGATAGTGTAATCACATCACCTATTGTAGAAAAATTGGCATCTTCTGCATTATTCGATGTTAAATCAACCGTCGATAATGTTGGGACTGATTCATCATATACAATTAAGCTACCTGATGTTAAAGATGTTACTTGTGTCCCTACATTTCCTGCAATATCCGTAAAATCAACAGTAAAGGTAACGCTACCTTCATTATCACCATTTACCATCAAATAAGTAGCAGTCCAAGATGCATCTGATCCTGATTCCGTTGCTGCATTCCCACCGATTGTAACTATCGGTGAACTTGTAAGATTTTCAGAACTCGTAAAAGAGAGTGTAATTATATCCCCTTCTTTTGCATATAAAGAGTTCGAATTATTCGTAGATACTGTTACAGCACTTAACGTTGGTACTTGACGATCGTATAAAACTGATGAGCTATTTGTCGTACTTGTAACTATTGTACCAGCGTTACCCGATAAATCGGTGAAAGCAATAGAAATATCCATCGTGCCTTGAGTATCCGTACTATTCATAGTCAAGGTAGCTGTGTAATTTGTTGCTGATCCCCCTACTGCACTTACAGTAGCAGCTCTTCCTGCTAAGAAAACAGTCGGGGCTGCAATTAAATCTTCATTAGAAGCTATGGTTAGAGTTACAACATCCCCTTCTTTTGCATAAGAAGTATTTGCAGCATTATCTGACAAAATTTCAACAGTCGTTAAAGATGGACTAGTATTATCTATAACAACAACACTTCCAGCAGAAGTTGTCGAAGTTTCATTACCAGCTTCATCAATTACTGTGAATGCATAACTAACAGACCCGCTGGATTCACTTCCCGTTACTGTATAGCTTAATTTCCAATTTGTTGAAGATATTTCACTAATACTTGATCCTGTTATACTTTGTCCTGCAATCGTTGCACTGGAAATACTAGATAATGCTTCATCAGTTACAATTGTAGCCGAAATCACATCCCCTTCTTTTGCATAAGTGTCATCTGCATTACTTGATACAACAGTCACACTATTAACTGTAGGCACTGTACCATCAAAAGTAACATCTGTCCCTGACATAATAGAAATTTTCTGTGCACCTTGATTTCCTGCTAAATCAAAATAATCAATTGTGAATGTAACTGTTCCATCTGTGTCATCTGCATCCATTTGCTTCGTAGCTAACCACGATAATTGATCCCCACTAGAATTTGATTCTGTAGTTGCTTCGGTTAATATTGTTGCAGTAGGTGTTTGGCTGGCTTCGCTAGTATAAAAAGTTATTGTTACCCAATCATCAGGTTTTGCATATGAACTATTGAGTGCATTATCAGATGAGATTGTTAATCCAGTTATGGACGGGTTATTAGAATCAAATACAACACTTGTCGCATCGGTAGTTTCTGATATATCTGTTGCACTATTTCCAGCCCGATCCACAATATTACTAATAGCAATTGAGACTGGCCCTTGAGTATCACCAGATGCCATAGTCCGAACTGCAGCATAAGAAGATGCAGCAGTATTGGGATTTGGCGTTATAGAATTACCATCAATCGAAACGGTTGGAGCTGTATTTAATATTTCATCAGAATTAATTGTAACCGTTACAATATCATCAATTTTTGCTAAAGTAGATGTGCTATTATTAGAAGCAATTGAGACTGTTAAAGTTGGATTTGTTTTATCTATTGTTACTGATGAAGCATCTGTGGTTGTACTAAGCGACGAAGATCCTAGATTTCCATTTTCATCATAAAAAGAGATTGCGAACGTAGCTGTACCTTCAGCATGAGTAGAAACAGTATTACTTGCCGTCCAACTTGTACCAGAACCACTTGCAGTATATGATACGCCTGAGATATTCCCCGTAAATGGATAATCTGAATTGCTAAGATTCTCGGAAGAATTGAAAGTAATTGAGACCTGATCGCCAGTCGTTGCATAAGTAGAATTTGTGCTATTATTCGAAGTTATACTAGATGTTGAAATAGTAGGACGAGTTAAATCTAATGTATAATCAGATCCTGATGCACCAGGATAATATGTATCTGAAGTGATAGTGCTTGCACGTAAAGTAATGGTTCCATTATTTCCTGGCCAAGCAGCCAAGCCTGTAAATCGAGTATGTTGGAATGCGACTTGAATATCACCATTACTATCAGTTGTAAAAATCCCGCTTCCTAAAAAAACTCCAACAGTCGCAGTACCACCAGTTAAAGCATACCAATTAGACCCTCCATCAAAGGAAACTTTAATGTAATAATTAGTACTTGCAGAAAAGCTAGAGCCAGACAAACTAAATCCGCCAGTTCCATCCACACTAGATGCAGTACTAACAGTAAGGTTATACTTTGTAAAACTACTTGTTTGTCCTGCAGGCGTAAAAGCTATTGATTGCCCGAAACTAATTGTTAAGAGCATAAAAAGGGAGATGAGTGTTTTCTTCAACATCACTAAGTATTTAGGCGATTTTGTAAAAGGCTTCATTAATTAGAAAAAGCTTATAAGTTAATACCTAAGAGTAAAACACCATCCATCCAACCTGTATGACCAAGAACAGTATTTTTAGATGTTTCTCCATTCAATACTTCTGTCGCTCTTATTCCACCTCGAACATCTAATGTTCCACCAATTTTAATTCCATAAGATGCTTCCATCATAAATCCAGGAGATTTACCAACAATACCACCTCCAAATTTTATTTTGCCTGGACCAGCAGGGAATGAAATAATTCCCATTCCAGTAATACCACTATATGTGTCATCAGGAGGATTCACTTGTGATGGGATTTTATTTTCAAATTTGAATGTTCCAACTTCAACACCAAATCGGAATCTCATTCCAAGTATTTGCATCAAAACTGGAAATTCAACACTGGCTTTTAAATCTATATTAGAAGACCAATCAATAAGATTCATATTCACAAATCTTGGAGAACTCCCCGCAAGATCAATTGTATATCCTAAATTTTCGGCATCATCTGATAACTCTTCATCTTCGTATTCATCATCATCTTCATATTCATCTTCATCTTCGTATTCATCATCATCTTCATATTCATCTTCATATTCATCATCTTCATATTCGTCATCATCAAGATATTCATCATCATATTCTTCATCATCTTCATATTCATCGTCGTCGCCAAAGAACTCTTCCACGTCATCTACATCATCCGGATCTTGGGCGTAAAGATTGGAAGTTGGTGCTAAAATCAGTAGTATTAAAAAAGCCCATAGAACAAATTGGGCTGTACGAAATAGAAAAGAAAATGTCATTCTTTCCAACATATCGAACTCCGCGCTAAATTGACTGAGTAAACAGTCATCTGTTGTTAATTGAATTTACTTGCCTCGCGAGTATAATTACTCACTCTGAATATAAGGTTTCTACTAAGAAGGAGTCAAATTTAAATTAAAAAAGAAATATTGGATAATATGAAGTGAAACTTGTATGAAAATTGGAATTATAGATAGTTATTTTTTAATTACCAGAAAGGTTTATTAATTCAAATTTAACATAACAACTGATATCGTTGATTAAGTGAACTTTTTATAAAGATATCTTTATTTTAATAAAACCATTTTATTTACCGCCAAAAATGATTCACTTTCCAATTGAGCAAAATACATACCTGAACCTAATTGTTTCCCCGAGTGATCTTGCCCATTCCAAATGATATGATAAGACCCTGCAATTACATGTTTATCTAAAAGGGTTGCAACTTCTTGACCATAAACATTGAAAACTTTCAAACTTAAATTAGAATCATTATGAATAGAAAAATGTATCGTTGTGCTTGGATTAAATGGATTTGGGAAATTTTGTTTTAAGCTGAATTCTTTGGTAACCAGATTTTCTTCTCGATCAATTTCGTCAGCGTTCATAAAATCATCCACGTAAACGGTTGAAGTTCCAACAATTGTCTGATAGGTTGCCCATACATGCCCTGTTCCAACCAATGATCCCGATGTAAATATTCCACTACTATCTATTAAGCCAATTTCTTGAGTACAAGTCCAAATTACAGAATCACCCATTATATTAATTGGGTTAAAATATTGATCAAATCCATTAATAGTAAATTGCTCCTGTGTATCAGGCTCTAAATTAACAATTTCAGGGCTTACTCTAAGAATAGAGATGTCACTCGTTGGCGCTCGACTAATCACCATTAATGCATTTGAAACTGCGCGTTCTCCATTATTATCAGAAGGACTATTAATTACATTTCCTCTTACAACCATAGTTGTCGAACCTCCGCCGTCCAAATTTAAACCTTGAGAAACTTCCCACTCCAACATATAGTCAGCCAACTCAAAGAGTGACATTCCAATACTATAACCAGGTTGACGTCCATCTACAGTGAAAAAAAAGACCCGTGAAGAATCTTGATTGAACCCTATTGCCGATCGAGGGTGACGATCATGAGCAAACGAATAGCTAGTGCCTTCTTCGTCCCACTCAACAGTTGCTGTACTATTACGAATCAAACGTGGCATGCCACCAATCATTTCTTGTAAAGGTTCAACGATCGGTAACATTTCTAAATTATACATTAGAGTGTCTCCAACAAAAATGTGATCGTTTAAGTATTCGGCCGAAATTCCATGTCCTGATAAAATTAGTCCATTATTGGGAATTGTATTATTTCCATGCCCTTCAGCCATAATGCTATCTTTATTAGCAACCACAAATATTCTAGGGGTATTCACATCCATCCCATTATCGATATAATGTGCGATAATTTCAGTTCCCCAATGATTTGTTTGAGTCGTTGAACCGTAAAAGGAATTATATATAATGAGATTATCCGATAACCGATCAGTATTAACATCCGTTATTTCAATATCAGTTCCATTTGTAGCGAAAAGGTGACCAATGAAATCTAATATATCTATATAAGGTTGTTTATTGACATCCATTGCAAATATCGATCGTGAATACGGAGTTTTTAAAACTGTTCCTTGAATAATTTGCGCCCCAATTGGAATTCCGTTAACACCATAAAAATCACCATTTATGGCCCCAATCACTCTATGTCCTTCGTAGTTTCTGCGATCTGACATGTTGGATGTACGCTCATTCCCAATGATAGAATCTTCGGCTTTCACTGTCTCCAAATGAATCAGTGAATCAGATAAATCTATTTCAAGTATATGTATATTCCATGGCCCTTCATTCTTATACTCATGATGATGAGTTACACCTGGACCAACAACATTACTAGTTATAAAATCAAGCGAGTCAGCCGAAAGTACATACAAAAATCCAATTAAAAATGTAACTATGTATTTCATTTTGATCATATATGCCTTACATTTATTTTAATAATATCATCTTTTTAACATGATGGAAATTACCAGCGCTTATCCTATATAAATACAATCCAGCACTTACAGGTTGTCCTAAATCATTTCAATTAATTCTTTGATATTTTCAAATGCCTTGTGAACATCGTAATCAATATCACTTTGGTTGAAATTATTGATATCATTACAAAAAACAGCACTATTTAATTTCTTTTCAAGGTTTTCTAAATACAGTTTTGAAGTCGCTGAATGTCCTGTAACTCTCTATTTCACGAGGAGACCCGCCTGAGGAACGGGCAAGTACAGCAAACCCCACAGTTGCCTGCAGGGTCTGTGAATAATCAGTCGATTATTTTAAGTGGTACTGCTTGCGTTATGGCTAATCGAACCAGCGAAATAACGTCTCTTTGTTTTGGGCAAACCTTATAACTTCATGCTACTGATGGAGTTAGGGGTGCTTTCAAAATGTCTAAACATCTTATAAGGTGTTTTTGTTTTTTGTGTGTCGTTGGATGAAGGGTGTCTTGAAAATCAAGGTTATAGTAAATGGAGTATATTATAATATGGTATTTGTTATGCCTTAATTATTGTATGGATTTAGTTTTTCGAAGGGACAGGCATACGACACATCTTTTTAATCGGAAATTATGGGTGTTGATATAAGGGAATAAATAATGCTGTAACTCTCTATTTTACGAGGAGATACAGCAAACCCCACAGTTGCCTGCAGGGTTTGAGAAATAGTCTAACGACGATTTTAAGTGGTACGCCCGGGAGGACTCGAACCCCCAACCTTCTGGTCCGTAGCCAGACACTCTATCCAATTGAGCTACGGGCGCATAATATTTTTAAATACTAAAAAAGACTTTCTACCTATCATCGAGCTAATAAAATATCTATGGGTACTAAATCTAAAATGATATTAAAAATAATAATTCGCCAAAATAAAAAATAGCGGTCGTTTTTTGACCGCTGAATTTAAAATAGGGTTTAAGGTTTTCTGATAGTTTTATTTGAATAAAAGCACTTTTTTAATTCATGCAAAATACATCCAAATAATTACCATATCAATTATTGAGATTACCCTCTAGAATCATTTGAACAAGCTCTAATACATCTAATACGTTTAATTGAGCATCACTAATAATATTGGAGGCTTCAACTCCACAGCTTCCTTCTTCTTCATTCGAAATAATTTCAACAAGCGTTAGCACATCAAAAATATCAATAGAATAATTTCCAGCAACATTAACACTTCCATTTGTATTTCCAATGACCCAAACATTTTCATTATCACAGGGATCACAAACATCTCCGATATTATCAGAGTCTAAATCGTTTTGGTTTGGATTATAATCACTTGGGCAATTGTCTTCAGTATTAACTAAACCGTCACCATCAATATCTGAAGGTAGATTTTCTAATGCAGCATCAATTGCAGCCATAATGCCCGCTTCATTAAATCCAATTTCAGAATAAATTATTTCCATATTATGATCAATCACAACATGATGAGGAATAGATCCATGTCCATAATCATCCCATAAACTCCCATCCATGTCACCATCTAGAATTAGATAGGAAGTTCCAAATGCATTTGCCCAACCCGTACACGAATATGCACCCCACTCCATACCATAAGCAATCATTTGAACCTGAGAATTACTACTTTGAAAATCTTGCCAGATTTGTTCTTTAAGCGAAGCCTCCGCCTGACAAGTAGATCACCAAGATGTGAATAAATCTATCCATGTTATTTTATAATTTCCACCATTCACATCGCCATTACATTCAGAGTAATAATTGAAATTATTTTCACCATTGGCACAAATTGGGATGGTAAAATCGGGAGCTGTGTCACCCACTTCTAATGGAAGTGAAAATATGATTGTAGAAAAGAGAAATAATGGAATTATTTTTTTAATCATTTTAGTTAAAATCTTTATACAAAGATGTTAAATCTTATTTCAATTTACATCAAATCTAAAATATTGCAAAATACGATAGTTTTATGCCATCATTGAAAGGTGCAATTTGTCGACAAACACCGTTGCTACAATACAACCCGCCCTGAAGTGAACCGTATAAGATTGAAATTCGTTGAGATGATGTCAAATTATAAGCCACTTCCATTGAAACCCATCTATTTTGAATAAATGCTGGCGGCTCAATTTTATTTCTTTTCCCAGTGAAATATTTTAAATCTCCATAGATAAAAGCTTCTAATGGATTATAAAATGGATCAATTGTTGTAGGCCCCGAAAATGCATTAGTTTGATCGTGTGTAAAAGTTATAGACCATTTAGATGCATTCCCAATTGTTAGTGAAACTAACCGATTAATTTGAGTATCAATTTGTTTTGTTCCATAACTAAATAAATTATCTTTTTGCACAAAAAATGAATCCGGATTATCAGGATTAATCAATGTCCAAGATGAATCTGACGTACTATATAATTTTGAATTTCCTTTCGAAATATTTTGTTTTGTTTGCTCTTGATATTCGAAATTTATTGCAAGATTATAACCATTATTAAAAGAATAGGATAGCTCCAATGGATAGGTAATAGCTTTTGAGACTTGCCACATCTTGGATTCTACTTTATAGACAAAAGTATCAACCCCAACCAAGGATGAATCTAAATATACCCAATCATCTTGCCATTCTGTTGAATCGGTATGAATCCAGGTTTCATTAACTGAAATACCTTCACCCTCAAAATAACGTAACGTTTTTAGGATATCTTTATTCTCGCCTCTTCCTAATTTAAAATATAATTTATCATTCAAATGATATCCATTTATTTCATGATAATTTTCCCAATAAGGTAACGCAGATGGATCTGAACTGGGTAGATATCCTTCGATAGAAGAGTTTATCCAATTAAAAAGAGTCAAAGATTGCCATTCTTCATTTCGACTCAAATGAGCGTATTGTGATACAATATTAACATTTAACAATGTTCCATTCAATGAAATTTGCACACCTCTTTCATCATTAAAATTAAACTGATGTGCGACCCGTCCTAATAAAGTAGAATTTTGTTCCCTACCCAGAGTTGGCATGGCTTGGAATGCAATTCTATTTCCATAATCATCAGCAGTAAAATCAGAATGTCCAACATCGAATGCCATTCGTTTATATTCCGTGCTTAAGCCAAAATTGCCGAAATAAAAATTCATATTCCCATAAAACCCATGTCCAGTTTTCAAAGAATCGTGAGGCCCATCATACAAAAGATTTAGTTTTTCCGTAGAAATTTTATCAACATATTCCAAATAAATATCAGCATTATTCAAAGTCCACGAACCATGAATCCCTTTTAGAGAATGATTTACATACGCATCACTCCCAAATACTTTTTGGTGAACCTCTTTAGATAAAAGCTGACTAACACCCAAAGAGTAAGATGCCCAATCATATTGAATATGGTTTGCTATTACATTATGTGAATTGTTGTAATAAGGCGTTCTTAAATCTGGACCAAAATTCCAAATTTCAGCGTTACCACTGATATGATTTAAAGTTAATGGTCCCTTTTCGTATCCTAAAAATAATCCGCGAATTCCGTTATCAAAATTTGTCGATTGATCATCAAATTGATTTAGGACTAATCCTCTTCCCCATATTTCGTAAATGTCACCCAATTTAACCGTGTAATCATCCTGTGAATATTCAATCCTAAATTTTCGAATATCATTCATGGTAAATCCAATTTCAGGTGGATTTGAATATTCATATTGAACCCAAGCTTCAATATCCTTATAAAATAAATTGAGATTTAGTTGGTTTTCAGCGTAGGAATAAAAGTCGTAATTATCGCCAAAATTTGATATGATAGATGCATTATAATCAAATTCCGCACTAAACAAACTACTTAAAAAAAATAATGAAATATATTTTTTCATTTATTATAATTTATTATTTTCCAAAGATTCAGATTCTAAGCCCAGTAATAATCTAATTTGATATTCAATCTCTTTTTCTTCTCCCGGCATATATCCTTGATGTCGCCATTGAATTGTACCATCTTGCGCAACAAGAATTAAGGTTGGCATAATAAGACCATTCAACTTTTTCGCTAATTTCTGATTCGGATCTAAGCCTATAAGAAAATCAAATTTCTTGCTGCGAATGAATGTCTTCACTTTTCCCATACTTCGAGGTGAATCTTGATTAATCATTAAAACTTTGAATCCTTTGTTAGCATAATCAAGATGATATTGATTTAAATGCTTCATGACTTTTTTACAAGGCTTGCACCAGGTTGCCCAAAAATCAATCAACAATGGACCGTCTTTTAGTAATTCATGGATCGTAACCTTTTGCCCGTCGAGGAGTTTTAATTTTAAATCCGGGATCTTACTCCCCAAATCACTATCGGCAGCAAACATCACACTTTTGGACAAAAACAATAGCGTGAAAAAATATTTTCTCATGAAGATTTCCTTGAAATCATTAAAATTGGGTAAATTGTCTAGTCATAATTTTAACTTGGTTTGATTTGATTTTATTCAACAATGTTATGGAAACAGTTTTTAAAAGAAAAGCCGGTGGATACCACCGGTTTTTTAATTAAAAATGATTGCATTTAGAATTAATTATCGCCGTTAAGAATCATTTGCATCAGGTACCAAATATCCACAAGATTTAAATTCCCATCACCATTTATATCCATTGTCCCAGCGGTACAATCAGTATACTCATTGCTTTCCAACAGATCAACATAAGTAAAAAGATCAAAAATATCGACAACAGGACTTCCAGCCATACCGTCCCAATTAGACCAATCGGAATCGCCATTGATATTTCCTAAAACGTAAACATTGTCGTTACATGCGTCGCAGACATCCCCTATGCCATCGCCATCCACATCAGACTGATTCGGGTTAGGTACATTAACGCAATTGTCATCTACATTTAAGATACCGTCATTATCAACATCAGGATTCATATCATTAATATTGATTTGGTTTACCTGATAGATCTGCTTCGGGTTTCCATAATTTTGGACGATAGCAATGATCTTTACGCTGTCCGAAACCCAGGCATCACTGACATCAAAAGTTCCGGTAAATATTTGGGATTCTCCGCTTGAACTAATAGTTAGATCTAAACCATCAGTCGTAATCCAGTCTCTGGCAACATTCCTGGCATTATGATAAATCCCCACGGCAGCCCAATAAGACCAGATATTATCCTCAACCACAAAAATATCAACTTTTTGATTCGTCGAACTCATATCTGCGTCCATCGTTACAGTCACATCATAGGTCACTTCATCATTTATCTGATCAAACATACCATTGATCTCTATTTCATAAGGGGTTTCGTCCCCATCCATGTTATCATAAATATTCATAAAGGCATTATACATAGGGTCCCAGTTACCATTAGGGTAACCACCTACAGTTGACTCCACACCATTCCATTGGGAATGTGGAATGCCTCCAACACCATACATACCACTACGTTGACTATATTCCGACGGAAGGTCAAAATCGGAACTGCCAGGTGTGAAACTTGGACTATGCCATTCAATACTGACTAAGGTTTCCGGAAACTCATTTAACATTTCTGAAATCGCGAAACTCGCGGATGGACAGTAGGGTCAGTTGAGCCCGGTAAAATCTTCTACAAAGACCTTTTGAGATGAACGAGATGCTGTTTCAACGATTGTACGTAATTCATCTATGGCTAAATCGAGGGGATCCATCCTTTGCGCAATTGACAGGGATATTGCTAAGAGTAGTAATATTTTTTTCATGATTTGGATATCTCTAAACTTTTTTTGATAGTAATA
>Ga0257119_1002335_pt1 | contig 11452 bp, 12 predicted proteins | sample SI112_200mmetaG_FD_190179 | JGI IMG/M metagenome (GOLD analysis project Ga0257119, IMG submission 190179) | Marine microbial communities from Saanich Inlet, British Columbia, Canada - SI112_200m | ecosystem: Environmental > Aquatic > Marine > Inlet | place: Canada: British Columbia | collected... | reverse complement strand
TGCGGAGAGAGTGGGATTCGAACCCACGGTACGCGCAAACGCACACACGCTTTCCAAGCGTGCTCCTTAAGCCACTCGGACACCTCTCCCAGAATTATAAAAAATTAAGATTTAAGCTTTTTTGGTATCTTCAGTAGCGTCTGAACTTGCTTCAGCTTCCTCAACAACTGCTACTTTTTCCTGCACGTCTTCAGATGGTGTCTCTTCTGTGGCTTCTTTTTCTGAAGTTTGTTCTTCAATAACTGCTTCTGCGTTCGCTTCTTCGGTTTTACTATCTTCAGCTGGGACTTCTTCAACAGGTGTTTCTTCTATAGCCACTTCTTCTTTCTGTTGGGCTATAAATTCGGATAAATCAATATCAACCAGATTAGAAGCTTCATCTAATCGTTTTATTGCAGCGTCTAATGTTTCTCCGCCTTGTAAACCAACCATTTGCTCGTTGAAACGGTATTTCCCTGTTTCGTTCGATTTGATACTTTTCACATACTTGACCCAGACCGTATCTGTCCCACCTTTCCCGGTAGCTTTTTCTGCGAAACTTTTTTGTTTTTTTGCCATAATGTTCTACTCCTTAAAATTTTAGTCGGCGAATTTAGGGGAAATGATTTGGAACTCCAATGTGAAACAGAAACTTAATCATTCCTATTATGTCCGGCACGTTCTCTAGCTAGTTTTGATGCCGCCAGTTTTCGCATATCCACAACACTATCCATTTCATCAACAATTTCCACACCCAACAATGTTTCGATGGCGTCTTCTAAAGTGATAATGCCTGTCATTGTTCCAAAATCATCTGTGACTATAAATATCTGTTCTCTCCTTGTGACAAATGTATTCAAAATATTCCGTACCGAATCTTTTTCTAAAACGGAATGGACATCCACCATTAACTGATGAACCGGTACATCAAATTGATCTTCTGCTTGTTTATTGAGGATATGAAATCTGTGAACAAAACCCACAATATCATCTAAATCCGTCTTGTAAACAGGGATACGTGAAAAAATAATTGGAGAATGTTTTTCAGTGACATCTTGAACTGTTTCATCCTTTTGAAGCGCGAAAACGACTGAGCGAGGCGTCATCACATCCTCAGCTTTTACATTATCTAATTTCATCAAATTTTCGATAATATCGCTTTCTTGCTCATCAATGGAACCTTCGTCTTCTCCCAATTCAGCCATAGCAACCAATTCATCTCTCGAAATACGGTTACCATTTTTACCTTCAGATTTTAATAATCCAGATAAAGATTCAGACAACCACACGAATGGCGCTGTAATTATCATCATGCCTTTAATCGTGAAAGCAGAAAAACTAATCAATGATTTTGCATAGACGCTTCCAAGTGTTTTGGGGATAATTTCAGAAAAAATAAGAATTGAAAATGTAAGAATTGCTGAAAAAATACCAACCCATTCATTCCCATAGAGCGTGTACGCTTTTGCTCCAACCCCAGCCGCACCCACTGTGTTCGCCACCGTATTCAAGGTAAGAATGGCCGCTAATGGTCTATTGATATTTTCTTTGAGATGCGCTAACAAAATAGCACTTTTCTTGCCCTGTTTGACCAAAACTGCAATATGTGCATGAGAAACAGACAATAATACAGACTCCAATAATGAGCACAAAAACGACACGATTATTGCAAGTGAAAAATAAAATATAAGTTGCGCCATGGCTAAATCAATTTAATCCAATTTAAAGTCAATTAAAATGGGTTTACCATCAATTAAGTCAGGATAAGCCACATTCAAGATTTTGGCAATAGTGGGCGCAATATCAACCGTTTCAATTTTTGTGTCATTTTCTTGACATGCATTATTTTCGTGAGAAAAAAGCAATGGAACATGAGTATCATAATCATAAGGTGCGCCGTGACTGGTGCCACGAAATGTTCGGTAAACCCAATTTTTTTCTGGTATAGAAAATACGTCTGGACTCATGATAGGATGAAGCATATTCATATATCGTGAAATAATTGGATTGTTTTGATCTCCATTTATAACATCATTAGGCGTAAACACCTGAGCAATTCCATCAATTTTGAGAAGATACTTTTTCATAATTGCTACGATGGAATCTGGATTCACCTCAGCTTTTTTTATATTTTCATCATTTAAAAAATATTGCAATCCAGATCGTGTAAATAAGTCTTTTCCGTACCGTTCTTCAATTTCATCTTCAATCCATTCTTTGGCTTCTTCAATTTCTTCTTTGTTGTATCGTCCCGCTTCAATGCCTTGCTCCTGTAAATATTCGGGAAGTGGCAATCCACCATGATCTGCTGTTAAAATAAACTGAATATTTTCCAATCCAATCTCTTGATCTAAGCGATTGATAAAATTGCCCAAATATCCATCTAACTTGATCATCGCATCCATAATTTCTTGAGAAAATGGACCATAATCATGAATCATCCAATCCATGGCCGAAAATCCAATAAATAGCAGATCCGAATGCTCATCTTGTCCCAGGGACTCCGCTTGCACCAACACGTTTGCTAAATCCAATATGGAGCGTTCAAACCATGGTCGTCCCATGAAATAAGTTTTTGCCTCTTTTGATGAATCAATGCCAATGGGAAATGTAGGCGAATAGGGATCCGTAAGGTATTCATCCACTTCTCCATCAAAGAAATCTGGACGAGCATATGTCAAATAAAGACTGGTATCAAGAGAACGTGTCCAGAGAGAGTCTTTGAAAGAAGCAATATCTAAATTTGTATTGAAATTTGTAAGCCATTTTGGATTTTTATTCGTGTAATAATCGCTTGTTATAAATTGTCCATCATAATTGTAATACACGGCTAAATCGGGTTTTTGTCCGCCCATTAAAACTGCCGAACGATCTTTTCCTGCAATAGAATATACTTTCGAAAGAGAATCGGAAGCTTTAATCCAATCGCTCAAAGCTGTGTTTGTGTATCGACTATAAGATCTGGCATCCCCTGTATTTTCAATTACTTTTGCATTTGGATCTTCTACGCAATTAACTTTCTTTTCTAAGATTGGATCATAAAATATATTTCCCATCATCCCATTTGGTCCCGGATAACGCCCTGAACCAATCACGAAATGTCCTGGGCCCGTGGCGGTATATCCATGCTCGTGATGTGTATTCGTAAACCAAGTTCCATGATCAATCAACCAACGAAACCCACCCGTATAAAGCGCATCAAATCGTGTTAATAAATCAGGATGCATTTGATCCACCACCAGCACAACAACTAATTTCGGTTTTGCGCTTAAGCTTGGTTTTGAATTACAAGAAATCTGAAACAAAGAAATGAGCATCATGCCCAAAAGTATTTTTTTTATCATATTATTTTTAAGAATCTTCTCTTTCCGACTTTAAGTATTTGTTCATTTTCTTTGAGGGAAACTATAGCTTGAATATTCGTTATTTTTATCTCATCCAATTTGACGGCTCCTTGCTTTATCATCCGCCTAGCCTCACTTTTACTCTTCAATAATTCCGCTTCCACAATAATTTCGACTATCGATTTTTCTTCCTTTAATGTAACAGAAGGCATGTCGTCAGGAACGCCTTTCCCAACCACAACCGTATCAAAATGTTTTTCCGCTTCTTTTGCTTGTTCGTCGGAATAATAAAGCGCTACAATCGAACGGGCTAAATCACGTTTTATTGTCATTGGATTAATCTGTTCATTGGCCAAATCAGCTCGAACCTGTTTCATCTTTTCTTCGCTTGCATCTGCACCCAGGACAAACCATTTTTCGATCAAATCATCCCCAATCGACAAGGTCTTTCCAAACATCTCCGCAGGTGCATCATGAAGCCCAATATGATTTCCATAGGATTTAGACATTTTTTCGACCCCATCCGTCCCTTCAAGCAATGGAAGCGTAATGATACATTGGGGCTCTTGATCATTCGCTCTTTGCAAATCACGACCAAGCAATAGATTGAATTTTTGGTCTGTTCCGCCTAATTCCACGTCGGCTTCCAGTACCACGGAATCTTGTCCCTGCGCCAATGGATACAAAAATTCATGGAGAGAAATGGGGACTTCGTCTTTGAATCTTTTGGTAAAATCATCTCGTTCTAACATGCGAGCCACTGTATAATTACTGGTCAATGAAATGACATCAGAAAAGTTCATCTCATTTAGCCATTCCGAATTATATACAATTTTAAGACTATCAACATCAAGTATCACTTTAGCTTGATCGACATATGATTTTGCATTTTCTTGTGCTGCTTCTAAGGTGAGTTGTGGGCGAGTTTTATTTCGCCCAGAAGGGTCGCCGATCATGGCTGTAAAATCGCCGATTACCAGAATAGCTTGATGGCCTAAATCTTGAAAATGGCGTAGTTTTCGTAGAACGACGCCGTGGCCAATATGCAAATCTGCTCGGCTAGGATCGCATCCCAATTTAATGGTTAAGGGCTTCCCTTCTGCTTTAGATTTTGCTAATTTTTCTTTCAGCGCCTCTTCCGGAATGATTTCTTCTGCACCTCGTTGAATAAGTGTCATCTGTTCTTCAACCGCTAAAAATGTCATGCGTATTTTCCCATTTCTCTTTGCATTTCCCTTTTAATATCTTTTTGTTTTTTCGCGTCTCGCTTATCATGAAGTTTCTTTCCCTTCGCCAAAGCAAACTCAATTTTAACCCGCCCTTTTTTAAAATACAACTTTAAGGGGACAGCTGTTAAGCCTTTTTCTGCTAATTTAGAATGGATTTTACCAATTTCTTTTTTATGGAGAAGCAATTTGCGATTTCGAACCGATTCATGCCCGGAAAATCCTGTGTGTGAATAAGCACGAATATGAGCCCCAATCAAAAAGACTTCTCCCTTTCGAATCACGATGTAAGCTTCTTTTAGACTGGCTGTTCCCTCTCTTAGACTTTTGACTTCGCTCCCCACAAGGACCATTCCCGCTTCATACGATTCCAAGATATGAAATTCATGATAAGCCTTTCGGTTGGTGGAAATGATTTTTGTACTCATAAAATGTGTCGCTGAAAATACAAGGAATTAATTTGGACTGCCAACACGGATTGGGATTTTCTCTTAGTTTGTAAACGATAGGTGTACCCAGGACTGGACTCGAACCAGCACGTTCTTTCGAACACACGGACCTGAACCGTGCGCGTCTACCCATTCCGCCACCCGGGCATATTTATATAGTTTTGATAAAATTGGATTTAAAATTTACAAATTCTCTTTTCCTATGATGCGTACAATATCATAAGGTTTTGCGATGACAATTTGATGTTTCTGAGAAGGAAAATAATCTTTAACATTAAAGCTTACAAGATAATCTACCTCTGCCTTTAGGGCAGCGGCCAGAATTGGAACATCCTTTTTATCAGCATATTTCTCAGCATTTTCAATGTCGCTATCTGAAGGATTGACAATAGAAAAATCACAAAGCTTTAAAATGGTATAAAATGCAGATAAAGCCGTAGGCAACTTTTTTCTTATATTTCGTTCGCATTCTTCTAAAACTAATTGGGATATAAATCCGTTTATAAATCTTAATTCAATTAATTGGAATAATAAAAAGCTGGCTCCTTTTTTAGAAAAAGAACCAGATATCAAAACATCAGAATCAATAAATACTGCTAGCTTGTGATTAGAAATCACCGCTTTTTGTAAGGGGCTCGTTCTTCTGCAATTCCTTGAATTAGCTCTTCAAGTAACACTCCTTTCTCATCCATCAAAGCTTCTATTTTCGAAACAAGCTTTGGCAAAACACTTATTTTTGGACTGATAAGAATGCCATCTCCCAAATCTATAAGTGTCAAAGGATCCCCTTCATCTAAAGTATATTTATCACGGATTTTTTTGGGCAAGGTTAAGGTTCCCCGTTTTCGCATTTGTAGTGTATCACTCATTTCTGTATTCCCGTTTTACTGATATTCTGCATGTAATTTAGGAGAAGTTTTCTAATTTTAATACAAATTTTAAATATCTTCATATTTTAGATTGTATGATTCCTTTATTTCCATCTCATAATTACGTATAAATTCATCATAAACTTGATGAGCCAATCCCTGTTTCCCATTTTGTTTTAATGCATTAACGTATATGACAAGTGCTTCATCATCCAATGGGTTCCAGGATAAAATCGATTCTCCAATCAGAGTAAGGTCACCCCAATTCTGATCATTTTCCAATCGACTAACTTGTTTTTTAAAATGGTTGATTATGCGTCGATTCACATCCGTTTTAATATTCTCTACCCAATCATCATGGAATTCCGACAGTAAGCCAATGGGGCCAATTATCTCCAAAATATTTTCAAAATTAGAATCATTATTTTCTTTCATCCAAGTCTGAAATCTATGAGAATCTGAATAAAAGGTATCGTCGTGTTGAATCAAATACCTATCTTCTACTCGAACCAAATGATGACCATACTTACCTAATACTTTTCGAATTCGTGCTAAAGCTACACTACGGCTATTTACCGCACTATCTGACGCTACATCTTGCCAAAATGTTAAAGAGATATCTTCTCCGGTCACACCTTGATGGTTTTTTAAAATGAGATAAATAAATAATTCTCTCGCCTTTTTTGATTTCCAATCCTTTTTTAAAATTTCTTTACCATCTATCCACATGCGAAATACACCAAAAAGTTGAACCGTTACTCCCTTGTCCAAGACATCCAAGCCGATGTTTTCTAAAACATCTTCTTTTTGTTGTGGAATTATTTTTTCTTTCTTTCTTAAATAAAACCCAAGGCCACCCATAACTAGAATAGTTAGAATGAATCCGAATAATAAATAATTGGGCTTGTCTTCCATTGTATCAATGGGATTTATGAGTGGCAATGCTAAGGTAAAAAAGTGAATTCTGTTTTGATCATTGTCACCCAAAAGTGGCCCTTTGGCAATAAATATTAATTCCGATGTTCTATCAATTAAATCCATTTGAATATCATGAATGCTTGACAAATCTAAAAAATCGTCAAAATTTAATGGGAATGCCCTTTTTTCTCCATCAGGAAAATCGAATATATTTAAATGGTAGCTATATGTTGAGTCTAAATCTGTCCGAACCAATTCAAAAACAGTATTTGATGTTTCTTGGTAAGAAACACTCATGGCAAGATCAACCCTGTCTATATCATCGTTTGGCCTGATGAGAAGTAAAGAATCGGTTTTTATGTTATAAGCCCAAATATCAGAATAGTGTTGTATTCCTGCTTCTTGTTTTCCTGATTTTGATCCTGTGCCACCAAATATATAAATTTGACCGTCATTAGCATTATAATAACTATCTGATGCAATTCTTGGGGTAAATACTTTATTCTCTTTTAGGTTTGGATTTATTATGGCCCATTTAGCTTGATGAATTGAATAAGTATATATATCATTTTTATAGGTGTACCAACCATAACCACCAAAAGAATAAATGGCATTTGTTTTGGGTATATAAATTCGCTCTATATCAAAATATTGTCCCTGCGACTTAAGAGCTACATCTAAGCCATCCCACTTCCCAATGGTCCAATTATAATCATAAAATGGAAGATCGCCTCCGTTATGATATAAAAATAAACGATTCTGAGTGTCATCATAAATAATCTTATAATCATATGGAATACTATCTGAAACTGTAACTGACAATGGTTTCCAGGTTTGGATATCATATTGATACAACGAGTCCTGATTTAAATAGAATAGCATTAAATCATCTCGATCTATAAAATAATTGCTATAGCGATCAATCTTCTGACCAACGGATTGTACCCATTGCACACCTTTATGTCGGTTGGATAAAAATTCACCATTGAGTATTTTCCCATCCAAATTCCCTACATGATCATAAATCTTATATCCATTGAATTCATTTAATGGCCAATGATGGATTAATTTTTCGTGGTTCCATATTCGAAGGTTCTTCATATCCATTCTAGGTGGTTCCACCTGAGCATAGACTTTTCCAAAATGCAATTGAAATGGCTCTAATTGGTCTAGGTCCAACTCTTTTGATACATTAATTGAATCATTTAAGATAAGAGTAATTACCTTATTTTTATATCCCAGATGAAGTGAATGCCAATATCCACGACCAATCATTGAATTTGGAAATGGTAAAGAAATACTGGTTGGATTATCCGGAAAGAATAATTCAATATAACTCGTATCAGCATTATGAAATTCTATATAGGATAGAACAAAGATATCATCAAAATCCTGTGTTGATAATGACATTATATAGCCAAATGGACTTTTCTCTCTGATTCGAAAATCGAACTCTATAATGAAATCATTCTTAATATTTATATAAGAATCGGATGGAATAGTCAAAGATGTCATGGGTTTTTTATCATAATGGGTAAAAAATTGCACACCACCCGTGGACGCATCCCCAAAAAGAACAGCACAAAATAAAATGGATGATAGGATATATTTTAAATGTTTCATGATATAACTCAGAAAATGGACAAATTATACATGCGATTTATTATCTTGAAATAATTGGAATGCCATTAACATATTTATGCAAAATACTTGAAATGAGCGTTTGATAGGGCAAACCTTCTCTAAACGCTAAACGCTTTATTTCATTTAAATCTCGTTGGGATATCCGTATATTGACACGTTTATCCTTACGAATCGTATCTTGAGCATGACGCTTTAATGCCATTTTTCGTTCATCAAATTTAGGTGATGATTTCCATTCTCCTTTTTCAAAAGATCTTAATATATCGTTTTCTTCTTTTGTTAATTGTTCACTCATTTTTATCCTCCAAATATAATTTTGTTGCTTTTCTGCTTGGAATAATTGTTTTAAGGAATATTTCTGTCTCATCTTCCACATAAGGAACCAAAAATATGTAATCGTTGATATCAAAAAGCATGATTCTTTGATTCAAATATTTTTCTTTATTTGGATGCTCTATATCATCAATTAGCAATCCATTTGCAATATAGAAGATGATATCTTCAAAACATAATTCCCGATTCTGCTTGAGCCATTCATTTTTTTCTTTATTCCAATTGAATAATTTCACATACAGATATTAAGACATTGTGTGCATTTAGGCAACATTTATTGTAGTGGCTTACACCGGCATCTGTCCAAAACGTTTTATATTGCCTAAATAGAAAAACATTTATCGTGTCCCACAAATTTCGGGATATCTATTGATCCCGTTGATAAATCAAAGCATGGATTTCATCTCTTTTTTTGGATTGCTTTAACCATGTTAAAGCACCCATCAACACGGTTGATGTATTCCATATCTTGTTTGGGATGTATTCCATAGAAACTAACACAGCCTACAATTCAGATTATTTTAATGAAAAGCGCATCTACCTGCCAAGGTGAATATGAAAGATCAAGGATGATTGCCCCACTCATTTGCTAGGATTTTTCCGCAAACCTTTCAAAGGTTCGCAAACTTTTGAAAGGTTGAGTTAAAATTAAGACTTACTTTAATAATACTATTTTCATAGGTTTATTCATCTCTTTTATAAATTTGCCATCATATAAGGCTAATCACAGTTGAAGTGTTAATTTTAAATGACCACCAAGCCCCTCTTGAATTATTTTCATCAGAGTTGATAATCTGATATCACTTGCATCGTTTTCAATTCGTGAAATATAGGATTTATTTGTCCCGCATCTATCCGCAAGTTCTTGCTGCGTAATACCAAGTTTTTTTCTTGCTTTTTCAAGCAAAACTCCTAGTCGAAATGCTTCAAATTCCTGTTCCCATTTTTCACGATCCTTTTCCCCTCGTATACCGTATTTATTGTCAAGGAGTTCATCAAATGTTGTGATATTTTTATTTTTTTTCATTGGTGTATTCTTTCATTATTTTTAATGCTTTTTTAATTTCTTTTTTTGGTGTCTTTTGCGTTTTTTTTTGAAAGGCATTACCGAGAACAATCAAATTCTTTTTATCAAAAAATGAAAATATTCTGTAAATATTGCCTTTAAACTCTACTCTTATTTCATAAAGACCTTTTGTACCTTCTAAATGTTTGAAATATTTAGCAGGGACTTGTTTCATGACTCTAATTAAATTTAGAGTCCATTCAATTTTAGCTTGAACTCTGGCAGGTTGCTTCTTGTAAAATGAAATAAAATAATCTTTGTATGCGATTATTTGTCGTTCAAATTTCATTGGGATAAGTTAACTACTTAGACAACTATTATCAAAACAATAATTTCACATTTTTACGAGAAAAGTGAAACAAATGGAAATGATTGAAACAATCAATCTGATTGTTTTCCCTATATTGAAAATGTAATGGGGTTTGTTTTAATCAGGATGCTTGAAATTTTTCCTATTTCAGCAATACCATTTTCATGGTTTTTGAAAAACGATCTGTTTGGATTCTATATAAATACATCCCTGCGCTTACAGGTTGACCCAAGTCATTAGTGGCATCCCAAATCACAGATTTATATCCGGCATTCTGGGCTTGATTTATCAATCTTTTCACTTTACGTCCCATAATATCATAGATCATGATGGAAACATGCGCCTGTTCAGGTAAATCGTAATTAATGGTGGTTACAGGATTAAACGGGTTCGGATAGTTTTGGTGTAAAGCAAATACATTAGGGATTAAATCCATGGGGTCAATGGCCAATTCACCTTCGATAATAAGTGTAAATGGACCGTTCTCTGCACCCAATGTATCCATACCAGCAGAAACCATTACATTCCAATATAATGTATCTATTATTTCTACAAAAAATGAATACTCAACCCCAAAAACTTGGCTAGACGTCGCATGTTCAATTATCATTACATTCGTTTCATCAGATAATTTAAACAAGTAGCTTAACGAATCTCCATCGACATCCATCGAAGCGTCCCATTCAAACCATAAGGTATCGCTCAAATTTTCATTCGTTAATACAATCGTGTCCCAGTTTGGTGATAATAGCGAAAACGAAACAGGTTCATCATTTACCGCATTCACCGTTACATGAATCGTATCATTAACCGAAAGTCCGGCTAAATCTGTAGCCATTACAATCACATCTGTTTCACCATTTGCATTAAGTGCAAATACCATAATTGGAACCATATTGCTATCTGAAGCAATGGTAATTAAATCCGTGTTTAAGGATTGTGCTGTAATGCTTAATGAATCCCCATGAATAATATCCAGATCGTCAAAAACGCCGTCTATCAATAAGGAGAGAGTATCTGAATCCTCATCAACAATCACATCATCAATAGGTTGCAGAACATAAGGTGCGTCATTGGTGTTTGTGACAGTAATAAATACAGTTCCCGTATCAGAATTAAGAAATCCGTCATTTGCTAGGTAGCTTAAAGAATCTGTCCCTGTAAAATTTAGATTTGGAGTATAAATACTATCTGCATAGGTTCCATTGACTGGAGCATTTATGACAGAAATAGTCAAATCATCGCCATCAATATCTGAACCAGTTAACAGGATTTCAATATTCCCATCTTCTTCAAGTTCTACATTCATATCAA
>Ga0257119_1002313_pt1 | contig 11543 bp, 10 predicted proteins | sample SI112_200mmetaG_FD_190179 | JGI IMG/M metagenome (GOLD analysis project Ga0257119, IMG submission 190179) | Marine microbial communities from Saanich Inlet, British Columbia, Canada - SI112_200m | ecosystem: Environmental > Aquatic > Marine > Inlet | place: Canada: British Columbia | collected... | reverse complement strand
CTGTTGATAATAAAATTATAGATGAGAGTAATAGAATTTTGTGGCAAGCAAATATTGCCCATGTCCCTCAAGCAGTTTATCTGTCGGACTCAACTATAGAGGAAAATATTGCTTTCGGCGTTCCAAAAGAATTAATTAATAAGGATAAAGTAAAAAAAGCTGCCGAGGGTGCTGAATTATCTAAATTTATAGCCAGCTTAAAGGATGGGTATAGTACAAAGGTTGGCGAAAGAGGCTTGATGTTGTCTGGAGGTCAAAGACAGAGAATTGGTATTGCGCGTGCTTTATATAAAGAGGTGTCAGTTCTTATCTTGGATGAAGCTACAAGTGCTTTGGATAGTCAAACGGAAGCAAACATAATGAATACAATAAATAGTCTTAACAACGAGTTGACAATATTAATTATTGCTCATAGAGTGACGACTTTAAAGGAGTGCGATCAAATAATAGACCTTAGCGATCCTAATAATTTAGTTATAAAGGACTATGGGCAAATAGCCCGTTAATTGATTTACAAATATATATGGCCATTTAGAAAAAGGAAATAAAATAATGAATATACTTATGTTGGCATACGAGGTTGAATCACCTGTAATAAATGAACTCTCTAGTCTTTATAAATCAGATAAGAGTAATTTATCTTATATTTTAAATGCTGATTTTTGGAGTTTTGTTGATGTAAAGTCTAGTTTTTATAGTCGGATATATGACGAGAACAATTATGATTTTTTAGACAATTTTAAGAATGAATACCAATTGCTAAACAATTATAAAACCCTGCCAGAAGTTGACTACAATTATTTAACAAACTTTGAAAAGAAGTACAACCTTTCTCTAAATGAGATCATAGCAACAGACCCGATTTTATATACAATTATGCATGGTAGAGACTATATGAATGTACCAGCATCTGAATTAAAACTTAAATGGGTTGAGTTAGTAGCTAGGAAAATGGAGAAAATATTTAATGATTTTAAGCCTGATCTAATACTAACCCTTGGCAACAACTATTTTGTAAAAAATATAACTTATCATATGTCTAAGTATAATGAAATTAAGTATCTAGCTGTCTTGAACACAAGAATTTTAGATAAATATTTTGCATTTGATAACTTCGGAATTAACACTCCCGACCTAGTTTTTGAAACAATGAAGATTATTGAAGATAAAAACCTAAAAGAGGCAAAAACTGTAATTAGTAATCTAAATAAAGACGCCCTCACTTTAAACACCCCTCATGAAGATATAATTAACGATATCACATCTAATACTTTTGCGAAGAGTCTTGTTAGTGTTTTGAAAATTAGTCTATTATCAACATACAATCAGTTATTTATTAAAGTTAATTTTGGTAAAAATTATTTCGGTACTCATTATTTTAAGAGTCTTTTTTATTATTTTAGAAATGATCTTTACAGGAAGCAATTACTTAAAAATTCACCTATTTTTACAAAAAAAATACCTAAAAGAATTCATTATTATTATATGGCGTTACATGTCATTCCTGAGTCGGCGATATTAACACAGAGTCATGATTGCAATGAGTCTGCATATATTATTAATATATGCAGAAAGCTTCCAATAGATGTTTATTTAGTTGTTAAGGAAAATATAGAAATGCTAGGTCTTAGGCCGTTTTCATTCTATAAAGAATTGAGCGCTATTCATAACCTTATACTGGCGGATCCCTTTATGCCATCGTTAAATTTGACTAAAAGTTCTCACGGTGTGATTTCGATATGCGGTACAGTAACTCTTGAGGCGGCGTTACTTAACAAAAGAGCTATATTTATAGGAATGCCAGAATATAGTGGCCTGAAGAGTACTGAGCGATATGATAAATATAAAACAAAATTCAATAAAGTTAGCAAAGTAGATGGATCTGAGTGCGATAATTTACGATATGTTCAATCAATTATTGAGCTCGGCGAGTCGATTGATATGCATTATTTAATGGGTTATAAGGAAGGGCTTGATTATCAGTCCAAGGAATTTAAAAATGAAGTTGCAAAAGTTAAGAGGTTATTAGATAAAAATTATAATAATATATAAAACCCCAACAATTTAAGACAACAAAATAAAATTCCTATAAAGAAAGGATTGAAAATAAATGATATTAGCCCCAATAGTTCTTTTTGTATATAACCGTCCAAGCCATACACAACAAACAGTAGAGGCGTTGCAAAAAAATGAATTGGCAAGTCAGAGCGAACTATTTATATATAGCGATGAAGCTAAAAATGAGGATGCTCGAAAAAGTGTAGATGAAGTACGATCGTACATCGATAATATCGATGGATTTAAAAAAGTTATGATAATAGAGCGAGATAAAAACTGGGGATTGGCAAACTCTATCATCGATGGAGTGACAAAGATAGTCAATGAATATGGCAAGATAATCGTCCTTGAAGATGATTTGGTTACAAGTCCTTATTTTTTGAGGTTTATGAATGATGCCTTAGAGTTTTATAAAGATGAGAAGAAAGTTTGGCATGTTAGTGGCTGGAACTATCCGATAGAAACTGAAGATTTAGGTGATGTTTTTTTATGGCGGTTGATGAATTGTTGGGGGTGGGCTACTTGGTCGGATAGATGGAGTTATTATGAAAAAGATACAGATAAAGTTATTAATGAATTTACAAAAGAAGATATAAATAGATTTAACCTTGATGGTGCTGAAAACTTTTTTTCTCAAGTTACTACTAATAAGAAAGGAAAGATAAATACTTGGGCGACTTATTGGTATGTAACTATTTTTAAAAAAGATGGACTTTGTCTAAACCCGTCTCAAACATTAGTTGATAATATTGGTCTTGATGGTGGTGGGGTGAATTGTAGCGACAATGATATTTTTTCAATAAACATAAATCAAAAACACATAAAAAATATTAACGTCCCAGTAATAGAAAGCAATTTGGCTTTTGAGCGAGTAAAGAGATTTTATAAAATGAATAGAGCATCAACATTTAATCGAATTAAAAATAAATTTCGTAATTTATATTTTCGAGAGCAATTTAATACAAGCTTACTAGGAATACTTGTTAATCCATTTTATTTTTCAAGAGTAGAACTAAGCAAGGCAATGATGAAGTTGATAAGCCAGCTAAAAGGCACAGTTCTAGATATTGGTTGTGGAACCAAGCCCTACGAGGCACTCTGCATCTGTGATAAATATATAGGTATAGAAATAGATGACGGCCGGGATAATACGGGAAAAAATGCTGACTTTTATTACAACGGACATGTGCTTCCATTTGAAAGAAACACGATAGACTCAGTGATATCAAGCCAAGTTTTTGAGCATGTTTCTACACCAGATGAATTTTTACAAGAAATAAATAGAGTGTTAAAAGTTAATGGTTTATTGCTATTAAGCGTTCCTTTTGTATGGGATGAGCATGAGCAGCCGCATGATTATGTGCGATATACTTCATTTGGGATCAAAAATATATTATCAAAACATGGCTTTGAAATAATAAAGTTAAAAAAAACGGCCAATGACTTTAGTGCAATAGTTCAGATGCTAACAGCCTATATTTTTAAAGTAACCAAGCATAATAATGAATATATAAATTTATTTGTAACGGTTTTTGTTATTTCACCTATAAATATTATTGGCCTGCTTTTTTCTAAACTCCTTCCTGCTAATGAGGATTTTTATTTAGATAATGTTGTTTTGGCAAGGAAAGTTAATTAATGGAAATAATATTAACAGGTAAAAATATCTCTGAATTAGAAAGGCATGATGTTGAAAAATTACTCAAAAGAGAAGATAAATCTATTCTCACCGATTTAGAGCAGGTGTGGTATCTCATGGATTTAGTGTGGGATGATTACAATTGCGATAATGAAAATTTACACTGGGATAATATTGGGCAGTTTTATTCTCATTCCGTATGGTTATTGAATGGATTATTTATTGAACAAGATGATGTATCAATGGGTCATCGGTATGCGATTTCTGGTTGGATTGTGGGGCATGGCTCTAAAAATGTAGTTGATTATGGTGGTGGATTTGGAACATTAGCTCGTTTAATAGCCGAAAAAGACAGTCAAATTAAGGTTGATATTTACGAACCACACCCAAGTGAGTTTGGACTTAAACGAGCAAGTCAATTTGATAATATTAATATGGTTGACAAGCTTGGCTATAATTATGAAGTTTTAGTAAGTACAGATGTTCTTGAGCATGTGCCCGACCCATTAAATGATTTCTCGCAGATGATTGATAGCGTGCAAGAAGGTGGATATTTAATTATTGCTAATTGTTTTTACCCTGTTATCAAATGCCATTTACCCCAAGATTTTCATTTTCGATATACATTTAATATTTTTGCGCGACTTATGGGGCTGGAGGTGCAAGGCGTACTTAAAGGCTCTCATGCGACTATTTTTAAAAAGAATAAGGTAAAAATAGTAAACTGGAAAATTGTTAGAGCGGTTGAATATATATCAAAAGTAGCATTTCCTATCATAGAATTTTTAATTTCTGTATTGCGCCCTATTAAGCGATTACTTTTCAAGTGAAAATCCTAATAGTCAACACTTTTGATATCCAAGGCGGTGCAGCAAAAGCAGCTTACCGTTTGCACCAATCATTATTGGCTGAAAATATTGATAGCCAAATGCTTGTGCAGTCCAAAATCAGTGATGATTTTACAGTATTAGCTGCGACGGGGAAAATAGCAAAAAGTTTTAATAAGCTTAGACCCGCTTTAGATAGCCTACCTGTTAGAGCTTATAAAGAGCATAGTAAAACGTTGTTTTCACCCGCTTGGCTGGGCTTTAGTTCTATAGTTGATAAAATAAATGCATTAAGCCCTGATATTGTTCACCTACATTGGATTGCAGGCGGCATGATGCGTATCGAAGATATTGCAAAAATAAAAGCACCGATTGTTTGGTCTTTGCATGATATGTGGGCCTTTACGGGAGGTTGTCATTATGACGAGCATTGTGAAGGGTATAAAAATAACTGTGGGAATTGTCGAGTTCTAAGTAGCAATAAAGAAAGTGATTTAAGTAGGAAAATACATGAAAGAAAGTTTAAAACATATGCTGAGATAAAGGATTTAACAGTAATTGGATCTAGTCAATGGATGAGTAAATGCGCTGGTGAAAGCTCACTTTATAAAGGCCGGGAAATTGTAACGCTACCCAATTGTTTGGATACTGATTTATTTAAACAAATTGATAGAAATATTGTTCGGGATATATTCCATATTCCTAGAGATAAAAAAGTTATTTTATTTGGTGCAATGAATTCATTAGGAGACCCTAGAAAAGGAGCTAAAGAATTATTTGAAGCCATTAATTTGTTAGATGTAGAAAATACAGTATTTGTGATTGCAGGAAGTAGCAGACCAGAACAACCTTTGAAACTAAAATATCCTGTTTATTTTATATCGCCATTGAATGATGAAGTTTCTTTGCCATTAATGTATAACGTGGCTGATGTGATGATTGTGCCTTCATTGCAAGAAAATTTGGCGAACTCTATTGTTGAAAGTCTATCGTGTGAAGTACCGGTTGTTGCATTTGATATTGGTGGCAATAAGGATATGATTGATCACAAGAAAAATGGTTATTTAGCTGGGATTAATAATGTAAGAGATCTGGCGTTAGGTATTGCATGGGTTCTTGAAAATAAGGAATACGCTAAGTTAGCATTGAATGCTAGAGAAAAAGTTTTAAATGTATTTGATAGTAAAAGACTATCACAACAGTATATTAATTTATATAAACGTATTTTGGATGAATAATGGTTATTGGTAATGGAATGCTAGCGAAAGCATTTGGTGCATTTAAGGATAATCCAGAGGTGGTTATCTTTGCTAGCGGTGTTTCCAATTCAAAAGAAACTAATAATGATAGCTTTAAAAGAGAAGAAAAGTTATTAAACAAGGTTATTAGCGAAAATAATAATTCGATTATTGTCTATTTTAGTACATGTAGTGTTTATGATGATTCTGTCAATGAAACTAACTATGTACTTCATAAAATAAGGATGGAGGAGCTATTAAAGAAGCACAATCAGTTTTATATCTTTAGATTGCCTCAGGTTGTTGGGGAAACTCAAAGTCCAACTTTTGCAAGAGTTATTTTCCAGTCTATTTTAGACAATAAAAAAATCACGGTTAGTAAAAACAGTACTAGGAATTTAATAGATATAACTGATGTATTCAAAATAGTGAGTTATTTAATAGAAAATAATATTTATATTAACGAGGTTACAAATGTCGCCACACCTTATAATGAATTTGTTCTTGATATTGCATTAATGATGGCAGATATAAGTGGGCGAGAATTAAAGTATAAGTTACTTGATATTGGGGAATCATGCGATATCAATATAGATAAAATAAAAATATTTTCTGATATTTTCCATGAAAAATATTTGCGTAGTCTTTTATGTAAATATCTAGGTGAACAATTAAAAAACTAACTAAAGATTCATTTGAAACTGGATATTTTTTTATAACTAAGTAAGGTGATTAGTTTACTTGAAGCGTGTAAATGACTACAAAAATAAAAAATAAACTCGCGAGTCCATTTATTACTGTTATTACGGTTAATTATAATAATAGTATTGGCCTAGAAAAAACAATTAACAGTGTGATTCAACAAAATTATAGCAATTATCAATATTTAATTATTGATGGGGGGTCGACAGACGGAAGTATTGAGCTAATTAATGGTTTTAATAAAAGTGAATTTTATAAGGTTATTGAGAGAGACGAGGGTATATATCATGCAATGAATAAAGCTATAAATATAGCCGATGGTGAGTGGCTATTGTTTATGAATTCTGGCGATGTATTTGTTGATAATGCATCTTTAAACTCAGCAATGTTAGAGAGTGTTAGTGGTTGCGATGTTATATATGCAAATTGGATTTACGCTAAGTCTGGAAAAAAAATTAATGCCAGTAAGCAGAATATGATAATAAGACATCAGTCAGTTATATATAAAAAATCATTACACGATATATATGGCACATATGCAGTGTCTCCTAATGTTACTATTTCAGATTATATTTTTTTTTCCTCTATTCAGAATGTTAAATGGCATTATCACGATAAGTTGTTGTCAGTATGCGATGAATCAGGCGTCTCTTCGAATGTTTCACATTTTTATCAGAAAATTTCAGTGGACTTTATCTTTGGACGTAGCAGTAAGGTGGTGTTAATTACTATACTAGTCCTATATCCGGCCTATAAAATGTTTAAAAAAACCTGGATAAGAATTGCTAAATTTATATAATAAATTTTACATTACACTTGTCGTATTGCTAATAGCAAGTCCAGCGTTATCACTTTTAGGAGTTGTCGGATTGGGCTACCTACCTAATGAAAAAATAGCAATTCTACTGGTAGCAATCAATAAAAATGCGTGGAAGCCTAAGTTTGGGCAATTGCGGTTGTTTAGTCTGATAGTTTCTTTTTTTCTGATTATACTTTTCCTTGTGCAGTTGCATCTTGAAACTCTAGGATCTTTCCAGGCTGGAATAAACAGCATACTAGTGATGGTATCAATACCACTTTATGTATCTTTTTTTAGTCATAATCCTTATTTAGCGTATAGGGCTGTATTTATTATAGGAATTATGCAATTGTGCTTTTCTCTGATTCAGCAATTTTATTCCCATATTGGATATACTGAAATTATTACTTTTTTTAATAACTATCCTCCACAAAAGATGTATAGATACGGGGTAGGGGAGACTGGATTTTTCTATAGAACGAACGGACTTTTTACTGAATCTTCATCATATGCGGTATTTCAATGGTTGGCCATAATTTCCGCTATAAAAATCAATGCGCACAAAAGACTATTTGGGAAAGTTACATTGTTTATATTGTTTATTGAGGTTGTTCTAAATGGCTCTATAGTTGGATATTTATTTGCAATAGGATACTTTACCTTTCGATATAGGCCTATTACCAAAGCTAAAATTCATAGATTTTTTTATGTTGCAATTTTTGTAATTTTAAGTTTCTTGTTTTTAGATGTTGGAGAGTATTTCAATGCTCAAGGTATCTATACTAAACTCTTCCATCAATTTGATTTTTTATATGATGAAATGAGTACAAGTCCTAGCCGATTAGCGGGAATGTATCAAGCCATAGTTTATATCTTTGAAAGTGATTTCTTGATTCAGGGGGTCGGATTTAGCTGGGTACATCCGACTTTAGATTTTTATTCTTTGCATTTAAAAGCTTTTGGCATTGTTGGGTTTGTAGTAATTGGTATATATATCCTATTAATTTTAAGAAAAGCCCCATTAAACTATAAAATAGGAGTTTTACTAGTTTTGAGTGTAAATGGGCATTTGTCATCAGCTATCAATATATTGTTACTGTCTTTAAGTGTACTTTTTATCAAGGTAAAAAATAGGAGAGATGAATGATTTCGGTATGCATGGCGACATATAATGGAAGTAAGTATATTGAGTATCAATTGGAGAGTATTTTGATACAGCTTAATGAAGGCGATGAGATTGTTGTTGTTGATGATGCCTCAACTGATAATACAGTTCAACTTGTGGAAAATATTAAAGACTCTCGAATTAAATTATTTAAAAATCATAAAAATTTAGGTGTAATTCGTTCTTTTTCCAAATCTATCTGCCTATCTAAAGGTGAGCTAATTTTCTTGTCAGATCAAGATGATATTTGGTTGCCTGGTAAAGTTGATAAAATAGTAAGTGTCTTTGTTAATAAATTGGATGTCACGCTATGCTTAACAGATTCTAAAATTATTGACGATCAGGGGACTCTAGGTAATAAGACTTATTTCCAATTAAGAGGGGGGTTTTCATCTAGTTTACTTTCAAATATTGTGAAAAATAAATTTCTTGGGTGTTCTATTGCCTTTAGAAGCTCTATGGTAGGAAATATTTTGCCATTTCCAAAAAACATACCATCCCATGATATGTGGATAGGGTTAATTAATACTATTTATGGAAAAATAGACTACATTGATGAGCCTTTGTTTCTTTATAGAAGGCACTCTGAAAATGTCAGTTCCATGTCTCATGAAAAGGTACATACAATGATAAAATGGAGGTTGATTGTTATTTATCGATTATTTCAAAGAATTTTTCTATTTTCAAATAATAAAAATAATAAAAATAATAAAATATAGACTTACATGAGAATATTAACCAAGGAAAAATAAAAATGTTTAATAATAGTATTTTGTTAATTACGGGTGGAACTGGGTCTTTTGGCAATGCTGTATTGCGTCGTTTTCTTGATTTAGATATTAAAGAAATTAGAATCTTTAGTCGAGATGAAAAAAAGCAAGATGACATGAGACGTAAGTATGCTGATGATCGCCTTAAGTTCTATATAGGCGATGTTAGAGACTATGAATCAATAATGAATGCAATTAGAGGGGTTGATTATATATTCCATTCTGCAGCACTTAAGCAAGTTCCATCATGTGAATTTCATCCAATTGAGGCAGTGAAGACAAATATTATGGGTACTGAAAATGTACTAACTGCTGCGATCAATGCAAATGTAAAGCGAGTAATTTGCCTTAGCACAGACAAAGCGGTGTATCCAATCAATGCTATGGGAATATCTAAGGCTATGATGGAAAAAGTTATTATTGCAAAATCTCGACAAGGCGGTGATTCGACAGTTATTTGTGGCACTAGATATGGCAATGTGATGGCGTCTAGGGGCTCCGTCATTCCTTTATTTGTGGAACTTATTCACGCGAATAAGGAATTGACACTTACTGATCCGAATATGACACGCTTTATGATGACTCTAGATGATGCGGTTGATCTAGTTTTGTTTGCTTTTAACAATGGGAGGTCTGGAGATATTTTTGTGCAAAAGGCTCCTGCTGCAACAGTTGGTGATATGACCCAAGCATTGTGTGAATTAATGGGTAAGCCTAATTACCCAACTCGGATTATTGGCACAAGGCACGGTGAGAAGCGATATGAATCCCTACTGTCTAGAGAGGAAATGGCGTGCGCCTTAGATATGGGCGATTATTACAGAATTCCTCCAGACTTAAGAGGTTTAAATTATGCTAAATATGTAGACACCGGAGAAGAGAGTATCACTAATGCAGATGAGTATAATTCAGATAATACTGTACGATTGGATGTTCAAGGTATGAAATTACTACTAAATAAGCTAAGATTTATTCAAGCTGCCTCCACGGGTGAAATTATTGATCCTGAAGAGTGATATGAATGTATTAGTCACAGGAGCAAATGGTTTTATTGGAAAAAACCTAATTGCCCATTTGAATGAGTTAAGCATACATACCATAGCCTACACTCGTGAAAACTCTACCCAAGATTTGCCTGATTTGATAAAAAAATCAGACTTCATTGTTCATTTGGCAGGAGAAAATAGACCCATAGATGAAAAATATTTTGACACTGTTAATGCTGGATTGACGGCATCAATTTGTGGGTCAGTGCGCTCTGTAGGTAGGAAAATCCCTATTCTTTTAGTGTCATCCATACAGGCTACATTCGACAATGCTTATGGCAAAAGTAAGTTAAATGCAGAGATAATTGTGAAGAAGTTTGGGGGTGATACAGGGAATCTTATTTACATATATCGATTGCCAGGAGTATTTGGAAAGTGGTGTAAGCCCAATTACAATTCTGTTGTAGCTACTTTCTGTCATAACATCAGTCATAATCTACCTATTCAGGTTAACGACCCATCTTTTGAATTGAACTTAGTATATATAGATGATGTGGTTGAAGAATTTGTTAGAATAATACAAGGGCGACAGGATAATAACAAAGAATTATCTGTTCAGCCAGAATATAAAATAAAATTGGGCGATTTAGCGACTCAAATTAAGATTTTTAGAGAAGGTCGAGACTCGCTTATTTCTGAAAGGGTTGGTGACGGTCTTGTTCGTAAGCTATATTCAACGTATGTTAGTTATTTTTCTCCTGAGCAGTTTTCTTATTCGATACCTTCTCATGGCGATGAACGGGGAATGTTTGCAGAAATGTTAAAAACTAAAGACAGTGGTCAGTTTTCATTTTTTACGGCAATGCCAGGGGTGACAAGAGGCGGGCATTATCATCATTCTAAAACTGAAAAGTTTTTAGTTATCCAGGGTAGGGCAAGGTTTGGTTTTAGACACATTATTTCTAATGAGGTTCATGAGATTACTGCCTCTGGAAATAAACTGAAAATTGTTGAAACCGTACCAGGGTGGTCTCATAATATTACCAATATTGGCACAGAGGAAATGATGGTTATGCTCTGGGCAAATGAAATTTTTGATCCTGATAATCCTGATACCATAGCTTACAAGGTATAAAAGTAAATAAGATATGAAAAAAATAAAAATAGTGACGGTAGTAGGTACACGTCCAGAAATCATTCGCCTTTCATGCGTCATTAAGAAACTCGATAAATATTGTGAACATATTTTGATCCATACAGGTCAAAATTATGACTATGAATTAAATGAAATATTTTTTGACGATCTGGGAATTAGAAAGCCAGATTATTTTTTAGGGGCTGCTGGCGTAACTGGCGCAG
>Ga0257119_1002298_pt1 | contig 11573 bp, 12 predicted proteins | sample SI112_200mmetaG_FD_190179 | JGI IMG/M metagenome (GOLD analysis project Ga0257119, IMG submission 190179) | Marine microbial communities from Saanich Inlet, British Columbia, Canada - SI112_200m | ecosystem: Environmental > Aquatic > Marine > Inlet | place: Canada: British Columbia | collected... | reverse complement strand
ATTGTGTAAAACACAAAAAATGGAAGTGGCTTTTAGAGTTATTGCTTATAATATTGATCGTTTGATAAGATTAGGAAATGGTTTAATTTTGATATTCATCAAAATCAAAAGGGTTTCATATTAGCCGCATTAGTAGAATATATTTGCGAAAGACCTAATCTGGGAATTAAGCTAAATTTAAATAGTTCTTCAAATTAATCATAATATGAAGAAGATTAGAATATTACATCTATTGTTTATTTTATTATTCATAATAACCATATATTTAACTTCTACAAAAACTGTATTGTATAATGAACATTTCTATAATCAAGAATTTGGTAAATTAGGGGTTTATGATAAAATAGGTAATGCTGGGGAAATATCAGATTCAATTATTAATTTTTATCAAAATAAGGGTGATTTGTATAATGGATTTAATGAAAAAGAGTCAAATCACCTTAATGATGTCAAAATATTGATAAACCAATCGAAGAATTTGTTACTAATCCTTTCAATTACTCTAATAACCCTATTGGCTATAATTTTATTTAACAATCAAAACATAAATAAGGTGATTATCTCAACTGGTATTACTGGATTAATTTTACCAATACCCTTTTTATTGTTTAGTTTTACAAATATATTTACTAAATTTCATCTAATTTTTTTCCCACAAGGGAATTGGCAATTTCCTTTTAATTCTTTATTGATTCAATTGTTCCCAAAACAATTTTTTCTTGATGCTATTATTTTAATTATTTTAAAAAGTTCAATCTTCTCAATTTTAATGATAATTATGGGTTTCTATCTCGTCAATAAGAGGTAGTAACAAGAATATATTCTTTACTACATAAAAGTTTATAAATATCTTTTGTATTTTATAGTAATAACAAATTAAATTACAAATACGCGAGGTGCAAAAAAATGAAAAAAATAATTTCTATGGGGTTAATATTAATGATGGTCCTAATTGTGGGGTGTGGTTATTTAGCTCCTGTTGAACAAACAGAAGAAGATGGAGTAACCTACATTGACATAAGTGAGTTAGTTGAAGAAGAAGTAGCAGAAGTTGAAGAAGTTGAAGAAGTAGCAGAAGTTGAAGAAGTTGAAGAAGTTGAAGAAACAGAAGAAGTTGTTGAAAAAGATAATGTAAAGGAACTTCCTACAGTAAAAGTTACAGAAGGTGAATTAATTGAATTCCCTAATCTTCAAGCAGTTGATCCAGATGGTGATAAAATAAGTTATACATTTACTAAACCTTTAAACAAAGAAGGCGAATGGGAAACGCAAGAAGGTGATGCTGGAGAATATTCTGCAATAATTACTGCGTCTGATGGTGCTAATGAAATCAACCAAGAAGTTAGGATTATTGTAGTAGAACTTAACAAAGCACCTGTATTAGAGAGGATTGCAGATATGGTAGCTAAAGAAGGCGAAACTATTGAACTGTCTCCAAAAACACTTGACCCAGAAGGAGAAACTTTAACAATAACATATTCTGGATGGATGACATCTAATATGAAAGAGTTAGATTATGATGATGCTGGCGAATATATCGTTAGAGTAACAGTATCAGACGGTTCAAAAGAAGTCTATCAAGATGTTAAAGTAACAGTTGAAGACATGAACAGAGCACCAGAATTTGTATCTATCATATAGATACCTTTTTTTATTTTTTATTTTATTTCTATGAACATTTTGTTAATATTAATATTTTAGAAAGTTGGAACACCATATTCACCATCATATCCAGGTTGAACTTTTATTTTTCCATTCCTATTTTTTATTATTAGGTTAACTAATTTGGGTTCAATAACTTGTTTTAATTCTTTTTCTGACGTGTTTAGTAAAATGTCCAATTCACTTCCAAATTTATTTATCATTTTATTAAATATTGCCCATACTGTTTTTGTTGCAACCCCTTTTCCAACATAACTAGAAATTATATCAGACAAAGGGATTAATCTTTTGAATTCTTTTGCATTTTTAGGTTTAAACCCTTCTGGCCTATCGGCTAATTGTTCTACACGGTATTCTACCCCTACTGTAACTGGTTTTTTACATTTGGGACAAATTTTATTTAATTTATTTGTCTCTTTTGGGCTTAAACAAACATTACATTTTCTATGCCCATCCCAATGATATTTTCCATAAGCGGGATCAACTTCAATTGTACCTGTTAAACCTTTTCTAGTTCTTAAGGCCCTGATTATATTATTATAGGTCATTTTTTTTAAATCAAATGTTGTTGCCTCTCGTCCAATACGCCAGGGCCAAAATGAATGGGAATCTGAAGAACTAACTAAAGAATATTTATCAAGAGAGGAGATTCTCCAATTCATAGGGGGATCTGAACTAAGACCAGTTTCTAAAGCATGAATATTTTTTGTTTGGTCTTTAAATGCATCTTTAACCGAATCAAATCCAGACATGCTCCCTAGTAAACCAAACCATGGAGTCCATATATGTGCTGGAATTACTTCAATTTTTTTATCAATTTGCATCATGTTTTCAACTAAATCTGGACAAGGAATCTTGAATATTGGTCTCCCATCATAATCAATCCTACCTTTTTTAAGAAAATATTCAGTTATTTGATCAACTACTTCAAAATTAGGTGCTAAAATGACATTATGAACTCTCCTCCCCTTACCTCCATCCGTATAGATTAATGAAACTTCTGTTTGTAGAATAAAATTCATACCCGTTTTTGTTTTTAATATTCCTGATCCATCATTCTTTAATTTAGATTTTAGTTCTTTGATCCATTTTGGATGAGTAAAATCACTTGTTCCAAGAAGATTTAAACCCTTAACTCTTGCCCATTTTTCTAAATTAGCAATATCAAGATGTTTAGATGTCGCCCTAGAATATTTTGAATGTAGATGTAGATCTGAAATAAATTGTATTATAATCCCCTCTTTTTACTCTAATTTTTGTACTAAACTATTATAACACTCCTTGCATAAATGAAACTTTTTAACATTACTATCATCATCTGGTGGACTGAATAATAATGCGCCAAAATCAGTTAATTCTTGTTTGCATTTGTCACAAGTAGGATTTATAGTCATATAACTTGATTAGATGGTAAGATATATAAACTTTTAGATTAAGTATATTTTATGGTAAAATATGTTCAAGTAGTGACTACTGTAGATACTGAAGAGAATGCAAGGAAGATTGCAAGATCTTTAATTGGAAAAAGATTAGCTGCATGTGTTCAGATGTCAAATATCCTTAGCACTTATTGGTGGAAAAATAAAATTGAAGAAAAGAATGAAATTAGGTGCGTTATTAAAGGTAAAAATTTTGATGGGATTAAGGAAGAAATAAAAAAGATTCACCCCTATGATACTCCTGAGATAGTACAGATGAAAATTAATAAAGTTAATAAAAAATATTTAGAATGGGTAGATAAAGAGGTTCAAAATGGTTGATTATCTCGAATTTCACATTGGGAAAAGAGCCATTGAAAGGGTAATTTTTATTTCTTTAATCATTATACTCCTCATAATAAGTATGTTTGCTTTTAGGGGAAAAGGGTCTTGTTCGGAAGTTGTTTGTGAAGAAATCAATGATATTGTTATTGAAGAAGGGAAAACTGTTGAACCTATAATTGAAGAAGAACCTATCGTTGAACAAACTAATATATCCTATTATGTAGATATAGAAAATATGAATTTTGCTCCAAAAAATTTAATTATTAGGGTGGGATCAAAAGTCATCTTCAGAAATAATGAAAAAGCTACTGCTCATAAGATATATGAAGTAAAGGGCTTATTTAGGAGTCCCAGGATGGACCCTATTGACGAGTTTGAACATACTTTTGAAGATGTTGGCGAATTTGTAATATGGAGTGTTATGGGTCTTGATAAGGGAACTAAGATGACTATAGAAGTTATAGAATGATAAACTCTAAAGTTGTAACTAATCTTTAAATACTACAAAAAAAGAAAATGATATTATGAACCAAAGAAAGACTAACTTATTTGAAAAAATATTGCTTTGTATTGGAATTCTAGTTATTTTAGTAGGTTACTTTTTTGTTTATGGTATGGTGGCTAAAGAAGGTTTAAGTTGGAATGCTCTTCAAGTGACATTCTTATGGTTAATATTAATTGTAATGATCATATTAGCAGCAGTAAATGAGAATATGAAAGAAGAATTAAAAATGGTCATTAATAATCAAGTAAAAGAAATGCAACTTCTTAGAGATGATTTTAAAAGAAAAAGATAATCTTTTATTTTCTATGAATTATTTTTGTTGTAATAAATTTCTCAACAGATTCTTGAAATAATAATCCTATAAATATTAAGTAACCAATTATGAATATTGAAAGGCTCAAAATAAGTGGTGATGCATCTTTTACAGGACTCATCATCAAACCTTCTGGTGCTATAATTATAGCTTTGTTTGTGAATGACAATACTCCAATCATTACAAGTGCCACTGTTGGAGGGAGGGCCAATAAAAAAGCATATGTTTTCTTTCTTTCTTTGACACTAGATTTTTTCATTCTGTGGTGTCTAGTTTTTTTTGTTTTAGTCATTTTATTTAACCATCTCTGAAATATCTAGTTTGTTATTTTTACAAGATATGTCACCAAGTTTAGGGATTACCATTATTGAATCTCCTTCTGTTGATAAACTTAATGTAACTTTTGAACACGGGTCTTTGATTGGTATTTCACCAACCACACCTGTACCCCACCCCATTACAACCAAACCGAGGATAGCAGCAAATCCAATTAATAAGATTGTAGACATTAATGGACTCATTGCTTTTTTGGATCTCATTTTAATTTGTTTATGATTTCATCAATTAATTTCTCTTCCCGAGATATCGTCTTAACATAAGGTAATGTCCCAATTATTAATATTATGAAAGATGCTATAATTAAGAAATTTAACATCTTTGTATCCACATAACCATAAATAAATCCCAGGACACCAATTATCATAAATAGGAAATAAAGCCAGACACACTTATCTAAGACTAACTTAGATTTCTCTCTTCGAATGTCAGATTTTTTAATTTCTAAGTCTACAATTTTATCAGAAATGCCTCTTTTTACCATTTTAATTATAAATGGTAGTGAGGGTATTTAAAGTTTTCTGTAGGGTAAAAATAATAATATCTATCTTGCTTAAATTAAATAGAAAGCTTTAAATACCCCCCACAATTCCTAATTTCACTATCACATCCTCGATAGTAGTCTTAAAACAAGTTTTTAAGCAAATTCTAATCGCCCGACGATGGCGGATAAGTATCGTCATGGCAAAAAAGCCATATCGTCTCCTTAGAAACAAAGATGATGTAGTGCTTAATATATTTATTAAGTATCTGTAGAGAGAAAAATTCCAAATAAGTTTAAAAAAATTAATTTCAATTGCGACCAATAATAATAAAGGATCTAAAAATATTAGATGAACGCGGTAAAATTTATTCATCTTAACAATACCCGTTGATCCTGCGGGAAGTTGCTGCTATTTGGGTTCGACTAAGCCATGCAAGTACGGGCTCTTTAAGAGTACCGGCAGATTGCTCAGTAACACGTCGATAATCTAACCTTAAGTCTGGAATAACCTTGGGAAACTGAGGACAAGACCGGATAAGGGAAATGTACTGGAAGGTCATTTCCTTCAAAAGCGATGCTTAAGGATGAGTCGGCGGCGGATTAGGTTGTTGGTGAGGTAAAAGCTCACCAAGCCGAAGATCCGTAGAGGCCTTGAAAGAGGGAGCCTCGAGAAGGGCACTGAGATACTGGCCCTAGCCCTACGGGGTGCAGCAGGCGCGAAACCTTTACAATGCACGAAAGTGTGATAAGGGAACCCAAAGTGCTTAGCTTAGCTAGGCTTTTGCCAAGAGTAAATATCTTGGAGAATAAGTGGTGGGAAAGACTGGTGCCAGCCGCCGCGGTAATACCAGCGCCACGAGTGGGAACTATAATTATTGGGCCTAAAGCGTCCGTAGCCTGTTTGATAAATTTCTTGTGAAATTGTTAAGCTTAACTTAACACCGTGCAGGAAAGACTGTCAAACTTGGGACTGGGAGGAGTTAGAAGTATCTTTGGGGTAGCGGTAAAATGTTATAATCCCAAAGAGACTACCTATGGCGAAAGCATCTAACCAGAACAGGTCCGACGGTGAGGGACGAAAGCTAGGGGAGCAAACCGGATTAGATACCCGAGTAGTCCTAGCCATAAACGCTGCGAGCAAGATGTTGCATATTCTTCGGGAATATGCAGTATCGAAGAGAAGTCGTTAAGCTCGCCGCCTGGGAAGTATGGTCGCAAGACTGAAACTTAAAGGAATTGGCGGGGGAGCACTACAAGGGGTGCGGCGTGCGGTTTAATCTAACTCAACGCAGAGAATCTCACCAGAAGCGACGGCAGGATGAAAGTCAGATTAAAGGTTTTACTTGACGAGCCGAGAGGTAGTGCATGGCCGCCGTCAGCTCGTTCCGTAAGGTGTCCTGTTAAGTCAGGCAACGAGCGAGACCTGTACCTACAATTGCCAGCAGCTCTATTAGAGGACTGGGCACATTGTGGGAACTGCCCTGGAAACAGGGAGGAAGGTGCAGGCTACGGTAGGTCTGTATGCTCCGAATCTTCTGGGCTACACGCGCGCAACAATGGTAATGACAATGGGATGCGACTCTGAAAAGAGAAGCTAATCCTTCAAACATTATCTTAGTTCAGATTGAGGATTGTAACTCATCCTCATGACGCTGGAATCCCTAGTAATCAGGCTTTATCATAGCCCGGTGAATATGTCCCTGCTCCTTGCACACACTGCCCGTCAAATCAACCGAGTTGGGTTTAGATGAGACTTAGTTTTTTAACTAAAGCGAATCTTGGCTCAGTGAGGTGGGTTAAGTCGTCACAAGGTCACCGTAGGGGAACCTGCGGTGGGATCACCTCCTTTTTATTTTTTATACAAACTTTTGTGAGTATAGCTTAAATTTTAATTTTTAAGATATAAAATAAAAACAACAAATTTAACTTATTTGATTTTCTCTCTACATTTATTTTCATAAATGGGCCCATAGCTCAGCAGTAGAGCGTCGCCCTTGCATTTTGTTTATTAATTTAAACAAACAAAGTCAGGCGGAGGCCTCGGGTTCGAATAATAAGGACTTAAGGGTCTTATACGAAAGTCCCGATGGGTCCATTCAATATTACAAATCACATTTACTTAATCACAAGTAAAGGCAATCCCTCAACTGAGTTTTGGGATGAAGGGTTTATCAACCAATTTTTTCACGTTGAAATGAAACCATGCATAAGTGAATCCAATCAAAAGGAGATAAAAAGAATACTATTAGATGGATGACTAGGCTCTAATGCTGATGAAGGACGTGACAAGCTACGAAATGATCCGGCGAGCCGCACGTAGGTGTTGAACCGGATATGTCTGAATAGGACTTCCTTATAAAATCTGTAAAGATGGGGAACCTGGGGAATTGAAACGTCTTAGTACCCAGAGGAAAAGAAATCAATTGAGATATTGTTAGTAAGAGCGACTGAAAACAATATAAGGCAAACTGAATCCTTTATTGAAAGATAGAGGAGATGTGGTGTTATAAGACTGCTCATTATTCTCTTTAAAGAACTCGAAGTTTTCTGGAAAGAAACGCCATAGAGGGTGATAGCCCCTTAGAGGTAATTTAAAAGATGTTTGAGCGTGTTCTTGAGTAGTGTCCACTGAATACTGGGCATGAAATTAGGAGAATCAACTTCTAACCTTAAATACAATTAGAGTCCGATAGCAAACAAGTACAGTGATGGAAAGTTGAAAAGAACCCTTAACAGGGAGTTAAAAGATCCTGAAATCTAATAGTTGTAGTGGGGTACGGCTCTTAGGAGTTGTACCGTTCGTTTTGAATAACGAGCCAGGGAGTTTACTTAAGTGGCGAGGTTAACCTGAAAAAGGTGAGCCATAGCGAAAGCGATTACCCGCAGTTTACGAGGGGTAAGGTGTGAAAGTGCCTTTAAGTCATTTGAGTATGACCCGAAGCCGGACGATCTAAGCGAGGGTAGGGTGAAGTAGGAGTTAAATCTTATGGAGGCCCGAAGAAGTTCTACGTGCAAGTGTTTTTCTAACCTTCGTTTAGGGGTGAAAAGCCAATCGAGTCCGGAAATAGCTGGTTCCTACCGAAGTTGGCCTTAGTCAAGCGTTATCAGAGATCGTTAGAAAGGTAGAGATATGGATTGGGAATTTAGGTTTCGAAAGAGATCGGTTCCCAGTCAAACTCCGAATATTCTAACATCGTAGAAGATAGCAGACGCCGTGCGGGGGTAAACGTCGTACGGGAGAGGGGAACAACCCAGACTACAGTTAAGGTCCCAAAATACTGATCAAGTGTTAAAGGGTGAAAGGTGTCCGTAATCATAGACAGCGAGGAGGTTGGCTCAGAAGCAGCCATCCTTTAAAAAGTGCGTAACAGCTTACTTGTCAAGATTACAGGCCCTTAAAATGGACGGGGCTAAATCAGTTACCGATACTGTAGACAACCGAAAGGTTTGTGATAGGTAGGCGTTCTGTTTGGGTAGAAGTATTTTCGAGAGAGAATATGAACCGAATAGAAATGAGAATCCTGGCAAAAGTAGGATCATAGTATGGTTAGAATCCATACCACCGAAAGGGCAAGGGTTTCTTGACAATGTAGTTCAGTCAAGAGTAAGTTGATCCTAACTGACTTCCTAAATGGAAGAATATGGAAAGGGAAACAGGTTAATATTCCTGTACTTTTTAGGTATGCGTGGCGACACAAGGTTAATTTTTGACGCTTGGGAATAGATCAAGTGTGCCTGTCGGCACATTTAACAAAAATAAATCAGGGGAGTATTGTAATGATGAGAACCTGATTAAATTTTGGAATAGCAGAATGTATGTTCTGTTTGGTTGATATCTTGAGCCCGTGAAAAAAGAATTAGCAAAGATCCTAAAAAATCATACCCAGAACCAGCACTGGTGCCCCTGGGTGAGAAACCTAAGGTGTGAAGGTGTAATCTAATTGAGGGAATTCGGCAAATTAGCCCGGTACCTTCGGTATAACGGGTCCCTGCTTTTGTATATGTATGTATGCGATTGCAGGGTGCAATTACTAAAGAGGTCCGACTGTTTAACAAAAACTTAACTGACTGCTAAGCTGCAAAGCCTTGTATAGTCAGTGACGTCTGCCCAGTGTCCGTACTTGAAACTTGGGTCCAACCAAGCTAAGAGCGGATAAACGGCGGGGGTAACTATAACTCTCTTAAGGTATGCATTTAAGTTGCCTTAAGTCTCGTAGTTGAACAGAAGCCAAAAAAACGAGATAAATGCTTAAAAATTCTATGAATTTTTGGCACACATAATTTCGTGAGGAATTATTGTGAATCTGGCCATATGCTGGAACATCTGAGTATCATTTTTTGGTAACGAAAAATGTGCAGACAATCAGCAGGAAAGACTTTTCAAAGTGAGAAGAATCCTCAGAGACTATACGCCAGAACAACTGTTTTTCAAGTTGTAAGATATAGTCCGACCTATATAGCGATATATAGAGATATGTAGAAATATATGTCCGCCAATCAAATGTTGGTTTGTAGCTTCCTTTGGAAGTGAAAGTAACAAGCATGAGCGAAATGCCTTGCCGTTTTATTGACGGCCTGCATGAATGGCGTAACGAGATCTCTACTGTCCCCAATTAGAACCCTCCGAATATTCTTTACTGGTGCAAAGGCCAGTGATCTCCAGTGGGAAGCGAAGACCCCGTGAAACTTTACTGTAGTTTGTTGTTGCGATGTGAGTTTTGATGTATAGCGTAAGTGGGAGATGTTAAAACTTAGACGCTAGTTTGAGTGTAGTCGATAATGTAACACCACTCTTCAAAATTTACATTGCTTACCTAGAAATAGGGACATCAATAGATGGACAGTTTGGCTGGGGTGGCACACCGTTGAAAATGTATCAATGGTGCCCAATGGTCGGCTCAGGAAGGTCAGAAATCTTCCGTTGAGTGCAAAGGCAAAAGCCGGCCTGATTGGATTTCAGACAAGGAAAAATCCAAAGTAGAAATACTGGCTTAGCGAACCTCTGTGGCTTCTTGATGGGGCCCAGAGATGACCGAAAAGTTACTCCGGGGATAACAGAGTTGTCGCGTCCGAGAGTTCATATCGACGACGCGGCTTGCTACATCGATGTCGGCTCTTCCTATCCTGGCTGTGCACAAGCAGCCAAGGGTGCGGGTGTTCACCGATTAAAAGGGATCGTGAGCTGGGTTCAGAACGCTGTGAGGCAGTTTGTTTGATATCTACTGGAGGTGTTGATGTCTGAAGGGAAGGGATTCATAGTACGAGAGGAACTGAATCTCGGGGCCACTGGTCTACCTGTTATCTGATAAGGTATGCAGGGCAGCTACGCCCCACGCGGATAAGTGCTGAAAGCATCTAAGCACCAAGCCGTCCTTGAAAAGAGACATCTAGGACACAGATAAAAGATCTGTTTGATGGGATCGATGTGTAAGTACCGAGCTTCGGCGAGGTATTCAGCATGCGATTACCAATAGTTCATACTTATCTTTTATATTGGATTTACTTATGCATGGTTTTTTTCATAACTTTTAGTTTTGGAAAATTTTATTTTCCATTTTTTTATTTAATAGAAATTAGCGAGAGCTATATTAAACAAATATGAAAATTACCTAATTATATCTTCATTAAACTTTATTAGTTTAGTTAATAATAAATTTTTATAGAAGTAGTTTTTACTCTATGTTTTCTAACATAAATATACAAAAACATTAAAATGTTTCAATTAGATCACCCTTTAGAAATTGAAATTAACAAGATATTAGATGAATCTCTCTAAAATGAGAGTATGTTAAATACTCAATTCTATCCTTCAATATACAAATTACCCAAAAAATAAAAGAAAAAAAGACAAGATGATATCTTGTCTACTTGTTTTAATAGTTTGGAAATGGCTATTTCCAATACTTTGAAAAAAAAGATTTACCTTTTGTCAACTTTTTTTTCAATAAAATTAAGCAGTCTGTTTGTTCTATCGCTCATGTGCATTACTAAACATTTTAAATCTTTGCTATCATCATAAGCAACACACTCTTGCGTACATTCCCTATCAACAAAAGGGCACTTCGCCATCTTCACCACCTAACTTATGCTTTTCCTAATATTCTACAAACAGTTGTTCCACATTTAGGGCATTTACCTTTAGCCATTTTCATCCCTCTTTTGTTTACAACTTCTTTTACTTCTAACATCTCTGTTTTTCCTTTACATTTCACACAATATCCTTCAGTCATATTGACCACCTCGTTCGTTTAATATTATGAAAATTGATACTCAATTTTCAGGATGCTGGAAACTTTAATTTACCAGCATAATGCTCAAAATACTAATTTTAAGCTAATATAAGCTAAATCAGGTGTTTTAGTATATAAAATTTATGTAAAATAAGGCTAATATGAAACCCTAGTTCTAAATCAAAGAATATAAATAGTAGTTCTCGTCTTAAAATAGTAGATTAAAACCAATTTCACGACGAGGTGACTACCAATGAAAATAATAATAAACAAGTATAAA
>Ga0257119_1002268_pt1 | contig 11709 bp, 7 predicted proteins | sample SI112_200mmetaG_FD_190179 | JGI IMG/M metagenome (GOLD analysis project Ga0257119, IMG submission 190179) | Marine microbial communities from Saanich Inlet, British Columbia, Canada - SI112_200m | ecosystem: Environmental > Aquatic > Marine > Inlet | place: Canada: British Columbia | collected... | reverse complement strand
AAAAAGTCATGTTAATAAATGCTGAGTATTTGCCGACCTAATAAATTTAGTAACTTTGCTTTGGATTGTTTGAGTGATTGTAAGTCCCATGTAATGGGCTTTATGAGATGGTGTCAAGAGAGGGACTAAATTATTATGATTTTTGAGAATACCTTAAATAGGGCTATTGTGTTCTTTAGATACCTTAAAATAGGACTTAATTAAAGATATTTTAATGAATTGTTTTGTATAGTTTTCTAAACTTTTATATCTATAGGGGAGAAAAAGGGGAGAAAAATATGGCACTTACTCAAACTAAAGAAATCAAAAAAAGAATTAAAAAAGAACATATTTCTAAAGAAAAATTAGCAATACAATTAAATACAACTATAGATAAAATTAATGAATATATTTTAGGTGATACAGAAAGCCCACATAATGTAAAAATTCTTCCTGATAAAAATGGAATGGTTAATGTTGAGTTTTCTAAAGATGTTGAAGTTCCAAAATATGAAGGTGTTTTTTTTAATGAGTTAAAAAGTGGAGATAGAACATATTATATCACCTATAAGGAGATTGGTACAAATAAAAAGGTCTATTTAAAAATAGGTAAAAAAAGTCAAGGTATAACAGAAAAGTATTGTGTTAAAAAACGAACTGATATATTAAATCAAATTAGAGCAGGGGAGATACCTACTCAAGTAAAGAACAAAAGAGTTATCAAGCTTATTAAGATATTTGATATGATTAGTGAAGAGTATTATAAAGATCGTACTTTGGTTCTTAGTGCAAAGAATTTAAAAAACTCTAAATCTTTCTATAATAATCATATTAAACCGTTTTTAGGTGATATGGATATAGAAACTATAACTACTAAGGATATTGATAATATCTCATTAAATAAGATAGATAAATATTCTCAAAAAACAGTTACTAGCATAGTTGAGCATATATCAACTATATTTAACTTTGCTATTAAAAATAAATTATTTAAAAATATAAATCCTGCTATTAATGCTAAAAAATATAAAGCAGATAATCAGAGAACAAAATTTTTATCTATTGAAGAGATTAATTTGCTCATTGATTCTGTTAAAGATAATGATATACTTTATATTTTTGTAATATTATCACTATCAACAGGTGGTCGATTAAAAACCATATGTAATTTAAAAGTAAAAGATATTGATTTTAATACAAAGTTTATTGAATTAAGAGATTTTAAAAATCAAACATCCTATAAAGCATTTTTAAAAAATGATACTAAGTTCTTAAATATTTTACAAAAGCATATTGAAGATAAAGACCCTACGGAATTTTTATTAGGTAGAGGTACTTTAGTTGCTAATGTACGATATATAGAAAGAAATATACCTAAAATACTAAATGAACTATTTAATCAGCATATAAATGAAGATAAATCTAATTTAACTCCTGAACAATTAGCAGAAAATAGAAGAGAAAAAGTTGTAATACATACTTTAAGACATACATTTGCTTCTCAACTTGTAATTCATGGAACACCAATCTTTACAGTTAAAGAAAGGATGAACCATAAGGATATTAAACAAACTATGAGATATGCAAAACTAGCACCTGATAGTGGTAGAAGTGATGTAGATGGTTTATTTTAATATAAATAAGTTTCAATAATTTCTCTTATTTCATCTATAGCAATAGTTGCTCTATCATAGATGATCTTATTAAATTTCTTTTCTATAATGCTATTGCCATACTCTAAATTATTAAATTACGCACCCATTTTTTTTATTAAGTCAAAAATGATAATAACTTTTTAACTATATTAGAAAAACAAATAGCAGATAAAGAGCATAATCAGTTTGTATTAGCTAGAGAGATACATTAATTGCTAATGTACGATATATAGAAAGAGAAACATTCCTAAAAAGTTAAATGTGCTTTTTAATCAGCACATCAATGAAGATAAAGAAAACCTTACCGCAGAACAATTAGCAGAAAATAGAAGAGAAAAAGTTGTAATACATACTTTAAGATATACATTTGCTTCTCAACTTGTAATTCATGGAACACCAATCTTTACAGTTAAAGAACGGATGAACCATAAGGATATCAAACAAACCATGAGATATGCTAAATTAGCCCCTAAAAACTTAAAAAAATTATTAACACTACCCCTTTTGAATAAAGATTTAACTATACAACGTAAATAATCCTTTATAGTCTATAAATTTGTTTAAGTTTTTAGGCGCTAATTTTTTTATTAAGTCAAGAATTAGTATATCTAACTTCGATGAATTTACTTAAAGAATAGTTTTATTCTTTTAGCAATTTGCTCAGCCATTTTAGGTGGAACAGCATTACCAATTTGTCTAAACTGAGAAGTTCTAGGACCTTCAAAATAAAAATTATCAGGGAAGGATTGTAATCTAGCAGCTTCTCTTACAGATAATGATCTATGTTGCTTAATATCAGGATGTATATAATAGTGTCCATCCATTGCCATATGGGCTAGTATTGTATGAGAAGCGGGAGTATTAGCTTTTATAACATTAAACCTATTTGTAAATGATGTTGTATTTTTATGTGTTATTAGTTCAGGTCTTCTTAAAGCAAGTTCTTTATAGCATAGTCTATTTTTATCCTTATCCCAAGATATAATTGCTTCTTTATATATTTCAATATCTTTTTCATTATGCATTCTTGTTTCATGTTGAGTTAATATATTAAAACCTTCTTCCCTAATATTAGAGTCAATTAAATATTGATTTGTTTCTTTTCTATACTTACCTTTACCTTCAATTATTCTTGCTGGTTTTGTTTTAGGTAAATCTTCAAGTACATCTTTTACTAAATATTTATTTTCTATTTTCTTAAATTCAGGATAAGTATAAGAAATATTTTTTTTACGTCCATCTTTTTTCCAACCAACTATAATAATTCTTTTTCTTGATTGTAATACTCCATAATCTGAAGCTATAAGTTCTTTTAATTCTATATGATAACCTGCATCATCAATAGATTTTTTTATATCTTCAAAGTGTTTACCATTTGCTGCACTTCTAAGTCCTGGTACATTCTCAAATATAAACATTTTAGGTTTAAATGTTGTTAAAAATTTTACATAATGTAAATAAAGAAAATTACGAGGATCACATTTAACTGAATCTTGCATTCTTGCTCTTCCTACAACAGAATAAGCTTGACAAGGTGGACCACCTATAATTAAATCAACTTTTTTAATATTTTTACTTTTTAAATTTTGTTTAATTATTTTAGTTATTCCATCAAAGGATTCATCTGATATTGGAGTATTTATTACATCATTTGAATTTTCTACTTCTGCTTTATTCCATAATTCTTCTGTAGTAATCTTTTTTAATAAATAATCATGATAAATATCTAATTGATTCTTATTTTTTAAATTCCAATATGCTGTCCTAGTTTTTAATGTTTTACAAGCATGAGCATCAGCTTCTACATGTCCTACAAATGTAGCTCCAACTCTAAAAAATCCTTCTGATAAACCACCAGCCCCTGAAAATAAATCTAATACTGTCATATTGCGTATATCTCCAAATTTTTTAGAATTATACCAGGCTTAATCTTAACTATACCTGTAATCCAAATATTTAATTTATTATTGATGACATACCCTCATCTTCAAGTTTATTTATAATTTGTACTATTCGTTTTAATTGCTTATCTGAAGGGTATTTTCCTAATGGTATTAAGTTTAAAAACTTTATTTCTTCAAGAGTTAATTGGTTATTGGATTGTCCCCATTCAATAATATATTTCCAATTTTGTGGTGTAAATTTATAAAGTTTTTTCAAAAGTTCCATTTCATTATCAATTTTTTGTTCTTTTTTTGCTTCTCTATTTTCATAATTTAAATCTTCTTTAGTAATCATGTTTTCTTTAAAGTCATCAGATAAAGTTAAATTATCAGTATTATTAATAATATCTTTTAGTTTAGTCCAACATATCTCTTTTTTACACCATTCTGATATATTTGTAAAACTTTCAGGTGTATTTGCTATGTGTGTATTTATATATTTACTTATTATTTTAATTTCTTTTTCAAAATAAGGTTCTATAGCTTGTCGTTTCCAAATAGTACTATAATCAATACTTAGTCCTTCTTTATATAGTAAATATGAAATAGCTGATAATGTATATGCAACAATATTTGCCTTATATCCTCCATACCAAGACTCTTTAAATACAATTTTATCACAAGTTTTAAATATAATAATCTTTGCTATAGTATGCATAAAATACATATCATTGAATTCTTTATCATTTTTATTCCATATAGGAACAATAATATTTCCAAACTCTACAAAATTCTTCTGTGCACCACGACTAACAATATATGGTTTATTTTCCCAAACCATTAAAAACTTAGCTAAGTCTGTTTTTGAAAATAATTGATCTTTAGGATTCATCTCTTTAAATTCTCTTTTTTTAGCATCTGTTAGTTTTGATTGAACTTCAAGATACTGTCCTCTAGCTCTTTCATAAAACCATTTTGTCTTTTTTAACTTACCTTCTTGAGCAGGTGACCAAATTCGTCGTGATTTTTCTTCCATTCTAATATGGTATATATCATTTGAAAAGAAGTCTGCATCACTAACTTTATTTTGTGTATTGGCAAATCTTGATATATTAGGAACGACTTCATTTACATTTTCATCATCTATTATTGTTAATTTCATTTGTACAAAAATATCAGACAAGTCAACTTTATCCATTTTCATTGTATTAAATAAAGAAGCAGTAGTTTGACCACCATTTACTATTTGAAAGTTTTTTAATGATTTTATTTTATTGTCTGATGTAACTTCTATATCTTCTGCTGTTGCTGTTAGTCCATTGTTATATGCAAAAAACATACTTGGATTCTCATTGATTGTTTTACGAATTCCCTTATTTATCTTTGCTCTAAATTGTAAAAAACTTCTAACATTTGATTCTAATAATCTAGAACCATATTTCTCATATAATTTCGATAATACATCTCCTCTTATAACACATAAATATGACCGATAAGGAGATGAATAGATATGAGCTGGAAGAGATGGTATTAATGTATCAAAATCTGATTCAAAATCAATTACTAAAGTTTCTTTTTTATTCTTTGAAGTTTCAATTTCAAAAAATCTTTTAATTTCCCAAATATCATATGTTACTTTATAGTCTTTAATTTGTTCTGCAGGTAATTTTTTAACTGTTTTACTTAATTGTTTATTACTAATTAAAATAATATTAATAGATTTAAATCTACCTTGATTATTATAAAGAAAATATGCAGCAGCATAGCCTGGTGATGTCTCTTCCAAATCAACATAAAACTTTTTTTCGATTGATTGATTAAAAAATTTAGTTAACCTTTTAATATTTAATTCTATATCTGAATTAGTTAAAGTTTTTAATTCATAATCATCTTCAAAATCACATACAAAAAGGTTTAATACCTCTCTATCTTCTATAAATTCATAACCATCTATTTTCATACCAATCTTTTTATATGGTAAATATGTGTAATCTTCAACAGTACCATCATCCAAAAGATATTCCATAGATTTATCAAAAAATTGACTCTCTTTAAAGTCTTCTCCTACATCAGCAGATGTATATATTTGCTGTATAAAGTCATCATAAAACTCATCTATTTCATTCATTGTCATCTCCAGTTATATTAAGGATATTTTTTTCTACTAAAAACTTTCTGCAAGTATCTAAATTTATTTTATAATTTAATTTTTCTATTCCATCTGGAATATCAATAATTTTTGGGAATTCATCAGTAACTTCATAGAATTCATCAAATATGATAGTAAAATATAAATCTTCATATTCTACAAGTTCTACAAATCCATAGTGCATTAATAGATTATTGAAATTCTCAATAATTAGTAAATTATCCAAACCTATTAATTTTCTAATTTCATCTATCATATCGTATATATTAAATGATTCTGTAACATTTTTTGTTGATTCTGTTAAAGTAACCACAAATAAATATAGATAATCTAACTGAGTAAATAATTGTTCATATGATGATATAGTTATGCTATTTACTGATGATTTTGTTTTTACTTCGATTGTCATGTTACTTAATTCAAAGTCCTGTACTGATTGAAGAGGTGCTTTCCAAAATTCTAAAACATCTTTTGCATTATATTCAGCTAATAAATATTTTTTAATTAAATATAATTCTCCAATTAAACCCTTTAATTGTTTTTTATCTATAGCTTTTCTACCACTTTTTAAAAAATACTGCCATTTCTCTAATCTTTTTAAAATTGATTTTATTGCTAATGATTCATCGTTTATATTTTTAGTCGATTTTAATAAATCAAGACATAGTGAATTAAATATATCTTTATCTTCTTTTTCTGATAGCGTTAATATTAATTGATTTGTATTTTCAATAGAGCCTATTGAAACATCAATACCAATCAATGATGGTATTTTTTGTTTTATAATAATTGATGATGAAGTATGTAGAATAAATAATAAATTACCTATTGAGTCTTTTGCCCAATAAAATTCTAGCAAGTTATCTTTATCTGCTAGTTTTGCATTAACATCTATGCTTGATACGGGTTCTTTAATTAAATCCCAAGGGTTATTGCTCTTCATCATCTTCCTCTTCATCATTTAGATTATTATTATCTAACCAAGTTTTATTAACAGAGTATGTAATAGCATCTATTTTTCTTCTACCATTTGATTGTCCTGGAAAGCTTATCCCATATGCTACTACTGATTCTAAATTCTTAGGAAAGTTACCTTTATCATCTTTTTTCTGTATCTTTAAAATATGTAAAATTAGTAATGGTATTTTTCGTATTTGTCTATAATCTGTTCCACTAGCAGATTTACCATTTAAAGATTTTTTTAAAGTTTCAATATTTTCTAAACCAATCTTTTCATCACTGATGCTACCTACTCTTGATTTATTACCACTAATTTGCAAATAAGATTGTTCTATAAAAGAAGATCTCATTTCATTATATATAGTAATTTCATCTGATAACTTTTCAAAGCCACTATCTTTATTTTCATTGGAAATAATTACTACATCAAAGTTATTTATGTTTTGTGATAATAAATATTTTTCAATTGTACTTGCATCTGTTTTTATATTTAAAGGGTGATTATTATATTCTTTAATAAAAGATAACACTAGAGAAATATTGATATTTTTCCATAAGAAGTTTTTAGATTCACTACTATCAATATGTTCATTTGGTAATTTATGAATAAATGATTTTAATAAATTTAAATTAGCTTTTATTTTAATATCATCATTAGGTATTTTTCTAGTTTCTATTAATTCACCAAAGTAGTTAATAGACACAGTAGCATCACTTGAATAAATCATTTTATTTTTAGCAGTAATAATTAGAGATTCGTCATGATTCTTTACTTTTAATCCATACTCACGAGGAGTCAAATTATGATCATTCATGATTTTAAATTCTTCTTTTAGTTCTTCTGTTGCTTCTGAAATATGCTGATACCAACCAATAGCTTTTTCTCTCATATAAATTCTACATAAGTCCTCATATCCATTTCGATATCCAAACCACCTACCCATTTGTAATAAAGTATCATACATCTTTGAATTACGTAAGAAATAACTTACTGTTAACCCCTCGATTGTAAATCCCCTAGATAAGCTATATCCACCTATTGTAATAGCATTTATACCAACATCTTTATAATTATCATAGTTTAACTTTTCATCATTTTTTGTTTTACTATTTACTAAAAATACTTTGATTAAATCTTTATTTAAATTAACATGTTTTAATATATCATTAAATACTATATCTATACCACTAAATTCTCTTAGCCAAATATCATAAATATTTTTGATTTTATCATTTTTGATCATTTCAGATAAAGATTTATTACAATTATATCTAATATGATTTTTTATATTTTCAATATATTCCTCTACTAACTCCTTTACTTGTTCTTGTATTTGTATTCTAAATGATACATTTAGAAGCATTGATGAGTGTAGGTTTTTATTTTTTCTTATTTTTCTTATACCTATAGATAAAAGATAAATAATAATAGCTTCTTTTAGACTATCTGGTAAACAATCAACAGAATCATCTTTTTTAAGCTTTTCATCTAGACATATTTCATTATCATTAATTACTCTTAATATATTATTATCTGAATTAAATATTTTTTCAGCACCAATATAGCTATCTGGACTTTCTAGTGAAACTATAAAATCTTCAGGAAATAAATCATCTCCATACTCATCTACTTTACTATCAGGATTAATAAAAATATTTGCAAATGGCGTCGCTGTATATCCTACATAACTTCTTTTTTGAAACATCTGTAATATTTGTCTGATTTGTCTATTTATAGTTGTTGTTTCATTGGGATGTTTTTTTGTATTTATTGATGCATTATCAGCTTCATCATCTATTAGCAGTAAAGGATATGTTGAATATGCACTTTTTGTTTTATTTGTTTCAAGCCAATCTAATAGATTTTTTAATGTAGAAGAATTCTTTTTAATAACTAAAATTACAGGTACTTTAGAATTCTCTGGATTAAAATTTAATGATGTAGCTATATCTTTTTTAAAATCATATTTTGTACTTGTAAATGAAAAAGGTCTATTCTCTTGACCATATTTATCAACTCCAACACATTCATTCTCAATTGTATCAAAACCAATAAATCCACTATTAACCCTAGATTGTGTTTGCATTCGTAAGTTGTTATGAATACCTGCAATTAAAATTATAAGTTTATATCCAACATCAGCTGCTTTGTTTATTAGTGCTAAATAATTTGCAGTTTTACCTGACTGAACATTTCCCATAACCAAGCCTTTTTTAATACACTCTGTATCAATATTTGGATTGGTCATAAAATCTAATGTTTCATCTGTTGTCTGAAATATTTTATCAACAACTTGCCTTGAAAATCCTTCATCTGTATTTAAATAATTTTTATATCTATCTGAATAATATGTAGATGGATTTTCTAAGCTATGAAGCCAAGGCTCTTTTTCTTTTGACATTATTGTAGAAGCTTTTCTAATAGTTATCATCTCTTCAGAATTTATATCCCTACTTATTTTTTTAATATCTTCACTAGTTAATTTACAGCCTAACTCTGATAATTCAAATTCTTTTGATTTTAATAATCTTGTTACAAAATCAATATCTGGAATAAAACCTTTTTCTTTTTTATTTAAAAAGTCTTTTATAGATTGTCGTGCTATTTCTAAACATTTATTGCCCATCTAATTCTCCATTTTTATCTATAAATTTTTCCCAATTCTTACTATAAATATTAAACGGTTCAGTAGATTTAAAATAATTTATAAACTCTTTATTTGTCATAAATTCTCTTTCATTCTTAATTTTGCTACTTGCCATTTCTTCCAATTCTATATCTGGTATAGAAATTTTATTAATGTCTTTTGGATTATTTGTTCCAAGGTCAGAATATAGTGTATCTTTTGGAAAAAAACCACCTACTAATTGTAAAATATTATTAAATTCATTTTGTTGTTCGTCATTTAGTTTTTTACTAAACTGTTTGATAAATGGATGTTCTTTATTAATAGAATAATTTATTTCACCTCTGGCACTATTTCTTTCCCAAAAGGCACTATTGGATGAACTGCTCTTATGTCCTCTTGCTCTATATATTCTTGTAGAAGTACCAGCTATTTTTTCAATTATCTTTTTTAGTCTCTCTCGAATAATTGATGGAGGAGAAGCATTTGACTTTTTAACATCTATTTTCCATAAATCATCTAAACTATTTGGTAAATCAATTTGAATTCTTGCAAGTTTATACATTTCAGATTGAGCTATTAATCTAAACCAAGTACCAGAAATCAATAGTCTTTTATTTCTATAAACATAAAATCCTTGATTTCTTAAATAACCACCTTCTCCAGCGTAATAATCATAATCTTGAATTGATATTTTTGTATAGTGTGGTAAAATATAAGGCTTTATTAATATTTTACTATTTTCAATTTGTATTGTTTCTTCTGAAAGTTCTTGTGTAGCAGTATGTGAAGAATGAAATGGATCAAAAGGTTGTAATTGTTCATCATTTATAAAAATATTTATTTTATTTTTACCTTTTAAATATCTATGAAATACTAATTCTAAATGCTTTTGTACAATATTTATCTTTTCATATACAATATCCTCCGTAAGTGAAGAAACTGTATTATCTATAATTCTATCTGTATCTTCCCATAATACTAATGTACCATTATTATTTAATAAGTCTATTTTATAAATATTATTTATAGTATCATCATTTAATATTTTCAATGACCAATCTTCTGTTTGTGCTACAAAATCTAAATCCCATTGTGTTGCTGATTGCTTTGAATTTATAGACGTTGCAACCGTTAATTTTCTACATTGTGAAAAAGAAGCTGTTTTTAATCCTAATCCAAAACGACCTAAATCATTTTCATCTCTATTATCTAATGGATTTTTACTTCCTGGTCTCATAGCTTCAATTAATTCATTTTTTGTCATACCAATACCATCGTCAATTATTGCTATTGATAAATTATTATTATGAAAATCAAAATAAATTTTAATATTTTTAGCTTGAGCTGTAATACTATTATCAATAATATCAGCAATAGCACTTTCAAATGAATATCCTATATCTCTAAGAGATTCTATTAATGATGACGCTTTTGGTAGTAAGGTTATTGCTTCCATTATTTTTCCTTTAATCTTTAATAGTTTAAATATAGAATTTATATATAATTAGTTTACTCTTTTTAATGTTATGATGTCAAATTATTAGATGGCAAATAAATGTCATCAAAATTTACTAATTATTCATTATTTTATAAGCTTAATTATCAAAATATAAATTTAAATTATTTCGTATTTTTATTTTCAGTTCTTTTGGCTCTATCACTTTTATATAAGGTATATATCTTTGTATAGTTGGACTTAATGAAACATATGGGAGGCTAAAAATTCAAGCATAAATATTCATTCTCCATTTTTTAATCTTTTTGACTTGTTATGTATAAGATTATATCATGAGTGAATTACTAAGTTTGATAATTCTGTGATATGAAAGCTGATTTAATGTATATTCCATTAGATCTCAATTCTGGTGATATTTTTTTATATTTAGTTTATTAATTTTAAGGATGTATTATCAGAAAATCTAGTTAAGATTATGGGTGTTTGCACTAACATTGTACCACCAAATAGGTCTGTGATTACAATTATCATATCCAAGTAATTGTCATTGTTTATATCGGCATATCCTTCTATACTAAATAATTGTTTAACTTGGTAATTTTCTTTATCACTTACAATATAATTAGAAGTATAATTTCCTTTACTATCCTGTGAGGCAACTAATTCCAAATTAGAATTATAAGTAATTTCAAATGTATTATTTGAATATTTTTTAAATTGTACATCCGGATATTCAAAGTTCATTTTAAAATCATTAGACATTTTTTCACAAGCCTCAACTTGATCACCACTAACTACACCATGAGTACAGTTAAAAAATGGTATTGATTTTAATGATAACTGTTCAAAATTAATATCTGAAACATAATCAAAATCAACATCTTTATTTTTTTGTAGATATTTATCAACAATACATGAATTATATGCTGCAAAATTACTATTTGCTTCTATCTGATCATTACCTTCGGTTAAATACCATTCACAATCTTGTGTAATG